>Ga0316193_10000229_pt1 | contig 32692 bp, 23 predicted proteins | sample MerIslsedime2_MG_FD_207735 | JGI IMG/M metagenome (GOLD analysis project Ga0316193, IMG submission 207735) | Coastal sediment microbial communities from Maine, United States - Merrow Island sediment 2 | ecosystem: Environmental > Aquatic > Marine > Coastal > Sediment | place: USA: Maine... | reverse complement strand
CATAAAAAAACGGGGGTCCGAAGACCCCCGTTCTATTGGCTGGATAACAACCAGGTACGTGCTTACTGGCCGATCGCTGTGAAAGCGGAACCAAGTACGTTCGCAGTGTAGTTGGAGATATCCAGATCCAGGTCGTTGTCGAGCAGAGTTGCTGTCTGCACATTGACAGGTATGCTGATGATAGTGGTCGGGCTGGCGAATCCAAAACCACCGCCGGTATAGTCCACCGGTGCAAAAATCCCGCCCTGCATGGCCGTGTTGCCCATTCCCATGCCACCACTAATTGCTGTCAGGGCTTCCCGATCCAACTCGTTGCTGGTTTCCAGGTCATCAATCTTTATGCTAGTCATTTCGTATCTCCCAAGGTTATGTCCAAATAAAGTTCACTACTCGATTATCCTTCTGCACGGGCCATGCCAGCCAGGTGTCTATCCTGCGAATAGGCTTATATCCTGCTGTTATATTTGTATTTATTTATATAAACGCAGTCTGGCGGCACGGAAACTGCATCCTCCAGATACGCAAAATGTATGTTGTAAACAAACACTCTGAAACTGAAAGTTGGGCCGGATTCAGGATTCAAGAAGTGCCAACCTTATAAATGCAGTGAACAGATACACACCGTCACGAGCATGCCCGACTAACGGATTGGTTTAATCATTAAACGCAAAACAGAAAAGTTCGACCGGCACAAAACGTTCACTCCCGCCAGCATGCCTGAAGGTGTTCCTGGTTAACAAACTTAATGGATAAACAGGTTGGTTTTATCCCTACAGTTTTCACCATGGCGACATCCATCCAGATTGGGCCCCTGGAAAAAAATGTATAATAGTCAAAATATATCAGTTGGTTAGTGATTTTCTCAGGCAATGAACAGCAGCTGGCACAGTACCTGCAGTAAGCACAGGCATCTGGCGATAAAGGGCAACACCCCGCCAAGAGAAAAAACTCTCAACCAACTTCGGAGACAGAAACATGAGCAACCTCGCTATCAATGATTTACCCCTGAATGAAGAACTGGATCGCGCAGCGACTACAGCAATCCTGGGTGGCATATACAGAAGCGGTTTCGGTTTTATTCTGCCATATACCAAGGCACAGCCGACATCAGGTAGTTTCCCGACAGGAACCACCAACATTACGAACATCACGAACAATTTGATCGACTTTGACTACAACGTGGTCCAGCAGAACCCGACCAATTTCTACGTCAATAACGGAGCCGGTAACAGCGGTACCATCGTCAACAGCTTCAACACCATGTCGCTTACCGCAGCCAGCCCGGCCCTCATACAGGGTTCCTGATTTCGAAAAGCCAGACGTACTCCTCCTCTACCAGCATGCGGAGTTCTCGGAAGAGAACTCCGCTTTTTTTGTGCTGCAGGGAAACGGGGGAGCTACTATAGATCCCACACGGTCTGGTTGGGCGTGACCGGCGTATCCACCTCCTGGATATCGTGAATCCGCCTTAGATCGATACTCATCCGTCCATCGCGGGTATGACGGTACATGTCGCTGAAGCGGGCACCCCATACGACTTCATTCCATTTGTAGGAGGAGCGGGCGTGCACCACCTGGGATGATTTATCGTCAACCGCATTGATAAGCACCAGAAATTCAGCATCCTGCTTGCTCAGTTCCTGGGGCGTGATGTTGTGCAACGGGCTACTTTCCTGAATGGGGTGAGCTACCGTCCAGTCCAGAGGGAAAAACGAGACTTTATGCCGCTCCAGAGCCAGTTCACGGAAATGACGGGTACGCACACCGCCGCTGGTGCGTGTCATACATAACAGGATACGCACTTCCACTTCGACCAGTTCGTTGGGCGAACCGTTAGCAATACGGAAAGAAAAGCTGGTGGTGCCATGATAGGGGCCTATCACGGCCTGATTGCTGAACAGTATTTTGGCCCGCGGGCGCGAAAAGCGTGCGAACATCAATGCCGCGGCAACAGCAAACCCCGATAAGCCGATAAATGCCTCGAGGACGACAAGTAGATTCGACGCCAGTCCTTGTGGTGAGATATGGCCGAACCCCACAGTTGTCAACGTCTGCGCACTAAAGAAGAATGCCTCCAGAAAGCGTTCACCGTTGCTCATCCCTTGTATACCAGTCAGTGCGTCCGGTCCACACAAGTAATACAAAACCGAAAATACCAGGTTAAACAGCAAATACACGCCGATAAAAGTAAGATTGAACTGCCACCATTGCAGGCGCAGCGAAGCCTGGTACAGGTTCAGGGACTTGAACAGTGGTAGGCCACCACGCGATACGTTGAAGGTCCCATTACGGTTAAGCAGTCGCAGCGCGCTCTCCTGCACAGCCTTGGCGCCGAAACCGAGGTCCCTGGTAATATCCGAATTCCTGTTGGTGGATTGCCGGGACATTTCTACCAACTCCTCATTTTGTATATCATCGGGAAGATCTCACCCTGTTAGCGTAGCTGACCCCAGCGGGGAGAGTCTTCAAGCTGCTTCAGGGTGAGCGGATTACCATAGACAAAACCCTGTATCAGATCGAATCCCAGCTGTTGGCAAATGGTCAGCTCTCCAGGTCGGGACACCCCTTCTGCAAGCGCGCCGGCATGGCCACTTTTTACCAGTGTAACGAGCAAACCAACCATGTCCTGGCGAATCCGAGGCATTTTATCCAGATCGCGCACCAGGGATATGTCAAATTTAACCGCATAGGGCGGGACATCCAGCAGCTCAAGCAACCGTGCCTGACCAGCACCAAAGTCATCATATGCAAGTTCAATATTCATGACCTGTAAAGCCTTGTTCAGCGCTTTCAGCGTCGCCTGGTCCGTAACAGCCTGTTCGTGAATTTCAAGGACCAGCGGTACATCCGGATACTTGTCACGCAGAATCTGAAGTGCTCCAATCAGGCGCTGACTGTCTTTCAGCTCCCCGGGATGCATATTCACAAACAGTGGCATGTCTCGAAATGTTGAGTTAGCCCACGCCTGCACACCCACATCACGTATGACTTCACTGAGCTCAATAGAATGACCCAGACTGTCTGCCAGGGAAAACAATTGCATAGGTAGTTCTGACAGTTCCGGATGACAGCCTCTCCCCAGCAGCTCTACCCCCTTCATGCGTTCATCGCCGGCAGAAACGATGGGCTGGAATACAGGATTAATCATCCTGTTACGCAGCAAGCGTTCAAAGTGCTGTGCACCGATCGGCATGCGATCCATACCCTCGTCCGGAGCAAACAGGGCAGTAGCAGTAAAATCGGAGTCTGACTGCTGGTGTGCTGCGATCCTGTCCTGCTGCAGGCGGAATTCAACGTCAGCGAAACGAACAACATCCCCGGGGTTCAGCGTCCGGGTTCCACTGACTTTCTCGTGATTCACAAATGTACCATTGGTACTTTCCAGGTCGCGAACAAGCAATTGTCCATTCTGCTGCAGGAGTTCCGCGTGTTGGCGCGACACGCTGTTCGATTGCAATACCACGGCCAGCCCGGCTTCCCTGCCAACAACTGCAGGAAACCCGCTTACTGGTATACGATAAACGGAGTCCCCGTCGGTCGAGTAGCTTTCCAGATACCACAGCGGCATCGCATGCCTCGCATCAAGTAAATCGGTGTCCTCAATCGGCCCGCGCTACCTTGTTACACCGCGCCGGAGTTCCGGAAAGCGGCAGGGGCAAACAACCTGAACCAGGTCACGACCTCCACCTCAACTCTTGACGCGGTAGTCCTTGGAGTGCAGACCGTGTTTTTTCAGCAAGGTCTGAAGGTGGGAGCGATTCATGTCAATCTGCCGGGCAAGCTCTGATACCTTGCCTCCCATATTCTGCAGTCCGCGCTCAAGAAACTGTCTTTCCGCCTCATCGCTGGCTGACTTCTTGATTTCAACCAGCGTCATGTCGGAAGGAGGCGAACCACCATCACCTTTTTCTGCAGGCTGATCAGGTCGTAGTATTTCCGGCAGATGTTCGAAATCCGCGATATCTCCTGCCAGGCAGGTGATACGGTAAATTGTGTTACGCAGTTCACGGATATTCCCTGGATAATTGTAATTTAACAGGAATGTCCGTAAACGCCTGCTCAACTTTATCGGGACCCGATTCAGTTTTTCCGCCGCTTCGTCACTGAAATATTCTATCAGTAGCGGGATCTCGTCCTTGCGTTCCCTGAGTGGTGGCAAGGTCACCTGAATAACGCTCAACCGGTAGTACAGATCTTCGCGAAAGGTCCCCTGTTCGCACATTTGCAAAAGGTTCTTGTTGGTTGCCGCCACAATCCGCGTATCCACCTCAATAGCCTTGTCCGAACCCACACGCTGGATTTCATTGGACTGCAACACGCGTAACAACTTCACCTGTCCCGGTAATGGTAATTCACCAATCTCGTCGAGAAAAATTGTGCCCTTGTCAGCACTTTCAAACTTCCCGCTACGGTCACTGCTCGCACCGGTAAAGGCACCGCGTTTGTGACCGAACAATTCAGACTCAAGCAGATTTTCAGGAATCGCGCCGCAGTTGACCGATATATAGGGCTTGTCCGATCGCCCCCCATTGGCATGAATAACCTTTGCCATCAACTCCTTGCCAGTTCCGCTTTCACCATCAATCAATACCGGCAGGTCTGTAGGTGCAGCCTTTTCCGCAATCTCGAGACCATCGATAAGCTTCCGGCTCTCTCCGAAAACGCCTTCAAATATGAAGCTTCGATCAAGCATGGCCTTGCGTCGTTGTGCAACAGTCTGCTTGCGCTGCGGTGTTGTTTTCGAAGAGGCTTTGACAAAGCGCTCTTTGTGAGACAACTTCATAACCTCATCGCGCAGCGCGTTGCACTGGCTGAGCAATTTCTTGATCTGCGGACGTTCAAGCTTCGAAGCCCAACGTAGTGTCGAGCGAAGTATTTCAATCTTTTCAATCAACCCGCCATAGGAGATTGATGATTCTGCCCTGGATTCAATAATTTTCATTTCATTACGCTATCTGTTTTTTAACAAGCTGAAAGTACATTCCCTTCTTTTCAACCAATTCGTCATGGCGTCCTTCCTCAACCACACTCCCGTTATATAGAACAAGAATCCTGTCAGCATTCATTATGGTGCTAAGACGATGGGCAATAACCACCGCTGTTCGCCCCTTGAGAATTTCCTGCATACTGCCGAGAATGTTACTCTCCGTTTGCGTATCCAGCGCCGAGGTTGCCTCGTCAAGAATAAGCAGCTTGGGATCATGATAAAGAGCACGCGCTATGCAAAGGCGCTGTAACTGTCCACCGGACAGCCCCATACCTCGTTCTCCAACAAGCTGTTCGTAGCCGAGTGGAAGATTGGAAATAAATCCGTGTGCGTCTGCCAGTTTCGCAACCTCGATTATTCTGTTCATGTCCGGATTCTCATCACCACTCGCGATATTTTCCGCGATAGGTCCGGAGAACAGGAGATTTGATTGCATCACATAGCCAATCTGCGCCCGATAGTATTCTTTGTCAACGACGCTGATATCATACCCGTCAACCAGCATTGTTCCCTCTGTTGGCGGATAGAACCCGACCAGAAGTTTTGCCAGTGTCGTTTTACCCGATCCGCTCTGGCCAACAATCGCCACCAGCTGGCCGGACTCTATTTTGAGGTTAATCTTTTCCAGCACGTAGGGAGTTTCTTTTCCGCCGTATCTGAAGTAGAGATCTTTCAGTTCTATATCCGCCTTCAGATCAGGAAGAATTACCCGGGTGGACAGCTCATCCGGCTTTTGTTCGGGCTCCATTTCCAGGATATCGCCCAACCGCTCCATTGCTACGCCAGCTTCATGTATCTGGCTCCACAAGCCGACGAGCCCCATCAGCGGGCTCAGTGCACTGCCCATCAGGGCATTGAAGGCGATAAGCTGACCAATTGTCAGCTCCTGTGCGAGAACCAGATTTGCACCGAGCCAAAGAACACCGATCGTGATAACGGAATTCATAATCTGGCTCACAAGTCCCACCAGAATACTGAACCGTTTCGCCCTGTACTGGACACCAAGGGAATTTGCGTACTTCTTTTCCCACTTCAGGCGCATGAGACGTTCGATCCCCATACCCTTCACCGTTTCAGCACCACCTATAATCTCCATTAACAGGGACTCGGCATCCGTGGATGCATGAAACGCTTCCCGTGCATAGGCCTTTAACCGGGGTGTAACAGCAACCGTCAAACCAAGGATGGGTATTACGAGCGCTACCAGGAACAGTGTCATCTGGACGCTGTACATAAAGAGGATAGAAAAATAGATAAACACCATCAGCAAATTGAGCACTGTGGTAATAGTCGACTCGGTCAGGAAGGCCCGAATGGTCTGATTTTCCTGGAAGCGTGCAAAAATATCCCCCGTCTTCCGCTTGGAAAAAAACGATATCGGTAGCGACAAGGCGTGCTTGAGAAACCCGGACATCATAGAGAAATCCATGTTCCGGACCATAAAATTCGATAGAAATGCGCGCATTATCGCCGTCAGCTGCGCAAACAGGTTGGTAATGATCAGGCCGGCGATTAACAGGTGTAACAAGGATATATCCTGGTGGACCAGGACGCCATCAAGTATATGCTGGATAATAACCGGAGGAGCCACGCCGAGAACCTGAATAACAAAGGTGGCCATAAACAGGTGTGCCAGGATGTTTTTGAACGGTTTTAGATAGCTGACAAACCGTACCCAGGGTGAGCGTGCGGCGGCCAGTTGCACCATATCACTGCCCGGTTTAAACAACAGACAGGTTCCGGTCCAACCCTTCTCGAATTCCTCCACCGTCATTTTCCGGAACCCGGGACCGGGATCCGCAACCCAGACATGGTGTTTGGAGAGGCCGTATACGATGATGTAGTGGTAACCCTCCCAGTGCGCGATGAACGGCAGATCAAACCCCAGTATAGCGTCGTATGAACACTTTACACCGCGCGTGGTAAAGCCCAGCGATTCACCAACTTTCGACAGGCTTTCGAGTGTTGCACCTTCCCGGGTGACATTGGCGAGCTCGCGCAGTTTACCCAGCGTCATCGGGATGCCGTAATGTCGGCAGATCATGGCCAGGCAGGCTGCACCACAGTCCATTTCCTCGGCCTGCTGCACCAGCCGGAAACGCTTGATCAGCTTTTCGCCGCGTTCCTGTCTGGACCACAAATCAAGCTGCAGGGGCTTGTTTCTGCGCTCTGCGAGGATTTTCTGACGTTCAAGATCCCTTTCTGCAAACCGTATTCGTTCTTCCAGCACCTCGCGTAGTTTTGGATTCTTCTGGAGGATAAAATGAACCGTCTTCTCGGGGATAACCAGCAACACAACTTCCGTTTCTGCGATCGCTGATGCCACCTGTTCCTGACGTAACAGGCAAGCCCTTTCTCCAAAAATATCCCCCTGCTCCAGGGTTCCCAGCGGAAACTCGCTGTTGCCTTCCCGGTGGACTATGCGCACCTGGCCCTGTCGAAGCACATACAGCCGTCTATCTTCAAGGCCGCCCTGCTCAAGTATTACGCTTCCTTCCCTTACCCGCTTTATACCGACACTGCGGATAAACTCCTCTACTTCACCTTTTTTGACTTTGCCACGCAGATTGAACAGCTTCGATACAAATCCACCGGCGGAATTGATAGCAACGTAGCTGGTAATGAAGCTCTGCGCTTGCGGGTTTTTCTCCAGAACGGGAGTAAATGCGGTTCGAGGGAAAAACAGCAACTTTGTTTTCGAGGATGAGCGTACCGAGGACTCCTGCGGGTAGTCACGGAGCATCGCAATTTCAGAAAATACTTCACCCTGCTTGCGCACCCCCATACTGACTTCTTTACCCTGCTCTTCGGTAAAGATACGTACGGAACCACTTTTGATAACGAACAAACCCTCGCCCGGGTCACCGGTGTTGTATACAGCATCACCAAAATCGTAGTTACGGATTTCTGCGTGCTCTGACAGCTCCTTCAGTTCCTGGTCATTAAAACACGAAAATAATTCAACAGAGCCTAGAAACTCAACGAGAGATTCTTCACTCACGGCATAGACTCCGCACGCTTTCTACAAAGATGGACAGATGAAACAGTCTTATATAGCTTCAATGAGATGTTCCTTCGCACGCGCTGCGATCCACTCGTCCTTGATCAGGCGCCGTACTTCCTCGATGGTTTCCTCATTCAGCGTTGAAGCCGTTTTCTCATTTACCGTGAATATTTCGAAGCATGTCCCGTCATCCGAAGGGAAGGGCCCCAAAAGGTCACCTTCCGAGGCGCCGAACACCTTGGACTCCACCTCTGTTTGCAGGGACCCACGCAGAACCTTGCCTATGTACCCGCCGTCTTCTCCTGTATCCGAAATGGAATGTTCCCTCGCCAGCTCTTCGAAACTTTCCGGATCGTCCTCAAGTATCGCCATGATTTCCTTTGCCTTGCCCTCGGAATCCAGAACAATGTGGCTGACCACTATGCTGTCAAATTTTGGCGAGTTAAGACCGTAGTATTCCTCAACAGCCTTGTCGTTGCCGATTTCTTCACCCATTTTCTCCAACAATAACATCTCTGTTACAAGCTGCTCGAAGTCATCCAGTGTGAGCCCCGTTCTGTCAAGATACTTGTTCATATCGGCTGCGCGATGCAAGCCACGGACCCTTCGCAACTGATCTGCGCGCTCCTGCACTTCGTCGGCGCTGACGGTGACTCCCTGTTTACTGGCCGCATGAACAGTCACTTTATCCTTTACAATATCCTCTATAAGATCTTCAAACCGCCCGGTAAACTTCAGCAGTTTGACAAAGTCTTCAGTCGTTATTACCTCATCATCTATTTTTACGAGATCAGTCATTGATGTCTGCCCATATTCTGTAGATAAATTAAAACCAGTATGCATCCCTGCGCACGAATTCAACTCTCCCTGAAAATTCCGTTGCTAGATCTGGCGGAGCGGGTCCAGAATAAACTCAATAATACGCCGCTTCTGAACCGCGATCTCTGCGGTAGCCGCCATTCCGAAACGCAAAGGATATTTAATATCTCCGACGGAGTAAAAATCCTTTTCAAGACTCACATTGCCCTTGTATACCGCAGCATCCGTGCTTGAAGCGCCCTGAGTTGACGGGGAAATATATTCCAGCGTTCCACTGATGAACCCGTAGCGCTGATAGGGGAAGGCGCTGAATTTCATTTTTACAGGAAGGCCTTCACGCAGAAATCCCCGATCCCGCTCATTAATATCCAGTTTCAAAACCGTGCGTGCCCCTTTGGGGGCAATGCTGACAAGTGGCGTATTTGCAGGGATCTTGTCCCCCGGTTGCGTGAAAGTAACGCGGGTCACAACGCCGGAAACAGGCGCCAGAATACCAAGAAAGTTTTCTTCATCGATATTCTCGAACTTTATACGACTTGCTATATCCGCAGCGAGCTGGGCGCTCCGGTATTTTAGTTCCGCCTTGTGGATTTCCTGCTCGATTTCATTCAGTGCTTTTTCATACTCGATGCGAAGTTCGGCCAGCTTCTGATCACTGCCCTCGAGATCGGCCTTTGATTCTTCGTACTCCTGGCTCAGCTGAAACTCGAGTTCTCCGAGCTTTGCTTCTGCCAGCCTGTAATCGGTCTCGCTGGCCCGATACAGATCGCGCTTTTCTTCTACCTTATTCTTGGATACTCCTCCGCCGCCCGGCCGGGCAAACAGACGCTTGAATTTTTCCCACTCGCGTTTTGCCGCGTCTCTGGAAATACCGGCTTTTTCCAGGTTGCCACGCGTTTCTTCCAGCCTGGATCTCTGCGCCTGCGCCAGCTTTTCAAGTCCCTCTGTTATCCTTTTCTCCTGCAGCCGTTCCGCGGTTTCAATCTGCTTCAACATCGCATCGGTGCGCCGTTCCATGAGTTTACGGCGTGCCGGAAACTGCTCATACTCCTGCTTAACTTCGCTCAGCGTCAATTCTGCCTCAAGGGCTTTCGCAGCTGCCTGAATTGCATCCCGTGCATTGAGGCGGGCCAGTAAATCCCCTTTGGATACCGGTACGCCTTCAGTAACAAAAATCTCGACCAGTTCGCCACCGATAGGCGTATAGACGCGCCTTACCTCTTCGTCCGGGCTCAACACGCCGGTAGCAGTGACTATGACGTCCGCACGCCCGAAAAATGACCAGACAAGGGCAGCAAAAACAGATAACAATATCAGTAATATTGTCATTCGCATTATTTTAGAAGGCTCTGAATAAAGGATTTCGATGCCTTCTGCACTGTGATCTTCAAGCGCACTGGAGAGGCGCCTGAGTTTTTCATCATCAGTTTTCATATGCTATCACCGCCAATCCCGTCCTGAGTGGCATCGCCGCTACGCACATGGCGCCTGGCATCCGGTGCCCCTTATGGCTTGTCATTCAAGCGAGGACCGGTTACCTCCCGGATCGCTGGACTGGAGAACCGGAAGTAGTGCTAGTTTAGCCTGCTTCAACGAAGGTTCCAACACCATTGTCAGCTCCTCCAGCGACTGGCGCTGCAACCTGATTTCATTTGTAATTTGTGAATCCAGCTCGGCCCACTCGGCGGGAAAACCGGTTTTCAGCAGGCTGTAGATAGCCGCGCCTTTGGTCATGCCTTCATAGGCTTCAGTCAGCAGTTCCGCCAGTTGCCGGAAGGCCGGTGAAACACTGGCTTCAAGCCGGTACAAACTGCGGATTCCGCCGCGCTTACGATATTTTTCCCAGGCGTCCAGTGAAACAGCAAATGCCTGTTGCGCCTGTTCCAGCGCCTTGCTGCTGTGAATCCGGAATTCTTCTTTCACTGCATCCACAAAGTAGCGGTCCTGCACAGGGTCAAGTGTTCGGTAAAAAGCCAGTAAGCGCATACTGTAATCAGGGCCATTCTGCGCAGTTTTCAGCATTTCGAAATCGCTGATCAGCTTGTTATTACGCTGTAATCTTCTTGCAGCTACTTCACCCCACCGCTGCTTTGACAACTGTTCCAGGCTGTTCATGGCCTTGTTTGTATTTCCCTGTTTCCAGTCCGCAAGCGCCTCATCGTAGCGACTAACAATATCCTGCGGAGGAAGCTCATTGTCTGCGAGACGCCGGACCTGATCACGGAATACCGGCGTCTGAAATTCGGTTTCAGATGCCTTGTGCCAGGCACTGATCCAGTTCTCTGCCTGCAAATCTTCTTCCAGGTATCGATAGCTTTCCAGATCACTGTGCAGTTTTTGTGTTCCTGTGACCCCGGAGTATTTATTTTCAAAATCACCAAGGACTGTATGCAGCGTTGCCGCCTGCCCCGAGCGCAGGGTTTCCCGCACTTCTTCAAGCAGGCGTTCTATTGCTGTAACAGACACTGACTGTTGATTCTGCAGGGCACGCAGATGACTGAACACCTGCGCGCGAAGCTCGACGAAATCCGGGACATACTGGGCAACCACATTGAGTGAATGACGACGCGCCTTGGAATCCTGCTCCCACCAGGCAACAAGTTCATTAATCCGGTTTTCATGCTCGAACATCACAACCGGGGCGTCAGGGCCACCCCGCTCTACCATAAACTGCTCCAGTCGCGTAACCCAAAGCATGGTGTCGAACAACACCTGGACAGCGGGATTCGAATAACTCAGACGCCTGCCCCGTTCTGCTTCCTCTACGGCTTCAGCGAACTCTCCTGCTGCAATCAACTCCATCCATGTCGGCACCGTGCCCTTTAGCGCGGCCTCTGTTGCAATATCACTAACCTCCCTGTCGTCGCTGTTGTGCTCCAGGTAGCGGTTAGCTTCTACCACTGCCGAGGCATAATCATGCTGCTCCAGCAACTCCCTGATCTCCCGCTTTGATGCCGAGCTGAAATAGATGCCCAATGCAACGATGGCAACTCCCGCCAGGCCTATCAGCCAGATCTTCCCTGATTTTCCCCCACCATCACCGGCAAATGCTGTGCGCATTTCCCGAAACATCGACCGTGACTTGTGGGCCAAACCGGGCCTGCCAACGGCCGGTCCGGATTCAGCAGCTCTACCGGCTTCGGGTGAGCCGGCTGACAAAACCCCGGCGTCAGCAGCATCATCCGCAGCCTCGTCCTCGACACAGAAAATATCCAGGAACGAGTTGGCCGACGTAACAAAGGTGGTACGGGTCACATCGTCCACCGCTTCAGCTACCGCATCCGGTAGTTTACTGTCTTCCCGCGCTCCAGTTGGTTCGCTCTCTTTCGCGTACACCAACCCCACCCGGTAAACGAAATTATCTCCGCCGAATGCGACAACATCACCGTCGCGCAGCTGCCTGGCATGCTCTTCAAGTCGATCATCTGACACAAAGGTCCCGTTGGTACTACCAAGATCTTCTATGTACAGGTTTCCGTCTCTCAAAAATATGTGCGCATGACGCCTCGACAAATAACTTACTTCTTCGGGCAGGGTTTCCTTATACCTGGAGAACACGTCACTTGCCTTGTTAATCAAAAATGGGAACTGGGTGATGACTATGGGCTCAAGTACTGTCTCCTGTTTTTGCGGAGTAAGGACAAGCTTGACTGGCTGCGATTCAGGCACACTGGAGGAGCGGCCCGCAGCGGCTCCCAGAATCTCTATCTGGTAACACAGATAGCCGGTGAAACAGATCTCGTCACCACGTTGCAGCCTTACCGGCAGGGTATCCACGCGCGAACCATTGACTGTAGTCCCGTTCAAACTCCCGAGATCCGCGATATAAACAATATCATCCTGTTCGAAAATGCGCGCGTGGCGCCTGGAAAGTTTTTCTGTGAATTGTGGATCGTAACCTGAAAATGGCGGCTCTTTGCGCCCAATGGCAAACAGATTGTCCTTGATAATGATCTCGCCCAACTCCGGGTGAGTCACTGGTTTGAGTATGACTTGCATGCTATGCCTTGTTCTTCTAATTACAGCCTAGTTGGATAAATGAGTGACAACCTCCCTGGGCCAGCCACCTCCCAGCGCCTTGAAGAGGGAAACCGTATCGTTCAGAATCTGCCAGTGATTTGCCAGCATTTCCTGTTCCGAATCCAGCAGCGTACGTTCGATTTCAAGCACTTCAAGCTGGGTAGCCATGCCTTCCTGTAGTTGCGCATAAACCTGATCGGACACCGTTACAAGTTTCTCGCGACGACTGGACAGCTCATCGGTCTGTTGCTTGCGATTTGACAGGTTAACAAGCGCGTTCTCGACTTCCTCAAAGGCTCCGAGCACCGTGCGTCGATATTCCTCCTCTGCGACCCGGGTCTGGGCCTCACTCACTTTTATTCTTGATTGTACATTAGGGTCGAATATCGGGATCGACGCAAGTGACGACAATCCGGTTGTCCAGGTCCTCAGCAAATCATCCAGATCAAAGCTCGCGGAACCCGCCTTGCCGGTCAAACTCAGCGAAGGAAGGCGTGCCAGGCGAGCCTGTCCTTCGAGATCGTGCGCCTGCAATACACGATATTCCGCAGCAATAATATCAGGCCTGCGCGACAACAAATCCGACGGCAACCCGGCGGGAACATCAACAGGCCGGACCGATCGCAGGCCCGCATCAGGAACTTTAAGTGTATCCGCAGGCATACCAAGCAGCGTAGCCAGCCCGTTCTCAGTCAGTTTCCGTAATCTTTTCAGGTCCAGCAAACCTGTCTGCAGGCGATTGATCTCCGCCTGCTGCTGCAAAACCTGAGTCTCGGCAACCAGGCCTTCACTACGCATGTTTTCGTAGATATCCAGTATCTGCGTGTTACGTTCAACCGTTTTCTGCTGCTGTTTAATCTGCTCATCGAACTGGCGGATCTGGAAATAGGCTGTAGCCACATCAGAAACCATGACCAGATAACCGGCACGCCAACCTGCTTCCGTGGCTTTATAGTCTGCCTGCTGTGCCTCAACGCCTTTACGCACTTTGCCCCATATGTCGACCTCCCAGATGACATCGGAAGCCACACTGTACTGCGTCCGCGTTGAGTTGCCGGAGCTTTTTATAGTGTCGGTCCCCAGACCACCGCTTAGTGTCGGCAGGAGTCCGGCTTCTGCCTGACTGATAGCGGCCTTTGCCACACCGGAACGGGCCGCGAGTACCCTTATATCGATATTGCCGGAAATTGCCCTGTCTACGAGTTCATTCAGGTAAGCATCATTAAAGCCCTTCCACCACTCGGGTTGTATGGTGTCTTGCGCCGAGATACGGGCTGCTGGATCATCGGACCACCCCTCTTTGGAAGCCACGTCGGGCCGAGAGTACTCCGGTCCACCCAGACCAGAGCAGGAAGGCAGCAACGTCATAAAAATTGAGGCCAGCAGAAAGGCGCGCACAGCAACCTTGTGGCTATTACCCATATGCGTACTGCTGTCCACTAACATATTCGATTCTCCTGACCGGGCCAGGTACCCGACTGTTAAAACTTGCAGGCACAACCACGTCCCGCTCTGCCCTCAAATTCGTACTCCGAGTCTGGCACTCGTCTGCAACCTGTCAACTCGGACAGGGGCAAACAAAATCCAGGCTGCCGCCCGGCTGTTAGAGTTTCCAGAGCATTAGCCATGCCAATCTGGCGGGCTCATTTCAAAAATTAATTATTATACTTTATAATCAATGTGTTATTAACTTTTCCTGAATGTGGCATTGACCTGCGCGGCGCCACGGAACAAACAAAAGTTGGATGAGTTCAAACAAGTTAGATGACAACTGTTTGAAAGTCACTACGCTGGTTGCATTCCATTTATTTCAATGCGGTAGGATCGTCGTCGCTACTAACCCCGGCTTCAACGGCGACCGAAGGATTCAGCTGCGTCTTGGTGACCTGCTCCTCATCGAGTGCTCGCACGACAACAACGGTTACATTGTCACGCGCACCCCGTGCAAGGGCTCGTTCGACCAACAGGTCACACGAATAACGGCAGTCTCCGACTGCCAGTGACTCCATCATTTCATTGGCATTGACTTCGTTATACAAACCATCACTGCAAAGCAGGAATATATCCGCTTCCAGAACTTCAAACATTTCCGAATCAAGCTCCAGCTGATCCATGACACCTACCGCTCGGGTAATAACATTTGACCCGGGGTAGTGTTTGGCCTGCTCGGGCGTAATCAGCCCCTGGGACAGGAGTGCCTCGACCTGACTGTGATCCCGGGTAAGCTGCTCGAATTTACCCTGCCGGTAACGATAAACTCGGCTATCCCCTGCCCAGACTGCGACCCCGTGATTACCATATACCAGCAATACAGCAACGGTGCTTCCAATGACCTGCACCCGGCGTTTTCTGGCCTCCATTGCCAAATTATCGTTTACCGCCTGCAGGCGCTGGTGAACCTCGTTGACCAATGCCCCAAGACTGGTCGCTTCCGGGATACCGGCGAGAGCTTCCACTACACTGCGACTGGCGTAATCGCCTGCAGCATGCCCACCCATACCATCGGCCACCGCCCATATACCACGTCCCGCCAGCTCCAGACATGAATCCTCGTTGAGCTTCCTCACCATGCCTACGTCTGTTCTCGACGCCGATGACCAGTGCAAGTTGGATGGATCAGTCATAATCGGTTGCAAGTTCCCTGATGAACCCCGGCACCAACGCTGAAATGATATGTTCCCAGCAGCGATATAAAAACCGGGGAGCGCGTTTGCCAATAGTCAGGCTAGTATTGTACGATCTAGTCGTCCATTCAAGGGGAACACCGCAGCTCGGCTTATTCGAGTAAAGCCCTGTTCCAGGCCATATTAGAAGATTACCAACAAGCAATACCAGAAAATCTGGTAGCGGGGTGTCTCCTCAGCCCGATACGTGAATGAGGAACAACAATCAGAGGTATGGAGGTAGCTATGGATCGTCGTAATTTCATTCAACTTGGATTTGCCGGTATTGGCAGCACACTCGTTGCGCCCAGGATAGTACTCGCGTCTGCCAGCGAACAATCGATGGCGGGTGGCGTCTACTACACTGCCGATGCACCTGGCCGCTGGAATAAAAAAGTGGCGTCGCATTTTCCAAATGTCGAAGTCCAGAAAGGACCGGATGGAGCAATAGTGCGTGTTGAGACGCGGCACACCTTCGACGGCTATGACCACTACATCATCAAACATATCGCCCTGGACAAAGACTTCAATTTCATTACCGAGCATATGTTCGACCCGTTGAAAGACAAGGCAGCCATTTCGGAATTATCTCTGGAAAAATACAGTGGACCTGTTCATGTTCTCAGCGTATGCAACAAACACGATACCTGGATGAATATAGCTGAGGTCTAGGGCTCCTATCCACACCCAACATGAGCATACAATGAAGAACATAAGACTGCTGCTGCTCATTGTGATGTCCATTGCCTGCAATACATCCGCAGCTGTGGATTATCTTGTAGATTTCACTCGAATAGGTGATCTCGAAAGCGTGCGTCCGCTGGTTGAACGCTGCAACGATTTCGGTGCCCTGGAATTCTACAGGGAGCGAATGGAATCAGCCGGGAACCTGGAAAGCATGCGAGCAACGTTAATAAGAAATGGAATGGGTATGTTCAACGAATGTCCGGACGGTATCTCGGGGTCAGGCATTACTCAAGTCAGCCAGGAAGACCTCGGCAACACCACTCCCTAGCCGGATACGATACATCGGCGCCGGATGTTGAAGGCGCTACTGCTTTGACGGGGTATTGGCCGGTTTAGGGTTTTTGCTCACTTGATGTTTATACCCCGTATACCGGTGAAATACAGTACAAATACTGTTTCGGCGACATCCACTTGTCCCTGGGTAGATATTAAGTCAGGATTTACGCAATATATCCGATATGAAAGCCATACTGACCTTCCATGATATATCGGATAGCGGTTACGTGTTGAGCTATCCCGTAAAAATGTTTGAACAACTGGTATTGGGTTTATTGAATGCCAATATCGACATTTGCTCACTCGATGATCTCTGGGCCAGCAAATCAAACCACGCAGTAGCCCTCACTTTTGATGATGGCATGGAATCGGTACACACCCATGCCTTGCCCGTTCTGCGTGACCTGCAAGTGCCATCGCACCTCTATCTGATGACGTCACGGGTAGGCTTGGATAATCGTTGGCCCGGACTGCCCACTCAGGCTCCAGTACTCAGCATAATGAACTGGCAACAATTAGAGGAATGCATGGCTGCCGATATCAATGTGGAAAACCATACATCCTCACATCCTGATTTGCGCAAACTGTCAACCTCTGAAATAGCAGCTGAATGTGATCAGGCAGACTATCTGATTGAATCTCGTCTAGGCAAAAAACCGGCGCACTTTGCATATCCCTATGGATATTATAATGATGATGTCAGCCACTATATAGGCCAACGCTTTAATACCGCAGTTACAACAGAATTACGTTTTCTTGATTCGGCGGTGGATATGGCAACTGTACCTCGTCTGGATACTTATTACTTACAGCATCCGCACTTATTTACTAATTTATTTTCAATCACCAGTCGCAGTTATTTACTGGCGCGATATCTAATGCGTAAGATAAGATGGCATTAATGGATTCCTGTTTCATTCATGATCAGATTCAGAAGTTCCTTAACTCTTGTCAAAACTGTAGAGCGGCACCAAATAGCCGAGCAAACAACATCTTGAATTTTTGGGAGACTTCGAGTGGAAAACAAAAGTGAAGGCAGGGACACTGTATTCGCCACTACCGCAAATCGGGCATCTGATTTCCAGTTTAATGAGCAAGTGGCTGTCATTTTCGATGATATGCTCGTCCGCAGTGTTCCCTTCTATCTGGAGCAACAGAGTCTGATCCAGGAAATTGCCTCCCAGTTCTACCAGAAAGGCACAAGAGTCATTGATTTAGGCTGTTCAACCGCTACCACGCTCATAAACATAGGTAAGGCCATCAGCCCTACACCCAGTTTAGTCGGTTATGACAGTTCTGAACCTATGCTGGAAAAAGCCCGCGCCAATATCAAAGACGCCGGATTGGCTGAACATACTGAGCTGCTTTTTGGTGACTTCAATGACAAACTGGACGAAGTTGACTTGTCCAACACCAGCCTGGTCACCTTGTGCTGGACCCTGCAATTTGTGCGCCCCCTGAAAAGAGACGCCCTGATTCGCAAAATTTACAACGGAATGAAAGACGGCGGCGCGTTGATCGTCACCGAAAAAACGCTGACCAATGATTCGAACATGAATCGTTTTTTCATCGATTTTTATTACGATTTTAAACGGCGCAACGGCTATTCCGATGAAGAGATTTCAAAAAAACGTGAGGCGCTGGAAAACGTTCTAATCCCCTACCGCTTTGATGAAAATTTCGAACTCTTTCGCCGTAATGGCTTTCAAATTGTAGAAACTTTTTTCCAATGGTATAACTTTGCTGGTTTCCTTTGTGTTAAAAGTGCTGGCGAATAATTACTGCACCTGGATCACTCAGCCGACATGTTATCCAGCATCTTGAGCCAGGAGGGTGTGTCGATGACATTGTTTTACAGACTTTTTATTACCAATGACTGGTGCACGTCAAGCCATTGTTGTTTCTCGCTTACAGGCCGGCAGTGATTTTAGTTACCGTCTTAAAACGCATATTGCCCGATTCAATATGCCAATGGCTGGTACAACAGCAACGGCGCTTTCGCTTACAAAGAGTGCGCATGGGCACAGTTGATTTTGGTCAGCTACGACGCACTACCCCTGTTAGCAAAGTATTTGGTCTTGATCGAGGTCTTCCCATCGATCGCTATTACATTGAAAATTTTATGACCTCCCATTCTGCGGATATAAAGGGCAGAGTGCTGGAATTGGGAGATTCATTTTATACAGATAAATTTGGCCAGGATAAAGTCACGAAAAAGGATGTGCTGCATGTCGTGGAAGGAAATCAGGAAGCTACTATTGTTGCCGATCTCACCGATGCCGACCATATTCCTTCTGGCGCTTTTGATTGCATCATCTTCACCCAATCATTACAAATGATTTATGATTTTCGTTCTGCTTTGACTACTTTACATCGCATCCTGAAACCAGGCGGGGTTCTGCTATGCACAACGGCGGGCATAAGCAAGATTGCACGCCGCCTGGGGAAAGACGATTGGGGTGAATATTGGCATTTTACAAGCCAGTCACTGGAAATTATTTTTAAAGAAGCGTTTCCTGAAAGTGAATTGGAAGTGCAATCAAAAGGCAACGTGTTGAGCGCAACAAGTTTTCTACATGGCTTGGCCACTGAAGAACTTACACAGGAAGAATTAGACTTTGAAGACCCTGATTTCGAGGTTATTATATGCATACGCGCTGTAAAAGCCTGATAGAGTTTTCGTGAGCATACTTACGTAGCACTATCTTCGGCTTGTAAATCATTCACCAATAGCGCATCGAGTGTCTGTACTATTTCAGCAGCATTATTTCTCACAGCCGCTTGTCTAATCATTTTAAAGTAAAGTGGTAATACAGCGTCCTGGCACCAGCGCTCCTCATAAGCCCGCCGACCAGCTTTTCCCATTCGTTCGCGTAATGCCGCATCACTTTCCAGAGTTTTTATGGCTTCTTTTAATTCATTCTCTGTACTAAAGATCAAGCCCGCATTGCTTTGTTCTATCAACTCAGGATAGGACCCCAGATCTCTTGCAATAATCGGTTTACTTTCTCGAAATGCTTCGATAATCACCAATGGAAATACCTCATAGCAAAGAGAGGGCGTTAGTACAGCAATTGCATGCTGATATATGCTTTTTAGTTCTTGCTCGCTCTTCCAGCCCAGAAATTTTACTTTTTGTTTTCCTGCGGCCAACTTTCGCAATTCAGGTTCGTAATCTCCGGTACCGGCAATCCATAATTCGGCTGGTGAGTCGTTGTCAAAAACAGGGATTACATCCTGCAAGCCCTTAATAATCTCCAGCCTCCCGACAAAAAGAAAATAATTCCCGGATTCAGAGGCCATAGACGTATCAGTACGGGTATTTGGTAAAGTGTCCGGCAAAAACGAAGGCAATACTTCCATTTTTGGTTTGAATCCATACTCTTTATGTTTATTTGCACTAAACCTGGTTAGCGCAAAAAAAATGTCAATATGTTTCGCATTTCGTTCAATTAATCCAGTAGAGCGCCAGATTTGTGGAGGTCGCTTATAGGTAAAGACACAACGCAAGCACTCTCTTTCGGTGCAGAGTTCTTTATTATGTCGCCATAACACATGCGTAGGGCAAATTAACCAGTGTTCGTGGGCGGTGTACATTTTAATTCCATTGCCAAATGCCCATATACCCGGTCCGCCGACCAGGGAAATATTATGATAGTGAATTACATCGTATTGGCCTTTATCCAGAATCCGTTTAATTTTTCCGGCGTTAAACAGTGGGTAACCTAATTGTTGTGTAGCCAGACATGATAGCAGCGGCGTACTGCTTTCGAGTCGATGAACTGTAACGCCCGGGGGTTCATCGACAGGTTCAGGGTCTGGTCCTTCGGCGAGTATACGATACGCATCTGCGTCATAAATGATATCAACAGTATGACCAAGACCGGCCAAAGCATGTGCAAACATGCGCACATAGTTCGCATCTCCACCAAAACTATAGGGTGGATAAAAGGTGGTAATCATTACGAACTTTAAGCTACGAGCAACCTTTTTGTGTTCTGCCATTGTTATCCAGCGAAGGAGATGATTGGTATCACTTAATGCATTAGTCACAAGTTTGTTCTATTAACGAAAACAAGTCCAAATATTTCGGATAATTGGCAGGCCTGCTGCTAGGCAGCAAGCACAGATATGTCTATAGCGCCTGCGGTCCGGCAGCTGATGCTGCATCTTCCAGGGCCGCATGGGCGGCTGCCAGACGCGCCACCGGCACACGCGGGCCGGAGCAGGACACATAACTCAGCCCAATGTTATGACAGAAGCGGATCGAGTCGGGATGACCGCCGTGTTCACCGCAAATACCTACTTTCATGTCAGGGCGCGTCTGACGGCCCCATTCGACAGCCAGTTCCATCAACCGGCCCACACCCTTGGTATCCAGCACCTCGAACGGATTGTCCTGCAGTATGCCACGTTCGTTATACATGGGCAGGAACTTGTTCTCGGCATCCTCGCGTGAGAATGAAAAGGTCGCCTGCGTTAGATCGTTGGTTCCGAAAGAGAAGAACTCAGCCTCTTTGGCCAGGCTGCCGGCCCGCATGCAGGAACGCACCACTTCCATCATGGATCCGAACTTGAAATCGACTTTCAGGCCGTACTTGTCCTCAACCACCATGCGGACAGCATCGACATAACTCTTGACCCTTTTCAGTTCCTGCGAGGTACACACTTGCGGCACCATGATTTCGGGATGGACGTCAAAGCCTTCCTGGCGACATTCGGCTGCAGCCTCCAGTATGGCAGAGATCTGCATGGAATAGATCTCCGGAAATGACAGGCCCAGGCGCACACCGCGGTGACCCAGCATTGGGTTTACTTCGTACAGCGCGCGAACCTTCTTAAGCATGGTTTCTTTTTTCTCGATCGCCTCCTCGACCAGGCGCGGATCAGTCACACACTCGACCTTGGGCTGTTCCTGGCCGCTGTACATAAATTGTACGGCATCGGACAGAATAGTCATGCCCATTACGGTGTCCTTAAGGTGACGCAACTGATCCAGTTCCTCCACCAGCTGCTGTTCAGTAGGCAGGAATTCGTGGATGGGCGGATCCAGCAGACGAATGGTCACCGGCCTCGGCGTCATGGCCTTGAAAATCCCCTTGAAGTCCTCACGCTGGATCGGCAGCAGCCGGTCCAGCGCCTTCTGCCGGTCCTCTATGTTTTCGGCAACGATCATTTCAATAACAATAGGCAACCTTTCCATGTCGTTGAACATTCGTTCGGTGCGACACAGACCGATACCCATGGCGCCGTATTTGAGTGCCCGCTCGGCATCGTGTGGCGTATCGGCGTTAGCCATGACCTTGAGTCGGGCGGCCTCGTCGGCCCAGCCGAGCAGGGTTTCGAGTTCGGAGGAAAAATCGGCCTCTATCATTGATACTTCGCCAAGATAGACGTCACCGGTGGTGCCATCGAGGGTAATCAGGTCGCCCTCGCTGATGGTGTGTTCACCGACAAAGGCCTTGCGCATGTGGACGTCGACATGGATACCCTCGGCACCCGCCACACAGGGCTTGCCCATACCGCGCGCAACAACCGCCGCGTGCGAGGTCTTGCCGCCGCGCGCCGTCAGGATACCCTGTGAGGCAAAAAAGCCATGGATGTCCTCTGGTTTGGTTTCCTCGCGCACCAGGATAACCCGCTGCCCGCCACGTCCAAGCTGTTCAGCGCGATCGGCATCGAACACGGCGTGGCCTACTGCCGCACCGGGCGACGCGGGCAGACCACGCGCCACAGGCGTGCTGTGGGCGGCGGGATCAAGGCGTGGAAACAGCAACTGTTCCAGCATGTCGGGCTGGATACGCAACAGCGCCTGTTGTTTATCGATCAGACCTTCACGTGTCATTTCTACCGAGGTGCGTACCAGTGCCGTAGTATTCATTTTACCGCTGCGGGTCTGCAGACAGTAGAAGCACCCCTTCTCAATCGTGAATTCGAAGTCCTGTACTTCCCGGTAGTGGGTTTCCAGTCGCTCGCGCAGGACCTGCAGTTCCCGGTACATGTCCGGCATTTCCTCCTGCAGGATATCCATCGACTTGGGGGTGCGGATACCGGCCACCACGTCTTCGCCCTGTGCGTTCACCAGGTACTCGCCGAACAGTTTGTTTTCGCCGGTATCAGGGTAACGGGTAAAGCCCACGCCTGTCGCACTATCGTCACCCAGGTTGCCGAACACCATGGTGACCACGTTAACCGCAGTACCGTTGGCCATGTCCGGTGTAATGTTGAACTCGCGCCGGTAATCCACTGCGCGTTTGCCCATCCATGAATCGAAAACTGCTTTGACCGCTATTTCCAGCTGCTCCATCGGATCGTCCGGGAAGGCCTTGCCGGTTTCCCGCTCCACCACTTCCAGGAAACGGTCGGCGATCTCGTGCAGGTCTCGGGCTGTGAGCGCAACGTCCTGTTTGGCACCCGACTTTTCCTTGACCGCCTCGAATTCGGCATCGAACGCGTCGTCCGGCACACCCAGCGCAACCTTGCCGAACAGCTGTATGAAACGGCGATAGGCATCCCAGCCGAAACGCTCATTGCCGGTCTGGGTAATCAGGCCCGTGAGGGTATCGATGTTCAGCCCGAGGTTGAGGATGGTATCCATCATGCCCGGCATGGACATGGCCGAGCCGGAACGTACCGAAACCAGCAGGGGATTTGCACTGCCGCCGAAGACTTTGCCGGTTTTCTCTTCGAGTGCCCGCATCTGCACACGGATTTGATCCATAACTCCGGCGGGTAGATCGTGCTCGGCATTATCCAGGTAATACAGGCAAGCTTCTGTTGTGATAACGAAGCCGGGCGGCACATTGATACCGATCCTGGTCATTTCGCACAAGTTGGCACCCTTGCCGCCAAGCAGCATTTTATTCTTTCCATCACCCTCTTCGAATGCAAAGACGTACTTACCCGGGCTGTTCATACGGTATCTCCTGGTAAAACAGTTAGAATTTCACCGAACCACCGGCACGGTGCTGTCGACAAGGCTAATTTCGTCAACGGTCAAACTTTTGATATTATATAACGATAGAAAGCAACCTCCCATTGATCTGGCTCAGAAAGACGCACACCGTGGGCAGCAACAGCTCCGAGTCACGGCAATACAATAACGCTGCTTGACGGTTATTTCAGCAACCTTGAGAAGCTCGAACAGACGAGCCCTCACGTCAGCATGACGCCCTGCCGAGGAATACCTGCGGCCTTTGCTTCCTGGAACCCATCAACCTACAATCACGGCAACCAGGGAAAGTAGCCGTATACGTTGATCACCCGATGGCACAAAACCTCTATATAACAGGTGCAGAACACGGCAGCGGCAAGTCCGTCATTGTGCTTGCGATGATGGACTACTTTTCCGGGCATACCGGCAAAGTGGGCTTCTTCAGGCCGGTCACGCGCAGCGATTCACAGCACGATCAACTCATACACCTGGTAATGCAACGCTATCAGATAGATTCAGCCTATGAAGACCTGTATGGATGCACCAGTGATGTGGCGCGCCAGCTGATTGCAGAGGACCGCTACGACGAACTGTTAAAACGGGTTCTGGAGAAGTACCGGCGGCTGCAGACCCACTATGACCGTGTGCTGTGCGTGGGGACTGATTACTCCGGTGCCTACGCAACGCTCGAGTTCGACTTCAATACCGATGTTGCCAATAACCTCGGCTGTCTCATTATGCCCGTGGTGCGCGGTACCGGGCGCAATAACACGGAAATCCGTGACGCAACCGGCGGTTTTCTGAAATCCCTGCAGGAACGTCACTGCGATATTCTGGCGACCGTCATCAACGGCGTAGCGCCACCTCAGCTCGACGAACTGAAAACACAGCTCGGGCGCAGCACGCCGGGTGAGGCACCTGTTTACCTGGTGCCCGAAGAACCGGCGTTGGCCAAACCCACGATCGGCGATATCGCCCGCAGTCTCGATGCCCGTGTCATACATGGCGAAACTGACAACCTGAATCGGGAAATCACGCACTACACAGTGGCCGCAATGCAGGTACCGGATTTTATCGATCACCTTGAGGAAGGTAGCCTGGTGATAACCCCGGGCGATCGCGCCGACATTATTCTTGCGTGCCTGATGTCATACCCTTCCACAGCCTGCCCGCAAATAGCGGGCCTGCTGCTAACCGGCGGCCTGAAACCTGCGCCCCAGCTGGAGAAACTGCTTGCCGGGCTGGGCAAACCCCCGTTCGCGGTACTGAGCGTTGCCAGTGATACCTTTACCACGGCGATGGATGTGAACCAGATCAAGAGTGTACTGACACCGGAGAACGAGCACAAAATTGCTGCGGCACTCGGCCTCGTGGAAGCCAATGTACCGCTACCGGAACTTGCACAGTCTCTTGCCACCGAGCGCGGGACCCGTGTGACGCCACTGATGTTTGAATACGAACTGGTACAACGGGCCAGGGCACAAATGCAGCATATCGTGCTACCCGAAGGTTGCGAGGAACGCATTCTCCGCGCTGCCGAACTCCTGACATTACGTGGTGTGGCAAAATTGACCCTGCTCGGCAAAACAGACGAAATACGACAGAAGATCCATGCATTGGGTCTGCACCTGGAAGGGGTCGATATTATAGATCCCCTGTGCTCGGAGCTGCGGGAGCAATACGCCAATACCTACTACAGCCTGCGCCGCCATAAGGGCATTTCGCGCAGTATGGCCTTTGATAGTATGGCGGACGTCAGTTATTTCGGCACCATGATGGTCCACCACGCACAGGCAGATGGCATGGTATCGGGTGCAGTACACACTACACAGCACACCATCCGACCGGCCTTTGAGATCATCAAGACCCGGCCCGGAACTTCAATCGTCTCCAGTGTTTTTTTCATGTGCCTGGAAGATCGCGTGCTGGTCTACGGCGACTGCGCGGTCAACCCGGACCCCAATGCACAGCAGTTGGCCGATATCGCTGTCAGCTCGGCCGACACAGCCCGCCTGTTCGGTGTCGAAGCGCGCATTGCCATGTTGTCCTATTCCACGGGAACGTCAGGCACGGGCACGGCGGTGGACAAGGTGCGCGAAGCGACACAGCTCGCCCGCGAGCTGCGATCCGATGTCATGATTGAGGGCCCCATACAATACGACGCTGCAGTTGATGCCGGCGTAGCCAGAACCAAACTGCCCGAAAGCCAGGTTGCCGGTAGCGCAACCGTCTTTATCTTCCCCGACCTCAACACCGGCAATAATACCTACAAGGCCGTGCAACGCTCGGCGGGTGCAGTGGCCATCGGACCTGTTTTACAGGGCCTCAACAAACCAGTGAACGATCTTAGCCGCGGCTGCACGGTAACTGACATTGTCAATACAGTAGCGATAACCGCTATCCAGGCACAGTCAGGAGACGCGCCGTGATCAAGGTACTGGTGATTAACTCGGGCAGTTCTTCCATCAAGTACCAGCTTTTCGATATGGACGGCGGGACGGTACTCGCATCCGGCTCGGTTGAGCGTATCGGCGAAGCAGAAAGTCTGCACAGGCACCGGATACACGCAGGCGATGACACCACTGAAAACCGTTACATGCAGTGTATCTCCGACCATCGTGAAGGACTATCGCGCATCGGCAATCTGCTGCACGAATCCGGCGCGCTCACCGGGCTATCGGAACTATCTGCCATCGGGCATCGTGTGGTCCATGGCGGTGAATCCTTCCGTGAACCCACGCTGATTAATGAAACGGTTCTCAAGCGGATTCAGGATATGATTCCGCTCGCGCCACTGCACAATCCGGCCAACATTATGGGCATCGAGGTCGCCCTGCAGCAAGCGCCGGACATCCCCCAGGTTGCCGTATTTGATACCGCCTTCCACCAGTCTATTCCGGCGCATGCCTGGCGCTATGCCCTGCCCGATCGACTCTACACCGAACAGCGAGTGCGCCGTTACGGCTTTCACGGCACATCGCATCATTATGTGGCAAAACAGGCGGCATCTCGACTCGGAAAACCGCTGGAGTCACTCGACCTGATTACGCTGCACCTGGGGAATGGTGCCAGTGCGGCGGCAATTGCACAGGGCGAAAGCGTGGATACCTCGATGGGCATGACACCCCTTGAGGGGCTGATCATGGGTACGCGTTGTGGCGATATGGATCCGGCTATCCACTTCTACCTGTCCCGTACAACCGGTATGGACAATGATGAGATTGAATCCCTGCTGAACAAGGAAAGCGGGCTTAAAGGCATCTGTGGCGCCAACGACATGCGTGAAGTACATCGCCTGGCCGAAGCGGGCAATGCACCGGCCCGGCTTGCGCTGGATATGTATTGTTACCGTATCAAGAAATACATCGGCGCTTATTACGCAGCGCTGGGCACACTGGATGCTGTCGTGTTTACCGGGGGTATTGGCGAAAACGACGCCTGGGTGCGCGAACATTGCTGTGCAGGGATGGATGCATTGGGGATTAAGCTCGATATAGAGAAGAATGCCTCCACAGGCAGCAAGTGCTTCGATATACACAGGGAAGGGTCTCCGGTCAGCCTGCTGGTAATCCCGACAAATGAGGAACTTGAGATTGCCCTGCAAGCCGTTACTTGTATTGAGAAGTAGGAACGGTCTCTTTATGCCCGGCGGGTTAACGGGTGCTGACCGCCATTACACATCCTGTATATCGCGCTGAAGGACGGCGCTTGTGCCCGACGGGTTAACGGGTGCTCCTACAGGTGATATATAAATCTCGGCAGCAGAGGGAGCGACAATGGGCTGGCAACAACTTGTCTCCGGGTTCAGGGAGAAGCGCGATAAACGAAAGGCCGACAAGGCAGCAGCGCGCGCCAGAGAAGGTGAATTGCAGACTGCCATTGAGCGCGTGGCCGACGAAATAAACCCCCGGATCCGGGCGCTGGTCAGCTACAGAAAAAAACTCAGACCCTGCGTGGAACGCAGCCTCGCCTATTGTTCCGATCTGGTTACGCGAGTACCCGAAAGTATTGAGGTGAGCAGTAAAACCTGGGGGCGCGACCCAGCGGTCAAAGCGTTCTTCTCCGGGACTGAGGACTTGCGTCGGGTAATCAGCCACAGCAAAGAGCTTCGTGAGTTTTTCGACCAGCATTTTGCTGCAGACTACTGCTATGCACTGTTGAGCATGGAACGCAGAGAACGCACGGTTCTGGGGATGGAGGTGCATGGAGAAGTAATCAAGCGGGATGTCAAACAAACAGCCGTAAGTTTCACAGATCACCGGGTAGTCAAACCTTCCCTGAGTGAACCGGAACTCAGAGAGAATCTTAAACAACGCGCCTTTGAAAGTCTGATCACCTTTGCCATGGAGCGGATTACCGAACTGGTAGCCGCCCGGCATTTGCTGGAAGAGCAACAACAGCTGGTGGAAATGCAACGCAAAGTTGCGCAGTTGAGGAGCACCAGTCTTGAGCCTCTGATCGCTGGCAAAGGCGGCACTACTATCGATATAGAAGCCCTGCGCGAGCAGGCCAACGCCCGGCTATCCACCCTTGAAGACTATATCGATCGTATTTCAGATGTGCTGGGAGATCCGCAAAAACACCTAAGGCTGGATCGTATAGACATGCATCTGAGCAAAATGAACATCAAACTGGACCAACAATCGACCGACTCCGGTCACGCTCTGCAGCTGATCGAAGCGTCTCTTGGCGAACACCTTAAACGCACCCTGTTTATCGCCAGATTCCCGCGCGACAATCTTTTGCCGAGGCAGGACTTCCTCGCGTAGCCAATACCGGCGGGGGTCAGGTCTTCTGTGCAATCAGTACGGCCACCTCCAGTTACGCGCCTCAGGTTTGTCCACACCATGCTCGTGCGCATAGTTGCGGCAGTCGATCTGCATGTCGCGCAGTTTCTCCTTCACGTGGGCACCGGCCACCTGCAGGCGCGGCACGCGGTTGATAACATCGATGGCGAGACTGAAACGGTCGATCTCATTTTCGATGGCCAGTTCCAGCGGCGTGTTGATATTACCCTTTTCCTTGTAGCCGCGTACGTGCAGATGCTTGTGGTTGGTGCGGCGGTAGGCCAGGCGGTGGATCAACCAGGGATAGCCGTGGAAATTGAAAATAATCGGTTTGTCCATGGTGAACAGGCTGTCAAAGTCGGGGTCGGACAGGCCGTGGGGATGTTCACCGGCCGACTGCATACGGAACAGGTCGACGACGTTAATGAAGCGGATTTTCAGATCTTGGAAGTGCTCGCGTAACAGGGCCGTGGCTGCCAGCGCTTCCTGGGTGGGAATGTCACCGCAGCCCGCCATCACCACGTCCGGTTCGGAATCCTGGTCGTTACTGGCCCAGTCCCAGATACCAATGCCCTTGGTACAGTGCTTGATAGCAGCGTCCATATCCATGTATTGCAGATGCATCTGCTTGTCGGCAACGATGACGTTGATGTCGTCCCGGCTGCGCAGACAATGATCGGCCACGGACAACAGGGTATTGACGTCCGGTGGCAGATAGATGCGCGTCACCTCCGGGTTCTTGTTGACCACCACGTCGAGGAAACCGGGATCCTGGTGGGTGAAACCGTTATGGTCCTGGCGCCATACGGTGGAGGTGATCAGAAGGTTCAGTGACGAGACCCGGGCCCGCCAGGGAATCTCTTCGCAGATTGCCAGCCACTTGGCGTGCTGGTTATACATGGAATCGATCACGTGCACGAAGGCTTCGTAGGTGGCGAAGAAGCCGTGCCGCCCGCTAAGCAGATAACCCTCCAGCCAGCCTTCCAGGGTATGCTCGGAAAGCATTTCCAGTACCCGGCCGTCGGGCGACAGCTCGCCGCCGTCTGCGTCTTCCGGCAGGTAATCGGCCAGCCACAGTTTCTTGCTCACCTCGTAGATGGCCTGCAGCTTGTTGGAAGTATTCTCATCCGGCCCGAAGACACGAAAGTTATCCATGTTCTTGCGCATGATGTCGCGCAGGAACTCACCCAGCGGTGGCGTATTCGCCACCTCCATGCGGGCCGGCTCCGGCACCTCCACGGCGTAATCGCGGAAGTCCGGCATGCGCAAGGCCTTGCGCAACAGGCCACCGTTGGCGTGTGGATTGGCGCTCATGCGCCGCTCGCCGGTGGGCGCCAGCGCCCTCAGTTCAGGCAGCAGCTTGCCCTTGTCGTCGAACAGTTCCTCCGGCTTGTAACCCTTCAACCAGTCTTCCAGCATCTGCAGGTGCGCCGGATTGTCATGCATCCCCGACAGCGGCACCTGGTGAGCACGCCAGAATCCCTCGACCTTCTTGCCGTCGACCTCCTTCGGCCCGGTCCAGCCCTTGGGTGTGCGTAGCACGATCATCGGCCAGTGGGCACGCGTCGCAGTGCCGCTTTCGCGCGCCTGTTCCTGGATGGAACGGATCTCTGCCAGGCAGCGGTCCATGGTCGCGGCCATGGTCTGGTGCAGGACCATGGGATCATCCCCTTCGACGAAATAAGGTTTCCAGCCATAACCCAGGAACAGCGCTTCCAGTTCCTGGTGCGGGATACGCGACAGAATGGTCGGATTGTTGATCTTGTAGCCGTTCAAATGCAGGATCGGCAGTACCGCACCATCGCGAATCGGGTTCAGGAACTTGCTGGAATGCCAGGAGGTGGCCAGCGGGCCGGTTTCCGCCTCGCCGTCACCGACCGCCACCGCCACCAGCAGGTCGGGATTGTCGAAGGCCGCACCAAATGCGTGCGATACGCTGTAACCCAGCTCACCGCCTTCGTGGATCGATCCCGGGGTTTCCGGCGTACAGTGGCTGCCAATGCCGCCGGGGAACGAGAACTGCCTGAAGAAGTGATGCATGCCTTCCACGTCTTCGCTTTTGTCCGGGTAGATCTCTGAATAAGTGCCTTCCAGGTACACCGGCGCCAGCACGCCGGGCGCACCGTGGCCTGGTCCGGCCATGAAAATGGCGTTCAAATCCTCTTTGACAATCAAGCGGTTCAGGTGGGTATACATGAAGGAGAGGCCTGGGCTCGCGCCCCAGTGGCCCAACAGGCGATTTTTGATGTGTTCGGGTTTCAGGGGCTCTTTTAGCAGAGGATTTTCCTGCAGATAGATCATACCCGCCGCCAGGTAGTTGCAAGCCCGCCAGTAGGCATCAACCTTCGCAAGCACCTCCGGTGAGAGGGGTTTTTCAGTGGTTTCCATTTCGGACGCGACAACAGACATGACGGAATCCTCCTTTATCTAACGCCTTGCGGTGCAGTTTAACCCGGACAAATAAACAGCATATTACTTTGCTGATTCTTTCCCTGATAACAGTATAGACGCTGAAATAGCCGCCGCCAGCCGGTTCAGAATTAACCTGCATAGTGCTACCCTGCGACACATAAACAAGGCGTATCTGCACAGAATAAGGATTGGCGGATCACACTATGACGAATCACTACCGGTTCGGTGACTACCAGCGCAAGCTTGGGGCAGGTCACAATGAAGTCAGTTTCAATAATCTGAAACCCGAACTGGAAACCGATGCCGACGGTAATCCCATCCCTGAACGCCAGGTCCGGGTTAAGCTGACTGCCGGGGAAACCTACCAGCTGATTCGCCCCTACGCCTCGGTGCGTTTTATGGAACAGGTCAGGGCTGTCGTCCCACTGGGCATCTACCTGCTGCTGTTCCAGATCCTGATTCTGCGCGAACTGGAAGCCGATTACTGGATCATCACCGCTGGCCTGTTTGCGGTCATCGCCGGTTTGATGTTTTTTATGGAGGGCCTCAAGCTTGGCCTGATGCCGTTCGGCACTGTAATCGGCAGCACCCTCCCGCGTAATTCACCACTACTACTGGTCCTTTTCATTACACTGCTGCTGGGCATCGGCGTAACCTTTGCCGAACCGGCGATCGGTGCATTAAAGGCGGCGGGTAAAAACGTATCAGTCGAGCAGGCGCCGTACCTGTACGCCCTGCTCAACGAGTGGTCGGATGCGCTGGTCCTGGTGGTAGGTTTCAGTGTCGGCCTGGCAGCGGTGCTGGGAACCCTGCGCTTCCTCTACGGCTGGAGTCTGAAGCCGATGATTTACGCATCACTGGCCCCTGTACTGACACTGACGGTATACAGCGCCATCGATCCGCACATGAAAAATATTATCGGCCTGGCCTGGGACTGCGGTGCTGTTACCACCGGACCCGTCACAGTGCCACTGGTGCTGTCGCTGGGTATCGGGATCGCGGCAGCGGCCGGAAAAGGCGACTCGGGTCTGTCAGGCTTCGGCATCGTCACCCTCGCCTCGCTGTTCCCTATTACCGGCGTACTCTTGCTGGCCCTGTATGTGTCCTTCACCCAATCACCCGCCGAAATCATCGAAGCTGCGAAACAGACAGCGGCAGCCGCGCAGGCAATGGAACCGGCCTGGTATGAACGCAGCCCGGGTGAAGAAATAATCCTGGGTGTACGCGCCATCCTGCCGCTGGTACTGTTTCTGTTTCTGGTTCTCAGGCTGATCCTGAAAGAGCAACTCAGAAACAAGGGCGAAATTATTTATGGTATCACGCTGACCATCATCGGTATGTGCATCTTCAATCTGGGGCTCACCTACGGCCTTTCAAAGCTGGGTGGTGACGTAGGTACATTGGTTCCAGCTGCGTTCACCGAAGTGCCCGGCGTAGAGGTTTCACCTATTTATATTTATGCTATCGGCCTGACTCTGGCCCTGCTGTTTGCATGGGCTCTGGGCTTTGGTGCCACCCTGGCGGAACCGGCACTCAACGCCCTGGGGGAAACCACGGAGAAACTGACCAATGGTGTTTTCAAGAAGAAGACCCTGCTCATAGCCGTCTCCCTCGGCGTAGCTTTCGGTATTGCGGCCGGCCTCGCCAAGTTGATATTTCACCTGCCCCTGGTGTGGATGATCGTACCCAGTTATCTGCTGGCCATTGTTCTGACCGTCTTCTCCAGCGAAGAATTTGTCAATGTTGCCTGGGACAGCGCCGGGGTAACTACCGGCCCGATCACCGTCCCCCTGGTACTGGCCATGGGACTCGGCATCGGCTCTGCAATGAACGCTGTGGAAGGCTTCGGGATTCTCTGCATGGCCTCTATCGGCCCCATACTTACCGTGATGATTACCGGTTTATGGGCCCGCTATAAAGCCGGAGAACAGGCTGAATCGGCCATAAAGGCGGCTGGAATATCCGCGGAACAGGAGGCGCAGGCCATAGTATGAACAATAGCAATATTACCTATCTAACCGATGTGGCGCTGATCACCTGTGT
>Ga0316193_10000227_pt1 | contig 32852 bp, 26 predicted proteins | sample MerIslsedime2_MG_FD_207735 | JGI IMG/M metagenome (GOLD analysis project Ga0316193, IMG submission 207735) | Coastal sediment microbial communities from Maine, United States - Merrow Island sediment 2 | ecosystem: Environmental > Aquatic > Marine > Coastal > Sediment | place: USA: Maine... | reverse complement strand
TCTTGGTCAACAAGAAAATATTCGATGCTTTGCAGGCGACGGACAGATGCGACCGCAACTCTTGGCGATGCAGTCCAACTTTAATTATCGGCCACTCGTCGACGAGGGGTGGGTTGAACGAACCCCGAAAAATTGAAAAGCACTTAGGATTGCTCGCTAAGTGCTTCTTTTTATTGGTCGGAGCGGGGAGATTCGAACTCCCGACCCCCACAACCCCATTGCCGGCAGACGCTGTGCACCCGCAGTACGGGCTGGACGGTAGCGGGCACGCCAAGCTCCTTGACGGGACCCCTGAAGTCGACGCGCTGCTCCTTCCCGCACCCCATCCGCGAGCAGCACGATCCCTTCCCGCTGCGCCCCCAGACGAGATCGAACAGCTCGACCTGTCCTCACTGCCAGGCTCGGAGCGTCCCGAAGGTCACCCACATCGCCCAGATGAAGACCAGGACCAGGACCATCACCCCGCTCGCGATCGTCGTGAACAGTTTTTCGGGGGTGGAGCCCGACCCGGCTTGAAACACAGCATTCTGTGCGGGCGTCATGATTGAGCGTCACTGCCGGTAGTCGCTGCCCAGCGGCGGATACGTCCGCGGCTCAGTGCAAGTTGCGTCGATGTGTTCCTGTTTGCCGACCCGGATCCGCCCGAGGTACCGGCGGAATTAGTCGTAAGGAAAACGGATGTGGCCATCGGCGCTGCCCAGGAGGAAGGGCCCGACGAACGGTGCCAGCGCTTTGGCGTTTCGGGGGAAGCTCACGTCGCGCCGAAACGAGCCCTTTGCCCCGGCTGTTGGTACAGGAACAGCTGGTGCCGCAATGCCGCACTCTTCGCCTGCAATGACAAACGTGAACGGGCGGAACTCGTCACAAGAATCAGTAATGAAATGGATCATGGATCGCAATATTGGCCACCACCAGAGATCATGCAGGAAAGCAAATATGCCCCCTATTGAGGCCCCATCAGGATCCCGCTCGGGTTACCGTGTCTGAAAAGTGCATTGGAACAATCCCATGCGGATCGAGACCGCCCACCCCCGTAACCCGCAGAGCGAAGCTGCTGACGGCAGCGGATTTCACAAGTATCATTAAAAAAACAGCTACCATGGATCGAGAAGCGTTGGAGCAGAGGGCCTATCCGTGACACGAATAACGTCGGAAACGCGACGCATAGGAATTACAGCTTTGGCCTGCGCGATCGGTCTGCTGTCCGGGTGTGTCGTGCAGTCCACCAAACCGGAGGCCGCACCGGCTGAACCGGTTGCACAGGAGCCGTCGCGTCCGCCATGCCCGCAAGGCTCGGCAAGAGATCTGGAGCTTGAGTCGATCGAGTGGCTAGACCGCGGTGATACAGAGCGTGCCCGCCATCTGCTGGATTGTGCAATCGAGGAGAGCCCTGACTCGCGCCGCGCAAAACTGCTGATCCGTCAGCTCGACGCAGATCCGGTCAGTTTTCTGGGTGCCAGGCACTACCTCTACACGGTCCAACTCAGCGAGACCCTGTCGAAGATTGCGCAGGAGCGGCTTGGTGACGACCTCAAATTCGTGATCCTCGCGCGCTATAACGACATACAGGTTCCGGCAAATCTCGTGGCGGGACAGCAGATCAAGATACCGGGTACGCGGCCCACGGAAAGCCCCGAACCGACAGTTGTCGAGGAAGAACCGCAACAACCGACGGCGGCCACGGAACCGGTGGTCGAGTCGGCACCACCGCCGAGCGACGACGGATCCAGCCAGCGCTACGATGACGCCCTTGCCCTGGAGCAGCGCGGCGAGTTGGACGGCGCCTACAGCGCGTTGAGCGCTCTGAAGGCCGAGGGCGCCGACCTACCGAGCCTCGATGCTGACCTGGCCAGAGTGCGCTCGGCACTGGTCGCCGGTCTGGAAAACAAGGCCTGGAGTTTCGAACTCGCCGGCAATATCGACGAGGCCGTCGCAACCTGGCAACGACTGCTCAAGATCAACCCGGGCAATATCCCGGCACAACTCTCGGTCAGGCGCCTGACCCAGTAACGGCCCGGCTACTACTTGTCCAGTGCCTGGGAGCTGGACAGGTAAAACCTTGCCTTGTGGTGACCGGGTTCGTAGCGCAGCGTTTGCTCGAATTCACTGACCGCCTCCCCGTAACGGGCATTGCGAAAGGCGTCGACCCCACGCGCGTAGTGCCGCTTGGCCAGAATGCCACGAACTTCGGCGATCTGCGCATCGATCTGGGGATCTGCACCGGTGGATTGCCGCAGGGCCTGCAGATGCTTCAACGCCGCCTCGTAACGACCCTGCGCGACGAGATCCGTCACCTGCTGCCGCGACACGACACCGGGTTGCTCATCCGGCTTCGATCGCTCGACATTTTTCGCCGGCTGACGAACCGGGGACGCCGTTTTCCTAGACTGCTGCCGTTGCGCCGTGTAGACCTCGACCTCGCTCTGCGGCCCCTTGGCCACGTTCGGTTCGGCCGGCATCGCCGCGTATGCCAGTCGCGCCTCGACGGACTTCAGGTCGCTGATCAACGAGCCGGCTTCCGGGCGTAACGCCAAGGCCTTGAGCAGTTGCCGCCGCGACTGGCGATATTGACCCCGGCGTGCGGCAGTATGCGCCGCCTTGCGATGGCGTTCGAATTGCTCGGCGAGCTTGGCCTGCAAGCGCCGGATATGTTGACCGGCAACCGCATCGCCGGGTGTAACGGCATCGATCAACTGCCATTCGCGCTGCGCCTCGCGCAAGGCACCACGTGCTTCGAGCGTCTGCGCCGCATTACGGCGCTCGTCGATGAACGCCATCAACTCACGCGGCTGTCCCAGACCCGCGTAGCGCGAGGGAACGGACTGACAGGCCAGAAGAGGGAAACATAGCAGTAACGGCAAGATTCGCCTCATCCGCCGTTCCGTTCGTATGTCGCCAGCGCATCGGAAAAATCCGCCAGACTGTCAGACTGATAGATCATGGTGCGCTTGAGTCCATAGGGAAAGGCGAAAAACGGATTGCCTCCACGACGCACCGTGGCGCCCAGTTCGAAACCGTTTCGCTTCAATTCGTCCACCACCGGCCGGTTCACCGCACCAAAAGGATACGCATAGCCGAATACCGGCTCACGCATGCGCTCACCCAGTTTTTCGCTCGGGACACTCACCTCGGCCCTGAGGCGTGCACCGTAGTCGGCTATCGACTCTCCGGGCTGCCGCTGGGTCAGATTGGCATGGGTCTTCGAGTGGGCCTGAAAGGAGACCAGACCGGACTGCTCCATCTTCTTCATCTGTTTCCAGGTCAGTCCGCCGCCGCCAATATAGTCCGAGTAGATGAAAACGGTCGCGGGGTAGCCAAATCGCGTCAGGATCGGGAACGCGATGTCGTAGACAGACTGGTAACCATCATCGATCGTGAGTACCACCGACTTTCTGGGCACCGAGCGCTCACCGCGGAAAAAGGCAGCAGCCACTCCGAGCGGAATCACACGATAGCCGTTGTCCCGCAGGTAACGCATCTGTGACTCGAACTGTTCACCGGACACAGACATCCGCCCACGCCCCTCACCGAACCGATGGTAGGAAAGGATCGGCACGGTCTGGTAGCCGTTGTGCCAGACGCCAATCTTGTTGTCATCGCCTTTGGGGACCGTCACCACCATGCCGGGCTGGATCGGCTTGCCACCGTTGGCGTCAGAGATGCGCCAGTCCTGGGCAGCATCCCGATAAAACATCTTCGCGAGCTGTCGGTAGGTCTCCCCCTCTCCGGCAAGCAAGACGGCAAACTGATCGTTCTCGCCGAGCAACTCGCTCTTGCCGAGAGGGATCGTCGTGCAGGCGCTAAAGGATACCAACAGGGTCAGCGCGAGCACGATCCGCCGGGCGCGAACCGACCCACTTGGGCCGCAGGGTACAGTGCGCGTGACCTTTGTCACATTGATAGGCATGGCCGAGATTCCCCCGCAGCGGTCCACAGTCTACAGTCGGTAACTGGCTTGTTAGAATAAACGGCCACGTACGTCAAGCCAACTTGGCACCAACAAAACCGGCGTAGAATGCCAAGCTTACGATTAGGAGAAAATTGGCCGACACAGATTCTGGCTTCACCGCCACCAGGCCCGATGTGGACATGGAGACATCACAGCAGAAGACAGTCATCCAGACACCTCGCAGCGGCGATGGTGGCGGTCCGTTGTCGGGTAGAGCGCTGCCGAACGGCTACGTGCTTCAAGGCCGCTATGTGATCGAAAAGCAGCTTGGTGCCGGCGGTTTCGGTATCACCTACCTCGCGAAGCACCGCTATCTGGAGGATATCTGGGTCGCGATCAAGGAATATCTCCCCGAGGGCGCCGCCGTCCGCGACGAATCGTCCCGAGTCCATCCGATCTCCGCCCAACACGACAAGATCTATAACTGGGGCCTGCACCGGTTCCTCGACGAAGCTCGCCTGCTGCGCCAGTTCCAACACCCCAACATCGTTGCGGTGGAAGACTTCTTCGAGGCCAACGACACAGCTTACCTGGTGATGAACTATATCCGGGGCCGCAGTATCCAGGCGGATCTCGACAACGGCCGCGAATTCTCCGAGGGCGACCTCCGGATCATCATCTACCAGCTGCTGAATGCCCTGAACTGCATCCACCGTGATGGCCTGTACCACCGGGATATCAGTCCCGACAACATCCAGTTGCGGGAAGACGACGATTCCCCGGTGCTGATCGACTTCGGCTCGGCCCGATACGAGATGCGGATGCTTGGCGCAGAACAGGGCGATGACGAGCAGGGCCATACGCCGACCACCATCTTCAAATCCGGGTACAGTCCGGTCGAACAATACGAGGGGACCACCCAAGGGCCCTATACCGACATCTATGCACTGGCTGCGACCTTGTACCGTATCGCGTTCGGCGTCCGCCCCATTGACGCATTGAAACGCTCGGGCGAACGACGCCTGACACACAAAGACCCGCTAATCCCGGCCAAAGAGCGCGGCAAGGGACAGTTTTCCGAAGACTTTCTCGACACCATCGACGTCGCGCTGCAGATCGACCCCGGCGACAGACCGCAGACCATCGACAAATGGCTCGAACATCTGAAGAACCATCCCGAGATGGCCCCGCCCAAGCCGGCACCGCAGAGAGCCGCTCCGCATGGCCGACGCTGGCCGGGGCTGATGCTGGCGGCGCTGCTCGGTGGCATCGCCGCTGGCGGCTTCTATCTCTGGCAGTCGCAGCTGGAACCACCGCAACCCGATCCCGGTGATATCCCGGGCACGCTTGCCGCAGCCAATCGGATGTTCGCGGCTGCACCGTTCGATCCTGATCGACAGACCAAGGCCGGCGCGCTGTACCGACGCGTCCTTGATCTCGACGGTTTCAACGACCGGGCACTGGCCGGCCTCAGTGCAGCCCGGCTGTTGCAGGACTTCGAACAGGCACTGGCCGTGGAAGACCGCACCGAGGCGGTCGTTCTGCTGGGCGATATCGAGAAAGAGTTCCGCGAGGCCGGCATCGGCGTAGACACGCTGGACAACGGCTGGCAGCGGCTGGAACGGATACGCAAACAATACACCCTGCGCGAGATGCTGCCGCGCGATCCACTCTCGCCGCAGACCTGGGAGCAGGCCACCAATCTGCTCGATGAGATCCGTCAACTGCCGGGCGGCACCTCGATGGCCCATCGCGGAACGCGCGCCCTGACCGCGCTGCGAGCGACGGACGCGGCGTTGCAGCGTGAGGAATTTTCGGTTTCCCGCGAGCAGCTGGCACAAGCAGTCAACGAACTCAGCGAACTTGGCATCGAAGATCTGCCGGCGGCCACCGCTCTCATCGACGAGCGTGAACGCCTCTTCGAGACCCGGCGGCGGGCACGGATCACGGAATTGATGCAGTCGGCGGAGCGGGATCTCGCCGCAGAACCGCTGCTGCGCAAATCCGTCGAACAGGCCGCGGGGCGCATCAAAGAGATCCTCACGCTGGATGAGGGGCACAGCGAGGCACAGGCACGCAGCCGACTGTTGGAAACGATGCTCCAAGCCTACACACAGATCGGGAATGACAGTTTCGATCCCGCACGCGAGACCTTGGCATCGGCCGAAAAGATCGCCCGCAACGCCGGTTTCGACACTGGGCCGCTGGGTCGCGCCAATGCGTATCTGGCAGAGCGCGAGCAAGTATGGAAGACAGCACAGACTCGGAACGCGCTGCGTGAGCGGCTGAGCGAGGCAACAGACCTGCTGAGCACTACTCCATTGGCGCCCACGGCACTCGAGCACGCGCGCAAGCTCTATCAGGAATCGCTGAAGATGAGCAGCAACACCGTAGTGTTCGGCGCAGAAAACAGTACGGCAACGCAGGGCGCTGGCCTGACAGACCTTCTGGCGAAGATCAACTTGTCACTCGAGCGTGCTGCGTTCGCAACCGCGCGTACGGATCTCGCCAACCCGAAGAACGAAGCGTTGGCCAGGGGCATAGGGCTGGGACCGGCCGTGTTGCGACGCGTCGCCCAGGCGATTGACCAACGCGAGCTGAACTGGCAACGCGCGGCCGCACTGGCGTTGCTCAACGGTGCCACACCGCTGGCAGACGAGACACTGGCGGCCACCCGGATCCATGTCGCACGGATGCTCGAGTTGGCATCTGACGACGCTGAGGCCAGACAGCTGTCCCAGGGGCTGAAACGTTACGAGGCCTTCGACGAGGCTCGCCAGCGTAACGACTATCCCGCCGCGATCCCGCTGCTACAGCAGGCGATCGAGGCGTTCACCGCCGCCGGTGCCGATAATCCGAGATTTCAGGCGGCCTATGCCCAGGTGCAGGACGCGGCGGCTGCCTGGGATACACGACAACGTGAATCCCGTATCGCTACCCTGCTGCAACAGGCCTTCGGCATGTTGCGCCAGGCGCCACTGTCAGCGGAAGTGCAGGCTGCCGTCGGACGAGTTTTTAACGCCGTCGCCAACATCCAAGGCAACAAAGGCCGATCTGCCCAAGGCAATCAGTTGCTCGCCGATTTGCGGTCAGTCAACGAAGCGCTGGAACAGGCCCGATTCGAACAGGCGAGTCAGGCGCTGGATCAGGCGGATGCGGTGCTGGCCGCTTTCGGCGAAGCTCCATTGAACAAAACTCGCCTCGCGCTACAGAAGAAACAGCAGACTTGGCTCGATATGCTGGCGAAGCAACACGGTGAGCACATCGCGGATGCAACCGCAATGCTCCGCGAAGGCCCCCTGGACAGCGGCCTCCTGGCACGACTGCGTGATACCTTCCAGGCTCTCGGCGGCCTGCATCAAGGCGCTAAAACCGCCTCCGCGGGACTGGCCCTGGTCGGCCAGCTTGAACAGGCGCTCGACGCGATCCGGCGAAACGCCTATCCACAGGCCAATGCCTGGCTGGACAAGGCGGAAGCCCAGTTGCCGGCCGTTGGTCTCGATAGCGACCTGCTGCTTGCGATTCGCAACGATACCGCTGAGGCTGCCTTGCAGTTCTCGGTCGGCCGCGCATCCGGCGAAATCGCGGCACTACTGAACGATGCGATGGCATTGATCCGCCAGTCACCACTCGACGATCCATCCCTGCAACTCGCCTCTGATGCACTCAGCAAGGCCGTCGAACTCAACGAGAGCCTGCCCGAGCCCCGCTCGCAGGCCAGCCGTATCACCGCCGGCCTGGAGACAGTATTTATGCTTCGGGCCTTCGCTGCCGAGCTCAGGGACCGTCAGTTCGACGCAATGCGGCAGACGGTCACCGATCTGAACGAACTGTTACCTGCCGCCGGTCTCGATGCGGGCCTGGCAGATGAATTGCAACAGATCGCGTTGCGGGCCGAGGCCGACTGGCGGATCGCGAAGCTACGCGAGTTCATGCAAAAGGGCAGCTGGCGGCAGAGCCGCGATCTGTCTCCCGCATTAAAGCAGCTCAAGGCGATCGATGCTCTGTCGACCGAACATCCACAGACAGAGCCCTGGCGTCAGGCGCTCACCGATCTGCAACAGATGTTCACACTGCGTGCGCAACGACAATTTGGCAAGGCCCTGCAGTCATTGGCCGCCGCACAGGCCACGCTGAAACAGCTGGGCATGGAAAATGGCGAACTGGGCACGCTGCGTGAGCGTATCGTCGGCGAACAGCAACGTTGGCGCAACCTCTCCGAAGAGCGTGATCTCATCACCTGGACAGGTCAGGCAGTGGCGACGCTGGACCGGAAACCCTTCGAGCCGGACGCCTGGCAACAGGTCGAGGGCCTGACGACACGGATACTGGAGGTCCGCGCCGACGACGAACGCGGCCTCGTGCTGCGGGACGCATTGGCCGCGGTCCGGCAGGCCAGCCAGGCACTGGCGGCAGGTGACTTCCCGCAGGCCGTGGAGCAGGTGCAGCAGGCACAAAAAAAACTGACCACAATAGGTCTTGAAAGCGCCCTGACGAGTGCGCTGGCCGATATCGAGGCGCAGATGCATCGGTCTCACGCCTCGCAGCTACAGGCCGTCACCTCGCTGCTCGACAGTGGCGTCATCGATGACGCACGTCTGGCGCAGGCTCAAGCCAAGCTGCAGGAGGTCTTGCAGCGAACGCCGCAGCAACCCACCGCCACGACCGCCAGCGAGGTCCTCGCCGCCATCATCGAGGCACGCCAGGCGACCGCCGCGACGCGCTATGCCGAGGCGGCCAAGACGCTGGCCCAGGCCGGTGAGCGACTCAACGGCGACGTGGTGAGCAACGTCGACCCCTTGCCGGCACTGCGCGTCGTGCTGCAGGGGACCCGACAGTGGCTGGCAGCCCGGCGGCCCAGTCCGGCCGAGATCTACCCGATCATCAGCGTTGGGCTGCGCAAGATTAGCCAGAAGCCGCTAGATATAACCCAGTTGGAAGCCGCCGAGACGCTGTTACGAAATGCACTCGGCCTTCAGTCCGATGAACCGAGCGCGCTCGGCGGCATTGCAACAATCGGGTACCTGCGTGATACACGTCACGCGATCGACAACGGGGATGCGGCTGCGGCGCGCCAGGCCCTGCAGCAAGCCGAGAGCTCGCTGGAATCGATCGGGCTGGCGCCCTCCATGCTGCAGGCGGCGCGCGATGAGGTCGACGCCGTATCACCCTGAGCGATTAAGACCGCAACGCACTATCCGATGGATAAGGACCCGGCGTGGACCCGGCTATCGGCCTTGCATCGACCACGCGGGTGAAGAACTCCGCCACACCGACCTGGCCGATCACGGAATAGGCATATCCCAGTGCACGCTGGTCCGCCAGCGCAGCCAGCAATAACGAGCGACCGATGCCCCGGCGGCGGCAGTCCGGATCCACGCCGATCGGCCCCAGCATGCCGCGCGCCGTCACCTCGGTGCAGGCGAAGCCGACCGAACGGTGTTCACAGACTGCAATCCAGCAGGCCGCCGGCTGACGCGAGAAGGCCACCGCCACCTCGGCCGGCCATCCGTGAGCGTCAAAACGATCGCCGACCCAGGACAGGATCTGATCTCTTTCATGGGCCATGGCGCGACGGACAATCACGCCGCCATCAGCGAGCTCGGCGGTCGCCGCACTGGCATCCGGCAAATCATAGAGCCTGACCAGCATGTCCATGATCAGCGCGGATCCTGCACCACGATCACGGTGACATTGTCACGCGCACCGTTACGCTTGGCGGCCGCGACCAGCGCGCGGCAGGCATCGCCGAGGCGCTTCTCCTTGAGGATAAGCTCGATTTCAACGTCGTCCACCTCGCCATGCAGACCATCACTGCAGATCAGATAGCTGTCGCCCGGCAGCAAGTCGCGCATCTCCACCGCCAAGGTCAGTGCTTCGTCAGCACCGACCGCCCGGGTGATCTCATTCGAAAGGGGATGATGTTGCGCCTCATCAGGACTGATAACGCCGCGATCGATCATTTCCTCCACCCATCGATGATCCCGGGTCAGTTGATGTAAACGGCCATCCCGCAGCCGGTAGACCCGGCTGTCGCCGGCCCAGACGCAAACTGCGTGGCGGCCGTCCAGCAAGAGCCCGGCGACGGTGCTGCCGATCACGTTGTTGCCACGGTGCCGCCCTTCGGCAAGCAAGGCGGCATTGGCGGCCTCGATCCGATCCTTCAGCTGCTGAATTCGATCGGCAAGACGTACAACCGGTTGTAGACGGGTCACCTGCTCGACCACGACGTGGCTCGCGAGGTCGCCGGCCTCATGCCCGCCCATGCCGTCGGCGACCAGCCAGACCTGCTGTTCGGGCAATTCGATACAGGCGTCTTCATTACGGGATCGCACCAAGCCCACATCGGAGAGGCTGGCCGAGACCCAGGGCGCCGGTTGTCGTGGCCGATCAACAACCTCAGGCGCCATCGTCCGCACCCTCATCGACGACCGTGAACACGTGACGATCCTCCCACCCCCACTGCTGCCAGGCACCGTCGAGCATTGCCGCGTAGCCCTGCGGCGGCGGCAGTCCCTGACAGAACAGGTAGCTCGGCGCGATGCGTGTCGAACCGCCGCTCCACCAGAGACTGTAGCTGTACATCAGGCGACCCATGGCCTCATGCAGCAAGGCGGGACAATCAAGTCGCGCCTGTGAAGCCTGCGGCATCCCATAACGCCAGGCATTCTCCAGGGGTGCTGCCGACGCACCATTACCCTCTACCGCTTGCGGTGCCGGCCGGGACACGGGCAGCCCAAGCGCGGCAAGCTGGCGCTCGAAGTCATCCAGATCGAAGGCGTCATCCAGGCTGGAGCGAGCCAGCACCTCGGCAGCAGCAAACCAGTCGGCGGCGCCCTCGGGCAGACTCAAGAGATTGCTTTCGATGTCCAACGGCGCCGCGATGGTCAACGGGAAGTAACGGCCGACGGCGTCGACGCTGGGCATCAGCACGCCCGCCCAGCCGAGGGAGCCGCATTGCGATGGACCCAGTGCGAAACACCACAGAGGGCTGGTCAGGTAAACGTCGAGCCATTGCTCGCCGAGCTGCTGCCGACTCTGACCCAGCGACGTCTGAATCCAATCGTCCCAAGGGTCGGTGAAATCGCGTGGCAGGCCACCAGACAGGAAGTCGCCGCGCGCAGGCATCTTGCCGAAATATCCGGGCCTGGGTTTTGCGGAATCCTGATTCACAGCACCTCCGGGCATTGGAAACGATCCAGCGCGCTCAACTTGAATGGGTTCAAGGTGCTTCCCGACTTCAAAAGATATTCCACCCGCCGACCGTCGATACCGAAGGTGATGACGTACACATCTGCGGCTTGGCGCGCAACCGTCGAACTGTCGAGCAGACGGAACCAGGCCCAGGCGCCCTCTATGGTCTTGCCGCCACCCCCACCGCTGGTCGGCGGCGAGAGACGTAGCCTGACGGTACCTGTGGCACGCGGCCCCGGCCACTCCAAGGCCTTCTCGCGGGTCGCACTGTGATCGAACTGCAGGGTCTGGCCATCCAGGTCCAGGGCAAAGTCATTGATACCGCCGTCCATCGTGACCGGCTGCAGCGTGAACCGCACCTGGGGTGATTTGCTGCGCGAGCCGAAAAATGCCTCCCGGATCACTGCGGCACGCTGCATTGCGATCAGCGCCTCACGTGAGATGTGGATCGGACTGTTCTCCGGCACGCGCCAGACGCGTCCCGAGGTATCGACGAAATCAGCCAGATAGTCGCGGAAGAAGCGGTCGATACTGCCATCCGGCCCGAAGAAATCACCGAAGTCCTCCAGCGTGGCGTCCCGATCGCTGGTGCGGGACAGCGGGTAGCGCCCACGCAGACCGCGCTGGTAATCGCGATAGACGGTCGCGCGCCACTCTGCGTTGAGCTCATCGAGTGCCTTGGCACCGAGCATCTGGCGCACCTGCCAGTCGACGACCTCGAGCCAACGGCGCAATGGTTTGGGCTGGCGTGCAGCCTGCTGCTGCAGACGGCCGACGACACCCGAGGAGAGTGCCTTGACCTCATCGACTAGTTTGATGCCCCGGACGCTCTGCAACGATTTGAGATAACCGGTCAGCTCGGTGAGGAGACCCAGGCTGGCATCAATGCCGGGCGGGCTGCCCTCTGCGGCGCGCACCAGGTTGTTCAGGCGGCGGAAGTGCGTATCGACCGGATGCCGGCGGGCGCTGTCGTCGGTGCTCGGCAAGGTAGACTGCGGTGTGTGCAGCAGACTGCCGACCCGCTCGCCGATCGAGCGCAATGCGCCCCGTGCCACGTCACTGCCCTTCTCCGTTAGATCGTCGGCACGTTTGAGCGTGGTCTCACGCTCCACCGCCGTCAGCAGTTTCTTCAACGGTGAATCGTCCGCGGACAGAATCTGCAATACATCAATGGCCTTGTTGATGTCGCTATCGAACGGAACCAGTGTCAGGGAACCGAGAAACGCATCCCAACGGGCGCGGTAATCATCGAGGTAGCGCCTCAACACCTGCGCCCGCACCGCCTCCAGATCACGGTCGGCAGAACCGCCGAACCCCTCACCGACTATCCAGCTCTCTCCGGCGAGCTGCTCGGTGGTGCCACTGATCTGCCGCCGGAACAGTGCATACCCGTCGATAGTGAAGCGACGGTCGACACCGCCTTCGGGTGTCGATTTACCCGGGGTTACCGCAAACACGTAGTTGAAAACCGATCCGACCTTGTCGGATGCATGGAAATCAGGCACCTCGCGCCACAACGCGTTGTTGTCGATGATCTGCGCATAGATACGGTCCGCCAGGGACATGCCAAGCAGTTTGCCGCGCGCCAACTGCACCACGTTGGCATCCAGATCGAGCGGCAGTTTCACCGGCCCGCGATCGAACAGGTTGCCGAGGTGCGCCAGAAGACGCTCGCGTTGCGGCTTGCTGACGCGATCGAGATCGTGGGTCTGCAGGTCCTGCGCGAGCCATTCGGCGATCTGCTCGGCTGAGAAACGTTCCGGCGTGCGCAACATCAGGTAGTTTCGTAGCGCCGAGTAGATCTCGTCGGTCTTGGTCGCAGTGCGCAAGCGCTCTTCCAGGCGCAAGACCAGCCGCGGCAACAACAGTTCGACGAGCACCGCGCGATAACGGCTTTCCGCCTCCGCTTCCAGACCCGGCCGCTGATCGAGGCCGAGCTGGGTCACTGCCGATACCACGCTGTCGCCCTCGCGATGCCGCCCAGTCAGATTCAGCGCCGCATCCAGTGCGGGCAGCGTCGCAAGCAGCCGCTTTTCATCAGTCGTGACGGCAGACACCTGCTCAGCAGTGCCGGCGGCCTGCGCGGTCATCGCCTCGATCAACGCATGGTTGCGGAAATAGCTGCCGACCCAGGCCAGTGCGACCAGGGCAACCGCCAACACGGCACCCACCAGCACGCCGCGTTGAATCCATTGGCGACGTCGCTCTTCCGCCGGGTCGCTGTTCGCCAGCCCCGCCTCCCCGAACACGAGATCGGTAAGCAGGCGCGTGACAAAGTAGCTCTTGCCGACACCGGTGAATGCCGGCAATTGCTGGCGGGCCAGGCCGAAACTCGACGACAGTGAGGCCGTAAGGCGGTCGAGCGGTGTGCCGACCTGGGTACCGCTGGTGAAATAGACACCGCGCAAGGTCGCAGGCAGTTCGTAGCGCGTCGGTTCGAAGGTATCTTGGATGAACCGCTCGGCGGCGATCTGTACCGCCGCGAACTGCTGCGGAAAACCGTAGATCAGTGCTCGGCGCTGCGGGTCACGCTCCTGTTCAAGGCGAGCCGTCAGGCGCTCAGTCAGACGCTCCTCGAGCTGGCGAAACTCTTCACGGAACGCAGACGCATAACCCGCACCCTCGACATCCAACGGAAAGGTCATGCCCCAGACCTGTTGACGCTCCTCGCCATCCAGGTCTTCATAGAATTCGCTGAACCCAGCAAGCAGGTCGCACTTGGTGAACAGCAGATAGATCGGGAACCGGATCCCCAGTTGCTCGTGCAACTCGCGGATGCGCAGGCGGATCGCCTGGGATTCACGCTGCGTCTGCGCCTCGGACTGGGTCGCGATGTCCGGCAGGCTCACGCAGACCAGCACCCCGTTGATCGGCCGGCGTTTGCGGTAGGTCTTGAGCAGATTCAGGAAGCCGAGCCAGGCGCCCCGGTCCACCTCTTCGCGGCTGTCCTGCGTGACATAGCGCCCCGCGGTGTCCAGCAGCACGGCCTGATCGGTGAAAAACCAGTCACAGTCGCGGGTGCCGTGCACCCCGCGCAGTTCACGACCCTGGCCATTTTCCTTGGTGACCAGGAACCGCAGGCGCGACGAGGTCAGGGCCGTGGTCTTGCCCGAGCCGGGCGGCCCGATCAACACATACCAGGGCAGCTGATAGAGGAACCGTCGCCCCGGAAGACGGCTGCCCTTGCCCGCCTTGAGCACATCGACGGCCTGTTTCAGATGCTGCTCGAGTAAGGCGACCTCCTGGTCGGCAGGCTGTGGCGCCTCGGAGGCCTTGGCCGCCTCGTGGCGTCCCAGTATCGCCTCGATCATACGGCTGCTCACGGCCTTCGCGCGCAGATACCCTAATAGCCGATACAGAATCCAGAGCACGACGATCCCGAGGATCGTCAGGAAGCGGGCATCTTCTGATGCCCAGGGCTGCCAGTCGGCAAACGCAAACAACGGTCCTGCATACCAGACCAGCAATGCAATCAACAGCAGGCCGATCAGACTGATGAACCAGCCACTGCGCACGATTCGCGTCAGCGCCCTCATCCGCCTCCCCCTGGACCACCTGCATGTTTGTACAAGGTTATCTCGACGCGGCGGTTGCGGGCGCGATTCGCCCGGCTGTTGTTGGGCACCAGCGGTTCACGCGCACCTCGGCCCTCGGACTCGTAGCGAGTACCATCCGCCGCGATACCGCTCATGATCTTCAATACTGCGCGGGCACGGTCCTGCGACAGGTGCCAGTTCGACGGGAACTTCAGGGTCTTGATCGGAATATTGTCGGTATGGCCGCTGATCAATACCTTGCCGGAAAACTCATCGAGCGCCCGCGCGATCCGTTCGAGCAGGGGCAGATAATCCTTTCGCACCCGGGTGCTGCCGGAACGGAACAGACCATCTCCGCGAACGACGATTTTCGCCTCCAGGGCGTCTTCGTCGACGGTGATGCGCTGTTGTGCGATATCGTCCGCCAACAGGTCGGCGAGACGTTTTGCCGGAGCAGGCGGTTCGACTACCGGCAGCGGGTCGACCGGCAAGGCTGCCGCACGTTTGGGTATGGCGGTCACATCGATTGTGCCGATCGCCTCGTAGGCCGGGGTAGCCTCGTCACTCAGGCGGAAGCTCAGGATTGCATAGACCAACAGCAGTAACGCGGCGAATCCGGCAAGGATCACCCACCACGGGACATAGTGGGTGAGTGGGCGATAGTCGCGTTCTTCTCCCTGCCAGTGGGGCGACAGCGCACGCTCAAAGTCTCCACGTTGCTGTCGGATGTCGCGATACAACTGCTCTCGAAGGTCATCGAGTTGCTGCCGGCCATTATCGGCATGGCGGTACTTACCCTGGAAACCCAAGGCGAGCAGCACATACATCAGTTCCAGCAGATTCAGGTTACGGCGCGGATCCTGTGACAGCTGGTTGAGCAGCTGGAAGAAACGCACCCCGCCCTTGGCCTCTTTGTGAAAGGTCACCAGCAGGCTTTGCATGTCCCAATTGCTGGCTGCGCCCCAGGGGGTGTTGAGCACCGCCTCGTCGATCGCGGTACACAGCACATACCTGGCGACATACAGGTCTTCCGGACTGACCCTGGCCATACGCGCATTGTTCTCGAAGACCCGGACCTCCTGGATAACCCGTTCGCTCAGACCGGCCGGGTCGGGATGACTGGCACTGCCGGCCAGCTTGCTGAGCAGGGCGATTAGCGAGGAGGCGGCACGCTCGATCGGATTGAGCCCACCCTCGCTGGTGAGCGGCCAGGGTACGTGCGCGCCATAGTCGGGTGCGGCCTGCGGCCCCGGTGGCAAGTTCTGTTCACCTCCGACCAATGGCCGCTGGAACTGACCCGACATGCCGCCCGGCATCGGCTTGACGACAGTGCGACCCCCGCTGTCTCCATCATCGAAACCGAAGGGGTCGTCATGATCAGGCATGGCTCAACCCTTGATTGCCCAAAGAGTCAGCACCAGACCGGGGAAGGTCTTGGGCACATGCAGGGCAAGACCTTTCGCCTCGACCACCAGCTTCCATTGCGCGCTCGCCTGGTCGAGCTGAAAATAGGTGAAACCGGCGTGGATCGGGATCTGCGCCGGTGCGCCCTGCAGGGGAAACAGGCCGACGCCCGGGAGATGACCCTTGACCAATTGCGCGATCTGCTGCGGCGCGCCGACGGTTACCTGCGGTGGGAAATCACGGCGCAGATTTTCCGCCGGCATCTCTGCCTTGGCGGCGAGGATGAAGCTCACCGACGGATCCACATCGTTCGCACTGAGCTTGGCCACATGGAATCCGAAACGATCGCTCTTCAGCGGGACCTCGTTTGCCGCTTCCTCGGGTACGCGGTTGAGCTCGCGATTGATCAGTGCGACCACCGGCTGCAGCGACTCCGCGATCTGGTCGTGTCGATAGGCGGGGAACTCGGGCACCATGCGGCCATCCGGGCAGAAGGTCGTCAACTCCCCGGCCAACTGTAGCAGCGTCTCGTACAGCGCGACCGGATGCAGACCACGCTGTCGACTCCAATGCTCGAACAGCGGTTTGTAGCTGTTCACCAGTTGCAGCAACAGGTACTTGGCAACCTCGCCCACACCGCCGCGCTCGCCCTCGACGACACGCTCAACCAGGTATTTGGCGCGCACGCGCAGCTGGCTTGCGATCTCTTTCACCACTTGGACGAGACCGGGCTGCAAGGCGCAATCGAGGCACGGGGGAATAAAGCGTGTATCGAGAGTGACCGCACCCTTGTCGTCGACCTGTGCGATACGCATCAGCCCGATGCTGCTATCGTCGGAGAGACGGTCGCGCTCCAGTACCAGACGCAGTTGCAATTGTGAAACCTCAAGCGGCACCGGTTCACGGCTGTCGGCATTGCTGTCGGCGACCGGCCACTCCACCGCGCGTTGACGTGTAGGTGCGCCCGAACCGGCACCCTGCGGTGAGATCTCCGGTACACCGGGACGGGCACGTAGCAGCGCGAGATACACGATCATGCCCCCGGCGTCACCGCCGACCTGCAGGCTGGGCCCGGGGCTGTCTCCCTGAGAGATCGCGAAGGGGGTGCCGTCGTCGAAGATGCCGCTGCAGCGGGTCAACCGGATAATGCCATCATCAAGCAGCGCACGGTCGACCTCGATCTCATGCACACCCCAGGCATAGGGCTGCAACGGACCGACGCGGCTCTCCACAAACTGGTGCAGATAGCGATCCTGCTGCTGAAAGTGCTGCGGCCGCAGGAACATGCCTTCGCGCCAGACCACCCGACTTGACCACGACATCAAACACCCTCCAGTTGCCTTATCCTACCCGACCATCCCCAACGACCCGGACTACCGGCATGGCTCGAACATCCGCTGGCGCCACAGCGCTCACCGAATACGCACCCTACTCGACCGATTTCAACGACACCGCCGCACGATCGAGCGCAATCACCGCCTCGGTGGTGTCATGTACCTCAATCTCGTATACCAGCTGCCACGTCGCCTGATCCAGATTCCAGTAACCTGCCACGATCCCAAGGAACAGCCGCTCGTCTTCCAATGTCTCCTCCGGTGGCAGCATGAGCTCCACCATGGTGACCGCACCCGGCTTGAACACCTTTTCATCGTACAGGCGGAGATCGTCGACCAGCAGCTCGCGACCCTGTTCCTTCAATGTGAAGAAATCGGTGTTCTGAAACACTTTGGGCGACTTGAGCAGATAGAAACGCACCTTGATCGGTGAAGGCCGCCCGCGTGCATCTGGATTTACGTCGCCCGCCGCGGTAACCGTTGCCTGGACGATGGTCGGATCGTCCTTGAGAAACTGCTTGAGCACATGCGAACTGACCACATCAGCGGTCGAACAGCCGAACTGCGGCAACAGCAGGAACATCAGTAGAAATACACCCGTGATCTGCCGGTTCAATCCTGATTCCTCCCCAGTTCGCTGCGTACCGTGGCGTTCCAAAGGAAGGCGCAAGTACGGTCGCAGCTGATCCCTTCTCTTTTCATGATTGCGCATTATCCGGGCCCTTGCCACCGAAACCGGCCTGTTCCAGACGCTTGATCTGTTCGGTATAGGCCCGCGCGAAATGCTGCCCCAGAATCTCCTGGAAGTCTTCAGCCGCCTGATCGGCGATCTGACGGTATTCCTTTTCGAAGGCCTCCCACATCCGTGCGCGGCGCATCTGCGGCACCATGTCTTCGAGCATCGAGGCCTCACCAATGCGTTCCTCCAGTGCATCCGGCGCAAATCTACCCAACAGCGCGGAGACCGCCGCCTCCATCCCGGCGATCAGCGCCAGCTGATGCGCAGCAAGATCCTGAAAGGCCTGGCGTGTCGAATCAGCGGCCCCGAGGTAGGCCTGTTGATCTTCGTCCGACAACCAACGCGATATCGCATCGGCCGCGTTCACCGAATACTTGTAGAGGTTGTTTGCGACTGGCGCGATACTGGTCGCCGGCACGTAGAACTCGTGCTTGAACTCGGCGCGCAGTCGCAGGATATCGATCAGCCCCTGCACCGACTCGCGTAAGAGTTCACCCAGCTGTTCCATCAAGTCGGGCGCCCGCTCCGCTGGCATTCGAATCGACGGAAGATTCAGACCGCGCAGGAAGGCATCGAGCAGCACCTGGTCGCCCAAAGCCGGAGAGGTCGAATCGCCGGGTGCGGCACGCACGGGTGCCGGCGTTCTGGATGGTGGCGGTTGCTCAGGTGACGCGGCTTCTTCCTCAGACGGTTCGGTCCCCGGGGCCTCATCGGGCAGCAGCTCGGTTGGAAATTCGTCGAACTGGTCGGCGAACGGGACATAACCGGTCGGTACCCGGTCCGATCCGGAGTCGGTGGGCTTGGACGGTACAGGCGGTTCGGCGCCCGGTACGGTGCCACGCGGTGACCGCATATGCTGATCCAGTGGCGAGCGTCGCAACGGGGGTGGCGCGGTCTCGGGGGGCTCAGTCTGCGGGGCCTGATCTTCGTCGCCGGCCGGAAACCAGTCCGGACGCCGGGCGTCACTCGACCAGCCATCCATCTCCGACAGGGGCTCCATATCGTCTTCGGCTTCCGCGAAGGGATCGGGCACAGTCCGCGGTGCATCCATGTCGATCAGACGCTCCGAAGACAGATCCGGGTTGTCATCACCCTGGGCAGGCGTCAGTTCGACATCGATCGTAAACGCGCCAATCTGGATCTGTTCCCCATCGTTCAACCGGTAGCGTTCGCCACTTTGCAGAGCCTCCTGCGCGCTTTGGAGGCTGGTGCCATTGGTGCTCTGGTCGATCAGGTAGTAGGTGCCGTCGGCATACTCGATCCGCGCATGTACGCGCGAGACCACGCCTTCTCCATCGGGTAGAACCAGATCGTTTTCATCTGCCCGGCCGAGTGTGCCGTCAGTTCGATCGATTACGCATTCCGATATCTCAGGCGGTGGCTGGCCATTACAGGCCGTGATCCGCAAGTGCAGCGTCAATGGCTGATTTTGATCGGTCCCTGGCAGCATAGTTATTCGCTCGTTGGCGAACCCACGATGGACCGCCATCCTCTATAGTGTCAACGTTCATTCCCAAGATTAGCAGGCCTTGCCGAGTGGCGAGCCTGCCAGACAGCATGCGAAGCAGAGAGGACAACAAACCGGCAGTTGCGCTCGGCACTCAACGGCACGGCGGCCTGACACCGATCAGGGCCCTGTATCCGGGTCCCGGCGGCAATCCGGTAACCCGCACTTTTCGTGACCGCTTCGTCGTCGGCCGTGCCAGCGACTGTGACATCTGCCTGCCCAGTGACGGCGTGAGTCGCCGCCACTGCGAGATCTTTCATGATGGGAATGACTGGTGGGTGCGTGATCTCGACAGCAGTAACGGCACCTTCGTCGATGGCCGACAGACCAGCCAGGCTCGACTCGGCAAAGATACCTGTCTGGAGTTCTTCGCCGGTGGGCCGGTCGTGCGTCTGCAGCTCGACAGCAGCCGCATCACCGGGCTCGCACCACATACCCTTCCCCCTGACACGCCCAGCCCGCCCTCGGCAGACACACCCGTACACGCAGCGCCTCGGCACCTCGTGCTCGGCTTGGCGGTAATGGCCCTATTGCTGATCGGCGCAATCGGTGTGATAGTGATGCAGCACCAGAAACAGAATAATGATGAAGATCTGGCGCGGCAGATGTTTGAGGAGACCAAGGCCCTCGAGCTGGAGCTCGCGCGACTTCGTCGCGAACTCGCCCCACCGCCAGACCACCCCTTACCCGAAGCCATCACGCGAGCCGATGAGCGCCTGCAGCAGATGAAGACCCGCTATACGAATCTCGCGGAAGAACGTGAACTCATCGGCAGTCATCGCTCCAAGCAAGACCTGCTGATCTTCCGCATCGCCAGGGTCTTCGGCGAATATGACCTGGCTATCCCAGACAGCTTCGTAGCCGAGGTCAAGCGATATATCCGGGAATGGCAACAGAGTGAACGCCTTGCCAAGGCGGTGGCAAGAATCAGTGAAGACGGCCATGCCCGAACGGTGGCCGGCGCGCTGCGACGACACGGCCTGCCACCACAGTTCATCTATCTTGCCGTACAGGAAAGCAACTTCAGGACGGATGCGATCGGTCCCCGGACGCGCCATGGGATTGCCAAGGGCATGTGGCAATTCATCCCATCGACGGCAGAGCGTTATGGTCTCAAGACAGGCCCGGACAAAAACCAGCGTCGTTTCGATCCGCGCGATGAACGCTTTGATTTCGAAAAATCGACCCAGGCTGCCGCCGACTATCTCAGCTTTCTGTTCACGACCGAGGCGCAGGCCTCCGGGCTGCTCGTGATGAGTGCGTACAACTGGGGAGAGGGCAACGTCGCCCGGACCCTTGGGCGGTTCAGCAACGATCCCGATCAGTACAACTTCTGGCGCCTGATCCAGTCTCAGAGAATTCCAGACGAGACCTACGGCTACGTACTACGCATTTATGCCGCAGCCGTGATCGGTGAAGACCCGGCGCTGTTCGGTTTCGCGTTCAAAAACCCGCTGGCCGGATTGTAGACACACGCGCCCGGCGGACGGTTCAAGGCCCGCTGGTCGGTGTTCAGGCCGTCGTCAGATCTTCTTACCGAGGCTGACGTCGTAGCCGGCAGGAATCGGGCTACCGGGCTTGTGCTTGTTGTCGTACGGCGTGTACTTCATCTCGATCTTGGTGAAGTTGAACGACACCGATTCGCTCGGCCGGTCACCAGCGGTGCTGGTGGCGTGCGCGGCGATCAGGCTGTCGGTCAGTTCGTACGACATATAGGTATCGAGCTGCTCTCCGGTTTGCACCAGATCGAGCTTGACCAGTTTGGACGTGCCAATGCAGGCCTGCTCGAACAGTTTGGGCGTGCACTTGTCCATGTTCTTGACGATAGTCACATCGCTCAGCATGGGCGCCGTCGATTCACGCTCCTGGGAGCTGCCGGTTTTCGTGGAGATACTCCGCGATACCCCGAAGTCCATGGATTCACATTCGATCCAGCCTTCGTGCCCCGCCGCGGTCACGTCCCCCTCGAGCCCTTCGACGTGCAGATAGATGGCCATTTGAAACCTCCGTTGTGTAATGTCCCCAAGGCAGCAGGCGGGCGGTTGTTACGCTGCCCGTCACGATGGCCTGCTTACCACGTTCCTGTCGCGCACCGTGATGAACGTCATTCCGTATCGTTAAGAATAGTTAATCGCCCCCCGCAGCGTCAATCAGCCGACTGGCGCGTTTCGGCAGGCCTTTACGGCCCCCGTTACCGTTCGGCTATGCTTGCTGCCAGACAACCTGACCCCATAGCCGGAGCATCGCCATCTCGGAACCGACAACAACCCCGACCGCTTTAACCGAGGCAGTCACCTCCATTGGCAATATAGACTACCCGGGCGGTTTTTATCGTGATCTGGCACCGGTGCACCTCAATTATCTGTGTGCGCTCAACGGCGTCATCCCACCGACGCAGTCCGAGCGATTCCACTACTGCGAACTCGGCTGCGGAGACGGCGCGACGACGCTGTCCCTCGCGGCGTGCTATCCGCTGGGGCGCTTCTGGGGTATTGACCTTAATCCCTCGCACATCGCCAAGGCCGAATCACTTGCCCACGAGGCCGGACTCGACAACGTGACCTTCATTGCCGCGGATGTCGCCACCTACGACCGCTCGCTGCTGCCCAATTTCGACTATATTACCATGCACGGCCTGTACGCTTGGGTGCCGCTGGGCGTGCAGGCCGCGATCCGCGACTTCGTCAGCACGAAACTGCGCCCGGGTGGACTGGTCTATCTGTCGTACAACGCAATGCCGGGCTGGGGCTCGGTCAGCCCGCTGCGCGAGTATTTCGTGGGAAGGGCCGCCGTGTTGCAGGGTGATCCTGTATCGGTCGCCCGGCAGGTAGTCAGCGAGCTGGTCGCACTCAAACAGCAGCAGGCACCGTTTTTTCGGGAGAACCCGGTCGCCGCCGACATCGTCACCCGGCTGGCCGATGCCGACCCACGTTACGTAGTGCACGAGTATCTCGGCGGCAGCTGGTTTCCGCGCTACTTCACCGAGATCCACGACGACTTCACCGCGATCGGCCTGCGGTTCGTTGCCGAGGCCGGGGTCATCGAGAGCCTGCTGCCCCACTCCGTAGCACCGGCTTTCGTCGAAAAGTTGGAACAGGCGACCGACATCCGTGAACGTGAGAGCCTGCGCGATTTCATCCAGAACCGATTCTTCCGTCGCGACGTCTACCGCAGACCTCGCGAGGCCGACAGCGAACAGACCTCGGTACGGCCTTTACACGACACGCTGTTCGGACTGATCGCCGACCCCAGACAGATCCCCAACACCATGCACCTGCCCGATGCGCCGTCGGTCTCCTTACAGGGGCCCTGGTTCGAGCGGGTCAAGCGGCTGATCGGCTACCGGGTATTGACGCTCGACGAGCTGCTCGCCGATCCGGAGCTCGCCAGGGTCAATCCCGGGCAGCTGATCGAGAGTCTGCAGCTGCTCAGCGCCAGCGGATTCTGCGTTCCCTGTGCCACACGCGAGATCGAACCGCCACGTGGGCCTAGCGAGCACATCGCCGTCGTACCCCGACTCAATGCCGCACTGCTGGCGCGCCACGATTGGACCGAACCATCGCTCACGCTGGCCTCACCGGTACTGGGCAGCGGCATCACACTGAACGCGTTGGAGGCTGCACTGCTGAACAGTCTGCACCTTCGAGAGTCATTGGACTGGCTGGTGGAACAGCTGGCGCAGCACGGTATCGTTGTCCGCGGTGCCGACGACGGCCAGGTCATCAGCGATCAGCGGGCCGCCCGGCAGGCCTTGCAACAGGCGATGCAGCAATTCCAGCGCTACAAGCTGCCGAAGCTCGCCTATCTCGGTATCGTCGTCCCCCGAGCGTGATCCCGCATCCCTTTTGACAGCCCCTGGGCCCGGGTCTAGTCTCAGCGGAATCGCGCCAATCTTGGAACCAATGGACCCATGGACATCTCGGAACTGCTCAGGCAACGCAAACTGACCCGCTCTGTCGCGGCTCTATTGACAGTAGAGTTGGAAAGTCACCTGAATACCCTCGCCCCGCTGATCAACCCGCGCAGGTTGTTCGCCGAGCATATCCACGGCGGCCCCAAAACGGTCAGCAAGACCGGACCCCTGGCGCTCAAGGACCTGCAGCGGCGCTACACTGAGATCCATGACAGCGCCCCGTTCGATCTGAGACGGTCATTTGACACCCCGCTGATGCTGCTCGATACACGCCCCGAGCTGCAGGCGCTCAGCTACCGCCATGCCGCGCACGCTGATGGTACCGACAAGACCGTGACGGTCAGCCGGCCTCTGCAATGGATACTGAGCTATCGCGGGTTCGGCCCGGCGCGCCTGCGCGAGCTGCTCGACGGTAGCAGCACCCGCACCGACCCGACACTGCAGGAGACCGTGCTGCACTACCTGATGCTCGCGGTGATACTGGAGATGCAGCCCGAGCTTATGAAGCTGATGGCGGCACTGCGATTCCCGGTCAGCATCGAGACCCTGGATGAGTTCGGCAAACTGCCAGTGGCGGTGATCAGCAGCCCACTGTCCACTCAGCGGCCCGATGATCAGGTGATCGTCGACAGTACCGAGGTCTCGGGTTCGAACGATTTCGAAGAGATCCTCGACCCGGATGCATTGCAACAGCCGCTGAACGATCCCTTGCGCGACCGGCTGCTCGCGATCGCTTCGGACTGACTGGCGTCACTCGGCGCGCCTGCTCTGTCGAAGTCGTTCCAGGAACATTATCCGCAGCAGCTGAACCAGCAGCACCAGCACCGAGAGCGGGTCGGCGGTATCCGGTCGCTGCGCCTGCAGCTCCTGGCGTACCTTGATCACCGCCGCGTACTGGGTCGCGCTCTTCTCCTGTAGCGCGGTACGTTCGAGCTCGACCAGTTCCTTGTGCGTGTCGAGCATATCAGCGGCGATCTTGAAGCCGCCCTCCACCAGATCGACATCGGTCGGCGTGCGTGCCGTGCGGTTGAGATACAGCAAAGAGGCGGCAGCACGATTCGCGATCTGCCGGATCGGCGCCAGTCGTTTGGCACGATCGCCGATCGACTGCTGTTCGCGCCGGCGCAGCTCGCGTGGCAGTCCGCCCGCCTGCCGACGCCGCAGTCCGAGCTGATGGTCCATGCTCTTTAGGTGTTTACTGAGGCGTTCGAGCCTGAGTTGCCACCGGTCGAGCTTGTCGAAGAAAGGTTGATAGCCGGGCGAATCCAGCGCCGGGATTCGCCCCTCGCTGGACAACCGAACAATCTCGTGGCGGATCTGGGTGTCGATCTCGAAAAGCTGTAGCTGGATGGCCGTCAGTGAAACGCCGGTCGTCATGGGCACCTACCCCGTTCCGTGTACCGTCTTCTGAGCGTAGCAGCACACGGCAGATCTCACAGCACGAGGAATAACACCGCCGCCACCAGGACGAAGACAACCGCCACCCGCACCTGGGCCTTTGCCGCCGGTTTTTCGTAACTGCCGGCGCGACGCGCGGCGCGGACGGCCCGGATCACGAAGATCAGCGCCAGCAGCGCGAACAGCCAGGGCATCCAGTGCGTTGGGTCAGGCACCTGCATCAGCCCGGGCCGAGTTGCCTGCGTTGCTGGCGCGCCGGAGCAGAGGTGTTGAACAAGGGGTCTGCCGGGCTCGCCAGGGCCAGTTCCAGCGCGGCCGCCCGGCGCTGTCGCTGTTGCCCCTGGAGCAGCACCGTGAGTGCCTGCTCACGTCCCACCGGCCGTCCACAGAGGTAACGCACCGCTGCACGATAGTCACCCTGTCGGTCAACCCACCACTGCGCCAGCAATGCCGGACCCGGCCAGGGTAGATCCTCATCAGCATCCATCGCCACATCCCCGTCTTCGGGCGTCTCAGTGGGGCCCGCCTCGAAACCCTCTGGCCAGTCGGTCTCGAGATCGTCGTAGGCAAGGTCGACGCCGGTGATCATGCTGACGGCCTCGCCGGCGACGCGTGCCAGCGCCGGCTCGGCCATCTGTTCGATCAACCAGGGGATGGAAGCGGGGTCACCGATGATCCCGGTCGCCTGCACCACCGCCCGAGCCGCGTCATCACATTGGTTGAGTTCGCGTACCCAATCAACCGCATCGTGGCGTTCGAGGCTGCGTAGCAACAACTGCATGCCATCCTCACCAACAACAGGATCGGACCCGGCAAAGGCCATCAGCCCTTCGCGCCCACGACGATCGCCGAACAGCGTCGCCGCACGGGCCGCCTGATAACGGCAACCCGCGTCTTCGTCATCGAGACACTGCAGGATCAGGGGCACACAGTCGGCGCGCCGCATCTCACCGGCACTGCGCAGGGCCACGGCACGAACGCCGGCGTCAGCATCCTGCAGACCGGCGCCGAGGTAACGGCCGCAATCCACACCCTGCACACGACAGGCCGCCAGGCCGACCCGGCGCAGAAACGCCTCGTCAGACCGCAACCATCCGGCAACCCGGCCCTTCAGACGGTCGCGCTCCACCCAGCCGAGCGCGGAGATCAGTCCCGGCAAGGTCTCGGGCATCTCCACAGCCGTCTCGAAGACCGGCGCCAGCCAGTCATCACGTTCGCTAACCAACGCAAAAAAGGCGCCGGCGAAGACCTCTCCGACCTCCTGCTGCTTGAGCCCCTCGGCGCAGAAAGGCCAAGCGTCTTCGCCGGCTACGCGCAATCCATCGAGGTGCGCCTCGACACGCTCCTCGAGATCTGCCAGATCTTTCAGATCGTAGTGTGGCGCCCTCACGGCATAGGATCTCAGCAGCCACAGGAAAGCGGCCTCCTCGGCGTGTTGCGACACGATGTCTTCAATAATGGCCAACAGCATTCCCGTTGCGTTCGAAATCCCGCTCAACCGGTCCGATGTTGCCGGCCGGTCGAGCGCTCCGCTCATGCGTTGAATGATAGTTCAGGCCCGCCAGGCAAAGATATGGATTTAGCCTATCAGCACCGAGCAATCCGCTTCTGACAGAGCTATGTTTGTGACTTACGCACCCGGCAGCCGCAACCACCCTGTCGGTGGAGCGCCAAACCATACGCTGACCACCTGCTGCCGGTTTCGGCCGGATCGAGGAAAGTAGGCATTGCCAACGATTTGCCGGATGTTCGACAGCAACACCTTGCGCCATGAGGACATTGACTGATCGTATCCATTCACTCGATCAATGCGGTTTGCCAGACTGTCGCTACGCAAAGGGAAAGCACCATGCATATTCATTCGCGCAGAGTCCGGACGCTCAGGGCGACTCGAGCAAATCGCTGCCAAAGTGCTTGGTTAGCACCCTCCGCTAGGCCATGTGCCGCATCCATCTGTTCCGGACCTCTTTGCGGAGCCAAGGCAAATATCGATACAGGTTTTTCCCCGGGCATGTGTTCGGTTTCGAGACAACCCTCCCATTCTTCTTAAATGTTTTTGTCGGTTGTTTATCGCGATGACCGACGATCGTGTCACTGCCCGGACTGATGGCATGTTCAAGACACCAGCGAGTTATCTGATCAATAAGCGCATTCCACTGTTTGGTCTGTACTAGCTGGTGTTCAAAGTTCCCGCAAACGCAAACACCCAGGCTTTGACGGTTCCAGCCCCGTGTGTGCGCCCCGATATTCTCATCCTTTCGTCCTCGCTGCACCGTCCCGTCTTTCTCGATGACGACGTGATATCCGATGTCACTCCAGCCGTTTCCGTTCGGCCGGGTCCCGACATGCCATGCCCTGATCGATCGAAAGGTGCTTCGCTCTCCCCCCTTTCCGGCATGATGAACAATGATCACCGTCTTTTTCATCCATCCCCTCTCCCATAGCGGATTTCATTTTCCACCCCAGCTCTGCGCAAGCGATCGATTCACTGACAGAACCGCCGGTTTCGAGCTGAGGGTATTGCTGTCACCATGCAACCTCGCTAATCCCGCCTGAACTCGCCCAGCTTGGTGTAAGTGGGCGGCCCGCTGGAATGGCGCAGCACGACGTAGAACTCGTAGTTCTGAGGATTGCGCCGGTCTCCCAATTCCTGGTGACCGCCGCCGACGTGCCAATGCAAGGCCTCATGCACCAATATTCCGGCGTTTCTGAGGTCAACATCGAGCGGATCAGGCGTAAACCCGAGTAGTGTCCAGCGGTACGACTCGACATTACGAAAGAAGGGGTCGTAGATATCGATCGGGTAACCGCCCGTGGGGGATACCCCCTCGCTGGAACCCCTGGCCTCTGCCAATGCATCCAAACCGTCTGCGACGCCGGGCGGCGCATCCCCAAAGCGCCTGCTGATGGTGGTTTCCCGGCTGTCGAGGATGTCGCCCGCAACCCTGTACAGCGTCGCGATATCGTCCAGGTGCGCCATCGACTGTGGGCCAAAACAGGCACGTAAGGCTGCGATCTCCGGGTCTCCCTCCGTGCGCGACCACGCCCGATCGGAGGCGCCACGCGCTGTCTCGCCATCCGGCTCTGTCAAAATGCGTAAGACCCGTTCGCTTCGGGTACCAGAGCGCTCCAGCTCGGCAAGGATGTCCTGCCGGCGTGCCGGCGAATCCGGTGCCGTATCGCTGCCTGACATCGCGCCGCGAGCCCTTGGCACCGGTCGACGGCGATGCAGCTCCAATCCCGGCACAGACCGTTCGATCTCACGCGTCTCCTCGATCGCCCGGGCCAACGCACGCTCGACAGTCTCGATCTCCAACTCGGCCTTACCGCGCCGATCACGTCGTCTGGGTATATCCTCACGTCGTTCGCGTCGCTCCTCGCGATCGCGACCCTCGCGCCGCGCATAGAAACTGTCGGTGTCGATCCGAGCGACCATGGCCAATGCTCCCCAGAATGGCGCGTCCTTGCCGGCTCCGGAAGAAATGCAAATTCAACGTCTACCCAATTAGAGTTTAGAGCATCGCGATCAAGGATTGTGCCGCGCGATAATCGGTCCTATTCGAAACAACGTCGATACGGTCAGGCGACGATCACCGAACGGTATCTGGCCTGCATCGTCTTGTAGACAAAGTAGGCATAGCTGTCGGCATTCTTCAGTGCCTGTTGCCAGGTCAGACCGGGCTGGCTGTAATCGCTGCCGTCGCTCCTGAAATAACCCTGGTCGCCGTGATCGTCGGTGTTGACGAAACGGTGGGTGGCTTCGTGAATGTACGTGATCACTGCCATCGTCATGTCGTTGCGCACGGTCGCGTTGTCGATATGGATCTCGCCCATGCGGTGTATCGCATCGCCCTGCTCATCGTAGAAGACAACGCCGTTGGTCAGATGCCTGCGCCCCCCGTACGACAGACTGACATAGCCGTAGGCATCGTCGTCGTTGCGAATCTTGATGCCATGCGGTTTGCGCAGGCTGTTGTAGGTCGTGGTCAACACGGCCTTGGCGGTCATCACCGCCGCCGGTTCCGGCGCACACCGGAAACAGGCCTGAAACACGGCAGCAACGTTTGCGTCCATGTTGCTGCGGACCTCGGGCAGCGTCTTGGCCAACCAGCCCTGCGCGGTCGTCGCGATACGCTGCACGCGGTTGCGGACATCGGTATCACCGAAGCCGAGCACCTGCTTGACCTGGATCTTTACGCCCCCGGCAACGACTTCCTTCCCAACATAGGCTCTTTTCATTGCAAGTCTCCGTCCAGGCTCAGGAAATCAGTGCCCGGCGTCGCGCAGGAACTGTCTGCACAGCCTTTTGTTCAAGTTTACACCTTACGCAGGAACTGGTTGGTGCATCAGCCGCTCAATTGCGCCGCATCACCACCAAATGACCGGCAACCGGCTGGCCATGCTGTTCACGCAGTACCGCCTCGCCAAGAGGCAGGACTTCGAAGCCTGCGTTTTGCGCGCAACGCCGCAGATAGCCGGCGGTATGCTGATAACGACCGCTCGCCCGCAGGCGATAGTCGGCTCCGTCCCCCTGCTCGACCGAGAACACGAAGAACCCGTACTGATACAGCACCTTGGACACCCCATCGAAAACAGGCTGCAGTTCACCGAGATAGCCCAGTACATCGGCGGCTATCACTGTGTTGTAACGCACTGCCCAGCCGCTCAGCAGCGCAACGATCTCACCCGCTTCAAGGCGATCATAGATGCCGCGGCGCCGCGCGCGTGCCAGCATCTCCGGTGACAGGTCGATACCATCCAGCCGACCGGCGAAGGGCTTGAACACCTCGCCGGCCAGGCCGGTACCGCAGCCGATATCGAGGATATCCAGAGAACTTGTCTTGTCTGGCAACTGTGCAGCAAGCTTATCGAATAACAGCTCCGGCACGCGATAGTTCAGCTTGTCACGCAAGTGGCCGTCGAAATCGTCGGCATAGCGATCGAACAGACACCTGACGTAATCCACCGGCGCCGCGGCCGGCGACTGATCTCCGGTCTCGGCCGACAGCAGATAGTCGGCCGTGGCTGCCTGCGCATCGGGCGCGACGCCCAGGCGCTGTGCATGCTGGCTGAACAGGCGCCGACGGTACGGCAAGGCCTCATCGCCTCTCCCCTCAAGCTGCAGCAGGAAGGCCAGGCCCTCGAGCCCGTCCCGATCATCCGGACAGGCCGCGAGCAACGCCCGAAAGGCGTGTTCGGCGGCCCTACGATCACCAGCGGGGTTCGCCAGCTGCGAGACGTGAAGGGGGCCAGGACGGCCGGCCTGCGTGTAGCCAGCGCGGACCAATGCCTGGCGCCACACATCCCCGGGGTTGCGATGGCTCAGATGGGATTGCCCTTGCGGCATCAATGTCCTGTCCATGCTGTCCAGTGTAGAACAACCGATGAATCGACCAGACGTGAGGATGAGACAGCGGTCGGTCAAACCCCTGACCAATACAGGTGAAAAGGGGTCGGTGACAACTGCCAATCATTCTCAACTCGCTGCTGGTCACACGATTGGGCGACCACGCCACGCGGTTCGCCCGCGGCATTCAATTCAACCGCTGCACCGCCAACCTCACCAAGTCCCGATTGATCACCGCCGCATGCTGTGAACCTTCTCCTGAAAGACTCGTGGCAAGCACAGTATCCGAAATGCCCGATCCGCCTGTGTTTAACCTGGAGATCTTGTCACCACTCATCTTCTTCGCTGCGGCACTGCCCGAACCGACCGCACCTCGTGCAACCGCTTTCGCCAACCTTGTACCTTCCTTTTTCTCTGCTGCAACCCGAATCGCGCCGGGCAGCACCCAATTCTGCAAGCGTTCAGCGAGTTTTTTGTCGAAGTCGTACCTCGCTTGAACCCCCTTCCACAACAGCGTCATAGCGCCGTCTTGAAGACTATCGGCAACCTCCTTGCCTTCGAGCAGAGAGACCTGGCTATCCCACATCGACTCCAGCACGATCAATGTCGCTTCACCGGCACCTTTGGCGTCCCGCATCACGGCACCGGCCTTGGTCAGGGGTATCACCGAGAAAATCAGATCACCTGACGCGTGGACCATCGCGGCGCCAACCCTTCGACCGACTGGCCCGCGCGCATCCTGGAACTTGGCCCACGCCCGCAGGCCGGTGCCGGCAAGACCCACGCCGACCGCGGCAGCTCCTGCTGGCACTACCATCGCGCCGGCCATCAGGATGGTGCCCGAGGTATCACGCAGTCCGGTGGCGACATCCGCAGCCATCCCCCAATCTGCCGCACGCTGTTCGATGGCCGCGCTGTTTCGGCGCTGAAGGCTCCTCGACCACTCGCGAAACTGGGCCTGCAGCGCAATCGCCTGTGACTGCATGTAGTTCAGTTTCGCGAGGCGCGGCCCCATGCGCGGCAGCGACTGCAGCCAATGGTTATAGAGTTCGCTATTGGTCTGCCGTTCGGTCCACGATCGCGCCTGCTTCCAATCGACCGCAGGAACCTTCACGTCCGGTCCCAACCATCCGGTATCGACCGGCTCTTCGCGTCGAAACTGCCAATTGGCCTGAGCGCGATAGTAGGAAGCAATGACGCGGCGCAGTAATCTTTCGTTTACTGAGTAGCTGCCGTCAAGACAGGTCACAACGGTCACGTTTTCGGATGCCGTATTCATGATCCCCTCCTTTCCCTGATGCGGTCTGGATACGAAGGCACGGAAGCTTGATGAGAATGGGAGACGTTTGTCACCGACCCCTTTAGCCCGTATGTAGGCCTACTCAACACTCACGCCACCTTCACGCCAGCCACCGCCCAGTCGATGATCAGGTAAGCTCTGGACTTGTCCCGAGGCATACACAAGTCCTCGGTTTTGATGGAAGTTGGGACCATTATGACGCTTCATCAGTGGTTCATTTACATTCGTCTTTGTTGAGCTCATCTGACGTATTCCTACGCCTTTTCCCTTGACGCTTCTCACCCCAGCTTTTTACTAGAGCAACCCAAGGGCGATTTGGACCCCATTCCTGAAAACAGAGCCCGAGGGGCCTATCCCTCATCCTACATACAGCATGTGGCTTCTCCTTCCTGGATGCCGCCACTTCTTGGCACACTGTGTACATGATCGGGCATCAGATGCCCTTCCTCTATCTGGCTTCCTTTCTGCTCCGCCAGCCGGCGAAATACCTCTCCCAGATACTGTCGCAATTGACCGTACAGCGTCTTGCGTCGACATTTCGGGATGAACACCACGTGATATTTACACTCCCACGCAGTGTGACTTAGGCTCTTGTACTCGTCCATCGGGACTCCCCTCTTCGTGTGCTTTGGCGGCTCACGATTTGGAGTTTCCCTGATGGACTCCCGGATACGTCAAACTGCTACTGCCTCCCCGGCAGAGCCGGGGGGCCTCCCTTTGTAGGCTAGTGGGCCATGCGGTTAATTTTGTAACTTATTGACGATCAATCATTGCGATCGCGCCGGAATATACGCTCGGTTCGAGTTGCGCCAGCACCGATTCATTAAATTTCTTTCCGCATAGCCCACTAGGCGTCACTTCATGCCGAGATATCGCAGGCTGGTCTCGAAAAACGACTTCAGGATCTCGGCATTACGGCAATACACGAACACATCCTGGCCATTTTCAACGCCACATTGTCTGTCAAGATCCGAGCAGGTGACGACAAAACCGCTGCCTTCCACAAAGGTTTCGGTTGCGAAAGGACACTCGAAATGCCAGGCCTTGTTCCCAAAATGATCTTTCCTGAAAGCGACGAGGTCGGACTTCGGACAGTGAGGACAAAACTCACCCGTCCGGGGCGGAACTTCGGCAGATACCCCGCCGGATACAGTCAGTTTTTCCCGCAGGATCCCCATCATAGCGAACTCTTCGTCGACGCCTTCCTAAAACAACTGTTCTCCTAATGATAGGAAAGCTAGCGCGAAAATCCCATAAAGGGTGAAAGGGGTCGGTGACGAATGGCACTTAC
>Ga0316193_10000226_pt1 | contig 32863 bp, 31 predicted proteins | sample MerIslsedime2_MG_FD_207735 | JGI IMG/M metagenome (GOLD analysis project Ga0316193, IMG submission 207735) | Coastal sediment microbial communities from Maine, United States - Merrow Island sediment 2 | ecosystem: Environmental > Aquatic > Marine > Coastal > Sediment | place: USA: Maine... | reverse complement strand
ACATGTTATCGTGACCGCCGAACGAATCTTCCTCGATGGAGAACAAGGCCGGGCCCTGTGCGAATACAGCGTGTGGTCGCTGGTCAGCAGTATAGTGCCTGCTTTCTTGATCGTGTTGGGAGCATGGTCGCGCTCAGTCGGATCTTCGGCGCAATAGCACAGAAAATCGACAACCTGCGCGCATGGGTATCAACAATGCGCAAACGCTCACCCGCCTTGATGACGCGTGACCAGGTCGCACCGGCAGGGACAACTTCACGATGGATTATGGTGCTGCCCATTCAGCCAGACAGGCAGCAGCCGGGTCAATCGTCAAACAGGCTGGAAACAGATTCTTCGAGCGCCGTGCGCTTGATGGCTTCACCGATCAGGCTTGCCATGGTGATGACACGGATATTGCGCGAGACACGCACCGCTTCAGTTGCCTGGATACTGTCCGTCAGAACCAGTTGCTTGAGCTTGGAGGCGGTAATGCGCGCCACGGCACCGCCGGACAGCACACCATGGGTGATATAAGCTGACACATCCGATGCGCCTGCATCCAGCAGGGCTTCAGCCGCATTGCACAGTGTGCCGCCGGAATCGACAATGTCGTCAACCAGAATGCAGGACATGCCCGAAACTTCACCGATGATATTCATGACTTCGGATACACCGGCACGTTCCCGACGCTTGTCAACGATAGCAAGTGGCGCCCCGATCCGCTTGGCAAGCGCGCGTGCGCGAACCACACCGCCCACGTCAGGCGACACAACGCACACTTCGGTGCCGGAAAACTTGTCCTTGTTGTCCTTGATATCGCGCACCATGACAGGTGCTGCGTACAGATTGTCTGTGGGAATATCGAAGAAACCCTGAATCTGTCCGGCATGCAGGTCGATGGTCAGTACCCGGTCCGCACCGGCGCGCTCGATCATGTTTGCCACTAGCTTGGCTGAAATCGGCGTACGTGGTCCGGGTTTCCGGTCCTGCCGGGCATAGCCGAAATACGGCACCACAGCCGTTACCCGCCTGGCTGAGGCCCGGCGTAACGCGTCGGTGATAATCAGCAGTTCCATCAAATGGTCATTGGTCGGAAACGATGTGGACTGCACCACGAACACGTCTTCCCCGCGGACGTTTTCCTGTATCTCGACAAACACTTCCATGTCGGCAAATCGCCGCACGGAGCACTTTGTCAAAGGAAGATTGAGATAGGCCGCAATGGCTTCCGCCAGTGGCCGGTTGGAATTACCCGAAACGAGTTTCATTGCGACATTGCCCTGTGACGCGGGTTCCCGATTTTGGTGAACACGGGAATTCCAGCTGATCCAGCCCTTGTGACAAGTTTCTTACAACCTTGAACGGCTCTCTGCCAACCACCGATTTCCGCAATTCCACATGAACATGACAGATTCGCCGGCTAATGCCGCCTTATTGACTGCGCACCTGTTCAACAAGATTGAAAATGCCTTCGGCAGCGGCTTCTGCTGCGTAGCCGGCAGTTTGCCCCCAGCCCTTGTTGAGAGAGCCGGCCGGCACGTCATTGGCCTGCCTCACGGTCCCTAGCACCTTGCCTGTCGGCAGTGTGACAGCCCACGCAAGCTTCACCTGTTGCACACCTGATTTGGGTGCGGCAAGCGCCACCCGGCCGGAAATCGCCAAAGTTGATTTTCCAGGCTTTTTCACCACAGGCCAGCCCGCCTGTCGCAGTACCTTTCGCATGGCCAAGAACAGTTCGTCATTTCCGCGTCCCGGCGAGCCCGTCACCCCGATAAGTGCCACCTGGTTGATACCACCGCCGGCGGTCGTATCAGCCAGCGTCGCCATGCTCGCAAGGTCGGTTTTCGCATCCGGTGCCGGTCGCGCGGTGGCCAGCCGCTCGTGGTCGGGGACCTGTACTGAGGGTTTCAGCAGCGACGTTTTGCTTGACCCTCTGGATACCTTTGTCTCCGCCATCGTTGCGACCTGTGCGCGGGCCTCCTCTGTTTCACCCATCAGATCATCAAGCGTGGTTACCCCGGCACTGCGCAAACGATCCTGCGCCTGCTTCTGCGCAGCCACAGTCAGCCGCTGGTCGAGTTGCTCCGGTGAGAGTGTGTAGAGCTCGTCCGGCGTGATTGACGCCGTCGCAAACGGTGACCCGGGACCATAGTAGGTCTCCAGATCAAATTCCCTTTCCGCATTCGGACCGGCCTGCGCATATGTGTGGGTCGGCGGCAGCACACCCGCCTGCCTGACCTTGAACCCCATTTGCGCAAGCCGTGTGGCCAGGCTTTCGGCCGTCACAGACGCAATGCGCTTCAAGATAATATCTGACACGCCCGCCCATGGATCGGCATTGGGTGCCGCCACCAGTTCCTGACCGTTGATCGTATGCAGTTCACCACCGGTATTGCCGGTCAGCGACCATGCGTAGATGATTCGAACTCCACCGCCTTCAAACACCGCCTGGAAATTACCTGCCAGTTGATAGCCGTCGGAAAAATTGCCCTGCACAATGGCGATGTCGCGTTGACCGGCCTCATCGGCCAGTGCATCGGCCAGCACACCGGCTCTATCCGGCGGCACACCATTCATCGAAATGATGGCGATGGTGGGTGGTATGCGACCTGAACCACCACCCAGTGAGGATTGCGCAAATGGCTGGCTGGGATTTGCCGCACACGCTGCGAGCAATATCAATGTGGTAAGCAGCGCGGCAATACCTGCCACTGTCCGCGCCCATCCATGATTGTCCGTTACCCGCATCATATTCAAGCCTGCCCATCGCTCCAACCGGCACAATGTGCCTCAACCTTGCCCTGTACTGCAAGCCGCCAACACGTCTCAGTGAGGCCGGCGATACTGGATGAAGGGCGTCTTGATGCCAACCTTGTCGTACAACATGCGGCCCTTGTAGTTGTACTCCTGGGTAGCCCAATAGGTGCGCGTGGCCGCTTTTGCGTCAGCCGCGTCATACACCGCATTGATCAAGGTGCGCCCTGCTCCGCTGCCGCGTACCGCCGGATCCACAAACAGATCCTCCAGATAGCAGTAGACCGTTGGCGACCAGGTGGACCGGTGAAACACATAATGGGTAATGCCATCGATGCGACCGTCCGCATTGACGGCGACCAGACCGCAAGGATCCCACTCGCCATCGCCCAACAGGCGTTCAAATGTCAGCTCGATGGTGGTTTCCGGCACGGTAGCTTCATAGAACCGCAGATAGCCGTCAAACAATTCGCGCCAACGCGGTTTGTCATCTGCCTGCAACGCTCGGACTGAGTAGGCCATGTGGGTTCCTATCTGACGATCATTTTCAACGGAAATTTGGACACCGGTTCCGGCGCGCCTCGCCCGGTAATGTAGGTACGAGCCAGCGTCATTGCCGTATTGGTTGTGGAGTCTACAAGGATCATGTGAGCAAAAAACGTCATGTTTGCCTTGATCGCGAAATCGTTGCCGCTGAAGAACATCGGCGTATCCATCCAGCTCGGCGTAAACTTGGCCCCCAGCGAATATCCGCATGCATTGAGCCGGGCATGCTTGAGGCCATGGCCATCCATGACACGGGCATGGGCATCGAACACGTCACCGGCCGTCCTGCCGGGCTTCATGACATCTTCAACCGCCTTGAGGGCTTCAAGCGCCGCTGCATGCATCTTCACGTGCTGCTTCTTTGGCTCACCAACAATGAATGTGCGCATGTAGGCCGCATGATAGTGCCGGTAAACGCCTGCAAACTCCAGCGTCAGCTGATCGCGCTTCGACAGTTTTCGCCGGCCGGACTTGTACCGGCACAAAAGCGCATCACGGCCTGAACCGATAATGAATTCATTGGCTGGATAATCGCCGCCGCCCGAAAAAATCGCCGCATGTTGTGCAGCCAGTATGTCGCCTTCGTCGGCACCGGCACGGGTCGCTTCAATGGCAGCCTTTAAAGCTGCATCACCCAACTTCCCTGCCTTGCGTACATATTTCAGTTCCGCCTCGGACTTGACGCTGCGGATGGCGTCCACCAGTCGCGATGCGTCCTGCAGGTGACACCAGCCGGCAAGCGCTGCGTCAACCGCCAGTCCATTCGAGTGCACCAGCCCATAGGACTCATTCTCTATGCCAAGCTTCTTGCCCTTCGCAGCGACACTTTCCAGCATGTCGCGCAACTGGCTCGCCGGCTGCGCACCAGCCTCATCTGTCCAGATCCGAATGTCTTCAATGGTTGAGGTGTGCTGCGCCTGGCGCAGATCCGCAGACCGGGTCAACAGGGCCATCTTGCCGTCCGCGCCAAGATACAGACACTGGAAGAAACAGAAGCCGAATGTATCGTAGCCAGTCAGGTAATACATGGACTCCTGCTGAAACATCAACAACCCGTCGAGGCCGCGCGCAGCCAGTTCCCTGATGACCTTTTTCTGCCGTGCCCGGTATTCACTGAGTTCAAAATGCAGCGCCATGACCTGTCATTATCCCTTGATGCAAATAGCTGAAAGTTGGCGTCCATAGTCGGTTTCGCCGCGATGAACGGAACGCCGATACGAGAAGAACCGTTGTTCATCCGCATAGGTGCACAGTGCGGTATCTTCGATGCAGGCCAGGTCCATATCGTCCAGGCATGACCGCACAAATCCGGGCAGATCGAACATGAAGTGTGCCGGTTTGTGCGCAGGAAGGAAGAACCGCTCCCAGGCTGCATCGCGTTCGACGAATCGCGCCTGGTATTCCGGCCCCACTTCGTAGTTTGACTGACTGATGGTCGGGCCGATCGCTGCATGAATATCCCGGGCGCCCAGTTCCTTCATACGCGCAACAGTTGACGCCAGTATGCCGCCGATGGCGCCTTTCCATCCGGCATGGGCTGCGCCGACAACCCGGCCATCACCTGAACTGAACAGCACCGGTGTACAGTCCGCCGTCAGGATGGCTGCAGCAATTCCGGGCCTGTCGGTCACCACCGCATCACCTTCCGGCGGCTGGCGCACATCCCAGGGTTTTTCGGCAAACACCGCATCTGAACTGTGCCACTGGTGAATGGTGAGCAGTCGCCCGACGTCCACGCCCAGTTTCGCGGCCATCCGGCGCCGGTTCTCGCTCACGTTTGCAGCATCATCATCGGAACCGTAGCCAGCGTTCAACGACCCGTAGATGCCGTCCGAAACACCGCCCTGGCGAGTGAAAAATCCATGCGTTATCGCGTTCATGGAAGACAGGCTGGAGGCTTCGATCATGCTGGCTCCACATTGAACGGGGCAGGTTTGGGCATGTCGGGATGGGTGACCGCCAGCACCTTGAACAACTGCCCCATCTGATTGCCGGAAACCAGCCTTTGGGCTCCCTTTGCCAGGCGAATGCGCTGCCGGGCGTCAGCGCGCGCACGCAACATCTCCTCGCGCTCCTTCAGACCCATCTTGATCAGGAAGTCACCTTGCATGACCGGACCATAGGGCTTGGCCCCATCAGCGGTAACCGCCCCTGTCAATGCTTCGAAATCCACGTGCGAGGTGACATCAGCTTCACCGGGTAGAGCCAGAACGTCGGCAAACTGATGCTTGCGAATGGCCTGCAGCGTATCGCCTGCAGCAGAGCGCATGTGGCCATAGTCGATAATAAGGGCTGCCCCCATATGCGTGGTAATGCGCCGGCCGATCTCGCGCGCGACGGCATCGCGTACCGGCGAAAACTCGACGATGTCACCATCCTCCCCGCTTTCTGCCCAGGACGGCACCAGCGCAGGCGCCACGCGGTCACTTGCGAGGCCGAACGCCAACTTGCCGTCCCCGCTCAACCCGACAACACGTTCATGCCATTGCCCGGCCTGTTTCTGCAGTTGGCAGATCGGCAAGGCATCGAAAAACTCATTTGCAATGATCAGCGATTGACCGTCGGGAACATCTTCCAGACGCTCATGCCAGGTGGCTTCGATACCGGCGCGTTTGAGAGTTTCAGCCTGCATGGTTTTCAACGCCGGCGACATTTCAACCAGGTGGATGTTCATGCCTTCGCGCAAGCCGGGCATCACCGAGCAGGCCCGTACCAGGTCGGCCAGCAATGTACCCCTGCCCGGCCCCAGTTCAACGAGATTCCATTCTGCCGGTGCGTCCATCATCTGCCATCCGGCAGCGCACCATATGCCGATCAGCTCGCCGAACATTTGCGATACTTCAGGTGCGGTAATGAAATCTCCGGCGCGTCCGAACGGATCGCGGCCCATGTAATAGCCGTGACTTTCATGCCCCAGCGCCAGCGCCATATACCGGTCAACCGGCATCGGCCCGTCAACCGCAATCATGTCCGCGATGATCTTGCCAAGCGCACTCTGGCGCTCAACTGTATCCGTTTTCGACCTGCTCATGCTGCGCTCCCGGGGTTCGAACCACTTGACCGGGACAATAACCAGATACCGACACCCAGCAGCGGCAATGACAATATCATGCCCATTGTGACCCAGCCGCCGGAGAGATAGCCGATATGGGCATCGGGTTCACGCGCAAATTCCACTATGATGCGCGATAGCGCATATCCTGTTGCAAACACCCCGGAGGCCACACCGGGACGTGGCAGACATTTCAACCCATGAGTGGCAAACCGAACCGCCGCGAACAGCACAATACCCTCCAGGCCCGCTTCATAGAGCTGGCTCGGGTGGCGCGGGTCCAGACCGCCACCGGGAAATACCATGGCCCACGGCACATCTGTCACCTTGCCGTACAATTCTGCATTGATGAAGTTTGCCAGCCGGCCGAGGAACAAGCCGATCGGGACGCTGGCAGCCCCCAGGTCCAGCAATTGCCACATGCCGATACCATTGCGGCGACCGTAGAAATAGCATGCAACAACCACCCCCAGAAACCCGCCATGAAATGACATGCCGCCATTCCACATCTGCAGGATTTCCGCCGGATTATGAAAGAAATAGGCCGGGTTGTAGAACAACACATAACCCAGCCTGCCCCCCAGCAGCACACCGAGCGTTGACCACAACAGCAAATCATCAAGCTGCATCGGCGATGTATGTGGTTTGGACCCCGGCCACAGCGCTTCATTGGTCACCAACCGCTTGGCATACCAGATAGCTGCCATCAGGCCGACGACATAGGCCAGCGCGTACCAGCGGATGACCACCGGACCGAACGAGACCGCCACCGGATCTATTATCGGGAAAGGAACGGCAAACAAGGTGGGCATGAAAGGACCGCCGATTGGGTTGCGTTTTTGGTTTGCCATACAGGGTCACAGATCCTGGAGGCTTGCGAAAGCCCACACTACACCCTACCTAAAGGATAGCACTCCCGTTTCCAACAGCCGAGATACCTGTACCATGACAAGACCGTCCTCACGTTTCTTTGACGAACTGGCCAAGGTAATGACCAACGCCGCCGGTGCAGCACAAGGTGCCCGTCGCGAAGTGGACAATCTGGTCAAGGCCCAGATTGAGCGGGTTCTGGCAGACATACAGGTCGTACAACGTGAGGAATTTGACGTTGTACGCGACATGGCCAGCATGGCACGCACGGAAAACGAGGCATTGCGCGCCCAGATAGTGGCGCTCGAAGCACGGCTCGCCGCGCTGGAGTCAAAACCGGCGTCGTCCGCAAAAAAGAAACCTGCTGCCAAGTCTTCCACCGCCAAGAAGTGAGTTCTGTGCCCTGAATTGTGGTTTATCCCCCTTGCGGTGTGGAGGAATCATCGCTTATGGCCGCTGACTCTTGCGACGCAGACGAACATTCGTCAATTTCCGTACATGACCTGATTCGTCACCTCTGGCGGCGAACCAGTACTTGAGCGGCTTGCTGCCGGGCGGGATCCTCGCTCGCAGACAGGATGCCCAGGTACCGGATGGTCGTGCAACTTCATGCGTTCATGAGAACGCTGGTTGCCTTGGGAGCGATGGATATGACAGCGGCGCAGGCGATAAAGCATGATCTGGTTCATCCACTGGAGACCGTGGAACTGCTGGCTTCGCGCCATGACTGGTTCGTTGACCGGTCCGCCGATGACGAGATCAACATGATCGTCGCCGGTTCATGGACCGACCTGCATTTGTCACTCAACTGGAACAGCCAGCTTGAAGGCCTGCACCTGGCCTGTTCATTTGACATGAAGGTACCTCAGGGCAGACGCGATGAAATCATCCGGCTTGTGGCACAGATCAATGAACAGCTTTTCTTTGGCCACTTTGATGTCTGGCGCAATGAAGGATCACTGATGTTCCGCAATTCGTTGCTGCTGACCGGCCAGGCAGACCTCGGCGAAGCCCAGTGTGAAGCGCTGGTCCATACGGCACTTGACGCTTGCGAGCGGTATTTCCCGGCATTCCAGTTTGTCATCTGGGCCGGCAAGTCAGCAGACGAAGCCATCCAGTCCAGCCTGCTGGAAACAGTCGGAGAGGCCTGAGCCATGTCTGTTGCACCCAGCCTAACAGGGCGTCTGGTTCTTATCGGTGCCGGTAAAATGGGCACGGCAATGCTGCAAGGCTGGCTCGAGGCCGGCGTCAGAGGCGATCAGGTGACAATTTTTGACCCTGCTCCGCCGCCGGAAACCATGGCAGTGATTGCGCAGCACTCGATCAGTCACAATCCATCACTGGACAGTGTCAGTGGTATCGAGGCCATTCTTGTCGCCATAAAACCTCAAATGGTGGACGAGGTACTGCCGGCCATGGCAAATCTTGCCAGCGGCAATCCGCTGATTGTGTCTGTTGTGGCAGGCAAGACAATTGCCGCCTTCCGCCAGCACTTTGGAAAAGACACGCCGGTCATCCGTACAATCCCCAACACGCCTGCCGCAGTCGGTCGCGGCATCACCGCCATGGCGGCAAGTGACGGTGTCTCGCCGGATCAGTCCAGGCTTGCAACCGCGCTACTGGCGTCGCTGGGCGAAGTGGTCACGGTACCTGACGAAGCCATGATTGACGCATGCACCGCCATTTCAGGGTCAGGACCTGCCTACATCTTTTACATGACAGAATGCATGACCGCCGCGGCGATGGAGTTGGGCCTGCCAGCCGATGTCGCGGAGCAACTGGCGCGCGCCACTGTTTCAGGTGCCGGTGAGTTGATGCGTGCAACCGGCACGACGGCCGGTGTTCTTCGCGAAAACGTCACCTCGCCCAAGGGAACAACCTATGCAGCTCTTCAGGTTCTGATGGCTGATCACGACGGTATGAAGCAGTTGATGATCAGGGCAACGGCCGCGGCAGAAAAGCGCTCCCGCGAACTGGCTGGATAATACCAAAGGAACTGACTATTGACTTGTTTGATGGTGTCAAATCCGTTCATTCTGGCAGGCGCGGTGCGCAGCGCGATGCGGTGTATCGGGCAAGCGCCGCAACGCACCAGATGGACGGATTGGGGCCACCGAAGGCCGATTTTGCGCGCCCGCCGGACGTCGTTATGCTCCACTTGTGGTCAACCAGACCACGGCGCGAAGCATGCCTAGCCAGCAAACGCGAAAAATCGGTCAAATGGGTCAATAGTCAGTTCCTTTGGTATGATAACACACGCGCCAATCGGTCAACTTGTGCTCATTGTTTCAACACTGCAATCTGGAAGCTGATCGACGAAGCCAACAGGAGCCTTGTCATGGACGAGCACGAGAACGCAATTGTAACTGCTGCATTTCGACTTGCCGCCACGCGCGCGTGGGGCGAAGTGAAACTGGCAGATATCGCCGCAGAAGCTGAACTGTCACTGGCAGACCTTGCAGGCCTGATCGGCGGCAAGGCAGACATTTTGCGGCTCTATGGCCGCCAGCTTGATTCCAGAATGCTTGCCTCACTGGAATCCGATCCCGTGACGGGGTCCGCGCATGATCGATTGTTCGACATCCTGATGCGACGTCTGGAACTGATGGATGCCGACAAACCCGCCATCCGGTCCATCGTTGCCACGCCGGCTGCGTCCCTGTCGGATTTCGCAACCCTTTCAGGATCCATGCTGCAATCGCAGGACTGGGTGCTGTCGGCAGCGGGGCTGGAGGATTCCGGTCTGCGCGGTGCCATGAAAACCACCGGACTTGCGCTGGTCTATGTACGCACGCTGAGAGTGTGGGCCAGGGACGATGATGCCGGACTTGCGCGCACCATGGCGCAACTGGACCGCTCTCTGCGCGATGGTGCGGACTGGATCAAGCGGCTGGAGACCCCCATGACACTGGCCACGGCGCTGTCCAGCCTGGCGCGAGGTTTCATCAAGGCCCGGCGCGGACCGGCGCCATCGCACGAACACGAGACAACCACGCCCGCCACACCACCGCCTCCTGCCCCGGAGACGTCTGCACCGGAGACGACGACCTCATGAGTACCATCAGCTTCGACGACTTCATGAAGGTCGACATTCGCATCGGCACCATTGTTGAGGTGTCGGAATTCCCGGAAGCGCGCAAACCTGCCTACAAGCTGAAGATTGATTTCGGTGACGAGATCGGCGTGAAAAAGTCATCGGCCCAGATAACCGAGCACTACACACCGCAAGACCTGACGGGTCGCAAGGTGGCCGCCGTCGTCAACTTCCCGCCGCGCCAGATCGGACCGTTCATGTCGGAAGTGCTGACTCTCGGCTTTTCCGACGCCGATGGCCACGTCGTGCTTGCCGGTATCGACAAGGACGCCCCCAACGGTTCGCGACTGCACTGAATCTTACCGACATGTCAGGGGTGGTGGTTGAAATTGTAGCTGCGTTTAACCGGTGCCGTATCCACCCCGGTGCCATATTTGTGCCGCGTAATATGTTTGTTGCGGTCTTTGAAACGGACCGGCTGCGCACCGTCCAGCTTGTCGCGGAGGCTCTGCAGATACCACTTCATCTTGTGATCCGGCAAGCTGATCTGGAACAGCATCTTCCGTAACGACCTCTTGGAAAACTTCGTGGCCTGATCCGCCGTGCCGTAAAGATAGTACGGTCCGGAAAGCAGGTTGATAACCGCGCCGATATGGACGAAATTCTGCCGCTTCCCGCGGGCTCTGTCCGGCAATAGCGGCACGGTGTCGTTCTGGTAGATAACCCTCACAAGTGGCAGGTCCGTGTAAATCCGCGCACCTCGCAGATTGGTGAACTTCGGCTGCCCGAATGTATAAATTCCGCCGAGCTTGTATGCATCATCCCACAGATAAATGCCCATAATGGCCGCCACCGCGCCACCCAGCGAATGCCCTGTCAGGTAAGTGGTGTACTGCGGATCGAGATGTGCCTTGATGTCTCGGTAAATGGCATCGGCGGCCCGCCTGAAGCCCCGGTGCAGCAGCACGCCGGATCTATCGTCCCGAACGATCCTTCTATCCTTGCCAAGACTCCAGTTGATGCCATCCACGGTTCCCCGAATAGCAACAAATTGCGTCCGGCGCTGATGGTCCTGCAACAGCACGTACTGCACGTTGGTCTTGCCGGGCGTGTTGACGCGCGCGGCTTTCGCGCCATATCGCGCAAGTATGTCGGACTTTTTGTCGTAGGCGTGGGTGGCCAGTTGAGCAGCCTGGTAAATCAGTCTGAAATCAACCGGTGGCGAACTCTGCGCAAAGGCCGCTTGGTGTCCGGTTGGACCTACCAACAGGACTAATGCAAAACCGAACAACATGAACCTATGTCTGAGAAACAGCATCGACCACCCCCGAACAGACATGACCCGCGTGGCTTTTCACTACCACGTCGGTATCCTCACTTCGGCCCGCAAGCCACCGAGCATGGACGGAGACAACGAGATGTCCCCACCATGGCTTTGCGCGATGTCGCGTGCGATCGCCATGCCGAGCCCGGTTCCTCCTGTATCCTGGTTGCGGGCAACGTCCAGCCGAACGAACGGTTTGAACACTTCATCATACTGCTCCGGTGGAATGCCCGGACCGTCATCGTCCACCACCACGCGCAGGTAGTCGCCATCATGCACAGCAGTAATCTCCACCTGCCCGGCAAAGCGGGCCGCGTTTTGCACCAGGTTGCCAACACAGCGCTTGAAGGCATCAGGTTTCAGCGCCACAATGACTTTGCGTGGTGTGTTGAGGACAATCGGATGGCCGGACCGGCTCATGTCATCGGCAACCACGCCAAGCAGGCCGACGATTTCTGTCGCCGCAGTTGACTCACCGCCGTCGCCCCGGACAAATGCCAGATAGCCTTCCAGCATGCGTTGCATCTCGCTGACATCTTCCGATAGTGCATGCACGGTCGGCGATGCTTCAAGCAGTGCCAGTTCCAGCTTGAAACGGGTCAGAACCGTACGCAGGTCGTGGCTGACACCGGCCAGCATGGCGGTACGCTGTTCAACATGGCGCTCGATGCGGGACTTCATTTTCAGAAATGCCAGTGCCGCTGATTGCACTTCTGCTGCACCACTGGGCCGGAAATCAGGCACGTCCTGTCCCATGCCGAAACTCTGTGCTGCGGCAGCCAGCTTGACGATAGGTTTGATCTGGTTTCGCAGGAATACGATGGCAATCAGCAGGAGAAACAGCGATCCCCCGACCATCCACGCGATGAAAATCGGTGTTGTGGATGCGTGTGCCCTGTCCAGTCTGGTCAGGAAGCGAAACACGAATCCATCTGCGGTCAACAGCCTTACATCGACATACCCGGACTTGCCGACAGTATCGACCCAGTGCGGCAAATTCACTTCAGAGGCCAGATAACGCATCAATTTCGGGTGCACGGATGACAGCAACGGCTTGTTGGTAGCCGGCGGCAGTGCAGCTTGCCTCTCCACCGTGAGGCCCAATGCGAGATCATCGTTGGCCATGGCCAGTACCTTGGCCAGGTCAGCCTCGGTGTGAGGACTCTTTTCCCAGGTTTTGACAACCAGCGCCACGTCACGCACAAATGATTGCGACAGCGATTTGGTTACGGTTTCGTAGTGCCGGTCGAGGAAGACCCAGGCCATCAACCCCTGCAGCAGCACTACGGGCGCAATGACGATGATCAGCGAACGCTGATACAACTGTTCAGGCATATACCGCTCAAGCAAGCGGTTGAAGTGCCAGTACAGGGTCCGCTTCTCAGGCGGAGTATCGTCGCGGCTGGCAATCGCCGACATGTGAAACACCTTTCAAAAAACAGTCAATGCGTGTGAACGCGCCTGCAGTCAATCAGGCTATGGTTTCTGGTTGCAACAAACCGGGATCGTACTGGCCTAGTCAACGTGCAGGGTATAACCGAGCCCGCGCACAGTTTGCAGATAAACCGGCATGGCAGGTTGATCTTCAATCTTGCGCCGGAGCCGATTGATCTGCACATCCACTGCACGATTTGAGTCTTCCTGCGCCGGTTCGATGATGTCTGCCCGCTCCACTGGTTCACCAGCGTGTTGAGCCAGTATTCGCAATATGTCACGTTCGCGTGTCGTCAAATGTACGATGTGACCATCGCGTCGCAATTCGCCGCGCACCAGGTTAAACGAAAATGCGCCAAAACTCACCTCTACCAATTCGGCATTGGCCGGTTGGGTCGAGGAATGGCGCTTCAAAATAGCCTGTACCCGTAACAGCAACTCTCGCGGTTCAAACGGCTTGGCCAGGTAGTCATCGACACCTGCACTCAGTCCATTGATCCTGTCGTCTATGTCAGCACGCGCCGACAACATCAGGATCGGTACGTCATTGCCGGTGTTTCGCAGTGACGCTGCAAAGTCCACGCCGGTTTCACCCGGCATCATCACGTCCAGCACCATGAGATCAAACGCCATGCCCTGCATGCACAAGCGTGCTTCTGCCGCCGCGCTCACCGCCGACACACGGCATCCATTGGCTGACAGAAACGACCCCAGCAATTCGCGAAGCCGCCTGTCGTCATCGACAATCAGCACATGCGGCAGATCATCAAGCGATCCGTTCATGGGCTTACCACCTTTTCTACCCTGTCGCGCTCAGCTTCATTGATCAGTCCATAAAGCACCTGCTGGAAAACCGGTGCAGCATCGCCGCCTGCGTGTCGGATCGCGGCCTGGACGCGTTCGATCTGGGGTTGCATCAATCTGTCATGCAGTGCCACACCGTCTGCCGTCAGGTGCAACAGCCGCCTGCGCCGATCAGCGCTTCCGGAACGCTGTTCAATAATCCCGCGTGCGACCAGTTCCTTCAAGACCCGCGCCAGGCTTTGCTTGGTGATGCGCAGAATATCAAGCAACTCGGCTACGCTGATGCCAGGATTGCGTCCCACAAAATGCACGACCCGGTGATGCGCACGGCCAAATCCGAAATCCAGCAGCAACACATCCGGATCCGAGGTGAAATCACGATATCCGAAATACAATAGCTCTATCAATTCGATTACAGCGTCGCGCGAAACCGTTCGCTCTGCGGTGTTTTGGTCTGCCTGTGCGTCCATGGCAAGTTCACTTCCAGATCCAACCTGGAGCAACATGGGATCGATCGAACCCGAAAAGTTGCTCTAAGACTTTGGAAACGATCAGGTTTACAACTTTTGGCGGCAACACCAAAGGTCATCCCGATCTGGTCATCACAAATTATGTCAGCTATATTGACATAAATTGCGGCTGTTGTTAGTGCCATAATCGAATTTATTGTCATAACAAAACCCGGAGGGTGCGCTCGACACACTCAACCGGCCACTTGAGGAGCGCCCGCCATGGCAGCATCACAGCCCTTTGATCAACGTGATGGTGATATCTGGTTGAACGGCGAATTTGTACCGTGGTCTTCCGCGCAGCTGCATGTGTTGTCGCACGCGCTGCATTATGCGTCGTCGGTATTTGAAGGCGAACGCGCCTATGGCGGGCAGATTTTCAAACTGACAGAACACACCGAACGCCTGTTTCGCTCGGCAGAGTTTCTGGACATGACGATCCCCTACACCGTCGCCGAAATAGACAATGCCTGCAAGGCGTTACTGGCACGTCAGGGACTACAGGATGCCTATGTGCGCCCGATTGCCTGGCGGGGATCTGAAATGATGGGCGTGTCTGCCCAAACCACAAAAATCAATGTCGCCATCGCGATCTGGGAATGGCCCAGCTATTTCGATGCTGAACAACGCCTCAAGGGCATCCGGCTGGACATGGCCAAATGGCGGCGTCCTGATCCTGCAACCATTCCGTGTGAGGCGAAAGCTGCCGGACTTTACATGATCTGTACGTTGTCGAAGCATGCTGCCGAGCGCAAAGGCTATGCCGACGCGCTGATGCTCGATTATCGTGGCCGGGTCGCGGAGGCAACCGGTGCGAATGTGTTCTTCGTCAAGGATGGCGAACTGCACACCCCGACACCGGACTGTTTTTTGAACGGTATCACCCGTCAGACAGTCATCGACCTCGCCCGCACCCGCCAGATCAAGGTCAACGAGCGCGTCATCATGCCGGAAGAAATGGCAACCTTCGAAGAATGCTTCATTGTTGGCACGGCCGCTGAAGTGACTCCTGTTTCAGAAATCGGGCCATACAGCTTTACGGTCGGCGACATCACCACAAAATTGATGAACGACTACACCAACGTGGTGCAGCCAAAAGTGGCCGCAGCCGAGTAGACCCCGATGTCAGCGTGACCGTACACCCGATCACGTGCTCGTGCAGATGAAGGCGTGTATTGTCCATTTGAAACCATTCAATTCACCGCTATAGTGGTGTCTCCGCAGCCTCGATGGAGACTTCAACATGCGTTCTTGCACCCGCTTCGTCCTCGTCATCCTCGTTCTGCTCACCGCCATCACCTCTTTCAGAGCACCGGCTCACGCGATTGGCAATGAGACTGTCGGCAAGACGATTGAGTCGATCATCATCAATGGCGAAAGCAATATCGGTTCTCTGGATGACGATGATCGACTGATCCAGGTTTTCACCTATTATTCCGACCGCTCTTTCAAACCCATCTGGGTGCGCGACGACGGCTTGAAATCCAAGGGAAGAGTCCTGCTCGATTTTCTGGGTCAGATCGAAAACCATGGTCTTCGCGAGTTCAAATACCGCTTGGCAGACATCGGCGCACTGATTGGAGATCCACATCCGCGCGCCTTGGCCGAACTGGAAATGCTGCTGACCAGCGCTTTCATCGATCTGGCCAGGGATCTGACGCGAGGCCGAGTTTCGCCGTCCGATGTTTCCCAGCATAACAATATCACCGTGCGCGAACTGGGTGCTGCCTACCTTCTGGACGGCGCGGAAAAGGCCGAAGAACTGCAGCCTTACATCAACAGCCTGATGCCAAAGGACAAGCGCTATCACCGCCTGGTAGCCAAGCTGAAGGAATACCGCGCCATTGCCGCAGCCGGCGGCTGGAACCGGATACCGCCCGGCAAGGTTCTCAAACCAGGCTTAAAGGATGTGCGGCTTCCGCTGTTGCGCGAACTGCTTGTCACGACAGGTGACATGGATATTGCGAGCCGACCTTTCGATGATAGCTATGACGATGCAACCATTGCAGCCGTCAAGAAATTCCAGGTGCGGCACGGCTTGTCTGACGATGGCGTTATCGGTCCTACCACGTTGGAACAAATGAACATTCCCGTCGAAAAACGGATCAGGCAACTGGAGGTCAATCTGGAACGGCGACGCTGGCTCGACCGGGAACCGGGCGGGTTTTACGTGTTTGCCAACCTGGCCGATCAGGAACTGAAGGTGGTAAAGAACGGCAAGACAATTCACACTGCACTGCTGGTTATTGGCAAAACCTTCCACAAGACTCCGGTTTTCACGGAGGACATGAGTTACCTGGTCATCAACCCCTACTGGAATGTGCCGTCATCAATCGCCAACAAGGAGTATCTGCCAAAGTTGAAGGGCGACCCCGGATATCTGCAACGCCAGTCCATTCGTGTGCTCGACAAATCAGGCAAGGTGGTCAATCCCTATTCGGTCAACTGGGCCGGCATGAGCCGCATGCCGTACCGCCTGCGCCAGGACACCGGCGACAAGAACGCACTTGGCCGCATCAAGTTCATGTTTCCGAACAAGTACAATGTGTACATTCACGACACACCGTCAAAAAGCCTGTTCAACAAGGACCTGCGGGTGTTTTCACATGGCTGCATGCGGGTGCAGAACCCGAGGCAACTGGCGGAAGTCCTGCTGCGCAATCAGGGCTGGACGCTGGGCCGGATCAACGAACAAATCGACTCCGGCAAGCGGCGCATCGTCAAGCTGAAGCAGAAGGTGCCGGTCTACGTCACCTACATCACCGCATGGGTGAACAAGGACGGCTCGGCCAACTTCCGGCGTGATATCTACCGGCGCGATGAAACACTGGCCGAACACCTGTTGAGCGGTGGCAGGTTTGCCGAAGCTGACAATCACTGAACATGCCGTGGAGTGCAGGCCGGAGCATGCTCTATGCGGCAAGTATCCTGCGGAAGACCCACAGCCGGGCTGGCGGTATGTTGCGCACCATCCAGTCAAACGGTTCAACCGAGTAGGTTTCCCAGTCAGGCGGGATCGGCGATACCGGACCATAGGAAATCTGCACAATCGGTCGGCCGGGATTGAGCCGGTCAAACAGCTTGTTCAGCAGTGCAACCCGTTGTGCGACCGGAAAATTCAGCAACGGAATTGCCGACACGATCGTGTCGAACCTGCTGTCACCCATGTCCCCCAGCACATCATCCAGTTGGAAGGCGTTTCCGTGGATTATGTTCACCTCGGGAAAGTCCGCCTTCAACTGGGGAATAAACGCTTCGGTATACTCGACGGAAAACAGTTTCGCCGGCCTGACCCCACGCGCCAGGATCGCCTTGGTAATAACACCTGTGCCCGGACCAAGTTCCAGAACCGGATCATCCGATGCGGGGTTGATCAGGCTTGCCATGCGTCTGGCGGTGACGTTGCTTGTCGGCAACACCGCCCCCATGGCCTTGGGCTTGTCGATCCAGCTCTTGAAAAACCGGATTTCCTCGTCAAAACGACTGGCAACATTTCTTGCCATGCGACTGGGCACTGACGTTTCCTCTTTGTAAAATGAGCAGATGCCGATCGGGCCTGCCCCGGTTGATTTTATTGCGGCTGTTCAGGCCGGAATTGCCAGGTCCCGCTCGCGATGACTGACTTGAACGATTGCATCCTGATTTAACCCAGAACCGTGGCGAGAATTGTACATTCCCACCATGGCATCATCCGCCTGTGACGGGTGGGAAGAAAGCAATTTCGCGAGCCTCGCCAAGGGGATGATCCAGTGCCACATGCTCCTGGTCCAGCGCGGCTCGGATAACGCGCATATCGGCAAAGGCAGCAGCATAGCCTTCATCCCGGGTTGCCAGATGAGCGGCAAGATCAGCCACCGTATCGACACCCGCAGGCACGTCGATCATCTCTTCGCCCGTGCCGGTGCGCTGGCGCACCCATGCAAAATACAGCACCTTCATTCGTCTTCTTCCATGACATGCTTCACACCTGCGCGAAAATAATCATAACCGGTGTAAAGCGTTGCGATGGCCGCAATCCACAAGAACGTCAGCCCGATCGTGGAGGTGTGGTGAAACACCTTGTCGCCGGCAGGCCCCACAATAAGAAATCCGATGGCAATCATCTGAAAGGTGGTTTTCCATTTGGCCATTTGCGTCACAGGAACAGACACCCGCACTTCGGCCAGGAACTCACGCAAGCCCGACACCAGTATTTCACGGCACAGAATTATGATCGCCGCCCAGATATGCACGCCATTGATTTCACCGGTGTATGTAACCGCCAGCAGAACCGACGCGATCAGCAGTTTGTCAGCGATCGGGTCCAGCATCCGGCCAAGCGACGATTGCTGTTGCCAGATGCGCGCCAGGTAGCCGTCCAGAAAATCGGTAATCGCGGCGAGGATAAATATTACCACCGCGATCCAGTGGTTGATATCACCGCCATAGATCAACAGGCCCACGACAACCGGCACCGCGGCTATGCGCATATAGGTCAATATATTCGGCAACCAGGTAGCCACGTTGCCGCGCCTGTTTGGATGCCTGATCTTTTCAGCGCCAGCGGTCAAGTTTCACCCTCGTGGAAATAGCCATATATGGCAGTTGCCAGACTTTTGCTGATTCCTTCAACCTGCTCCAGATCAGCCACCGACGCTCCCGATACCGCTCGCGCCGACCCGAACGCGCGCAACAACGCTTTCTTGCGTCCCGGTCCGATGCCGCCAATCTCGTCAAGAGGGTTGGCAAGCGCCGCCTTGGCTCGCTTGGCCCGGTGGGTGCCGATGGCAAATCTGTGTGCTTCGTCACGCAATCTTTGCACATAATACAACACCGGGTCACGTTGTTCGAGCATGAAAGGTGCTTTGCCTGAAACATGAAACTGCTCGCGACCGGCATTGCGATCCGGTCCCTTCGAGATACCCGCGACAGGTACGTCATCGATACCCAGTTCCTTCAACACATCCTGCACCGCAGAAAGTTGCCCTTTGCCACCATCAATCAACAGCAGATCCGGCCATATACCAACACTTGTATCGTCGGGAACTGCATCATCTGCCTGCGAATCCGCAGTGTTGTCTGCCGGACGATCACCCTGCTCTTTCAGCAAACGCGAAAATCGCCGTGTCAGTACCTCTTTCATCATCCCGAAATCATCGCCGCCGGTGTCCTGCTCGGTCTTTATATTGAACTTGCGATAGTGCGCTTTCGCCAGGCCTTCCGGTCCGGCCACAACCATGCCGCCGACCGCATTCGTACCCTGAATATGCGAATTGTCATAAACCTCGATGCGACGCGGCATCCGTGCCAGCCCAAAAACGTTCTTCACGCCTTCCAGCAGCTTTTTCTGGGATGACGTATCCGCCAGTTTACGGCCCAGCGCCTCGCGGGCATTGGTCACGGCATGTTGCACCAGTTCGCGTTTTTCGCCGCGCGCCGGCACCAGAAGGTCCACCTTGCGGCCTGCCCTGGTTGAAAGTGCCGCACTCAACAGTTCATGCTCGGAGACGTCTGTGGACATCAAAATCTGGCGTGGCACCGGTTTGTCGTCATAAAACTGGGCAATGAAAGCAGCCAGCACATCAGCCGGCTCGACCGATTTGTCAGCGCGCGGGAAATAGGCGCGTGTGCCCCAGTTCTGTCCCGCCCTGATGAAAAACACCTGAACGCAGGTTTGCCCGCCTTCCTGCGCCAGGCCAAACACATCGGCTTCCGCCACGCCCTGCGGATTGATGCCTTGCGAAGCGGTCACATGACTGAGCGCGGAAATCCTGTCGCGGCAGACGGCGGCGCGCTCAAAGTCAAGCTGTTCCGATGCCGCCTCCATCTGTCTTGCAAGCGCCGTTTTGACGGCATTGGACTTGCCCGACAGAAAGGCTTCTGCCTGCCTTACCAACTCGTCATATCCATGTTTTGAAATTTCGCCTGTGCACGGGGCAGCGCAACGCTTGATCTGGAACAGCAGGCAGGGCCGTGTGCGGTTTTCATAATAGCTGTCAGAACACGAGCGCAGCAAAAATGCCTTCTGCAACAGGTTGATGGTGGTATTGACCGATCCTGCCGAAGCAAACGGGCCATAATAGTTGCCCTTACGGTTGCGTGCGCCGCGATGCTTGGTAATCTGCGCGACCTCGTGATCCTTGGCAATCAGGATAAACGGAAACGACTTGTCATCGCGAAGAATTACATTGTAGCGCGGTTTCAACCGCTTGATCAGGTTTGCTTCCAGCAACAGGGCTTCAGGCTCTGTCTTGGTGGTCACAAATTCCATGGAGCATGTGTTGGCGATCATTGCGGCAATGCGATTGGTATGGCCGCCCAGACGGGTATAGTTCGAGACGCGGTTCTTCAGGTTGCGCGCCTTGCCCACATAGAGCACATCGCCCTTGTGATTATACATCCTGTAAACGCCAGGTCTGCCCGGCAGCGTCTTGGCGAACCGTTTGATCACCTCCGGTCCGCTTTCAACGATCTCTTCGACAGTCTCGCTGTCCTGCGTGGTTAGGGGTTCGCTCATCGGCCTCGTCAGCCTCGCGTGCGCTCGATCTCGATACCTACACTTGAGGCCTCGGGAATGATGTCAAGCTTTTCGACCCGCACCCGGATGCGCTTGATCGATCTGTTTTTCAGCACCTTGTCTGCGATCTTTTCTGCCAGCGTCTCGACCAGATTGACATGGCCGTCCTGCACAATGGCCTTGACGTTCTTGACCACTTTTTCATAGCTGACGACATTCTTGATATCATCTTCCAGCGCGCCGCCACGCTCTTGTACGGCACAGTCTATGTTCACCAGAATCCGCTGTGGCTGGCGCTTTTCGTGTTCATAGATACCGACCATGGCGATCAGGGCCAGATCACGTACAAAAACATGCCGCATACCGTGCTCGGCGTCTGCATATCCCGAACTCAACTGACGCGGATTGTTGTCCATATCACCTACTCGTTTGCATCTGTGACATCCGGCGTTTGCCAGACAAGGTGCTGACCACCATCAAGCACGATCATCTGTCCGGTCAAGGCCGGTGCCGACAAAATAAACGACAATGCAGATGAAATTTCTTCAGGCGTCGTGCCACGCTGCAAGAGCGTCCGTTCGGAACGAGCAGCAAAGTCTCCTTCATTCATCCTGACATGGGGCAGCGTGGGCCCCGGACCAATGGCATTAACCCGGATGCGCGGTGCCAGCGACTGGGCCAGGGTACGGGTGACAGTCCACAATGCCGATTTCGACGTCGTGTATGAAAAATAGGTCGGATTCAGTTTCAGAACACACTGGTCGATAATGTTGACGATATTGCCCTGTCCGGTCTCCGGCAATTGCGCTGCAAAAGCCTGCGCCAGCAACACTGGTGCACGCAGATTGGTATCCAGGTGCAGGTTCCAGCTTTCAATGGAAAAGGTCTCGGCTTCATCCGGCTCAAACCTGGAGGCATTGTTGATGAGGCAGGTCAGCGGTCCCAGTGCCGCAACGGCCCCGGCCACGATCTTGGCCGGTGCATCACTGGCCGACAGGTCGCCCTGCACAGCAACAGCGCGCCCGCCAGCGGTAACAATATCGGCAACCAGTTTATTGGCTTCGTCCTGCGAGGTATTGTAGTGAACGGCCACCGCCCAGCCATTGCCGGCCAGGTCCAGCGCCATCTGCCGGCCAATGCGTTGCGCTGCACCGGTTATCAAGACTGTTCCGGTCATCCCATTATCCATGTATCGGTTACTACCTGATCGTTTTCAAAGTGCTGCAGCAATATGGCTTCACTCGTGCCCTTGTTGCTTCAGCAAACGAGATTAACGCCGCAACGGATTGATGTCAGTTGAAACTGATCACAATTGGCGATCCTGGCTTTGCACCAGGTTGTGCCGTGTTTGTCGGTGCCGGAGATGATTGCAACCAGACATTGCCAGGCCCGCGCAATATGGCGACATTCAATTTGTTGTCGGCCGCGACCCCGTGCGCTTCTGTTGCCCGTTCGATGACCACGGTCGCACTCAGGGCTGCAATGGCGCTGCCTCGTACAGCCAGGATTTCGCCCGCTCCAAGCTTGATATGGGACACCTCGCCAGAAGCGTTTGTAAACACCCAGCCCTCGCCGTCGGCCTGCAACAACACCAGCCCGGCCGGTCTGTTAGCCGTTTTCAGTGACTTGATCTGGCTGTATGGCCTGAGCCGCACTCCCGGGCCTACGGCCAGGAAGCTCTCCTGAGGCAGCAGAATGCGGCCGGCAAGCTGCTTCAGATCGAACGCGCCGACAGAACCTCCCGGCGACAGGATAACACGCGAATCCGCCCCACCGACATTGCAGGCCATGACGAGCGCCTCATTGCCGGCGTCTTCAAGAATAACACCATTATCATGGGCGATAACAGAACTGGCCCAGCCAACCATCCGGCGACCGGGCTTAAGTGTTACCGCCAATTGCTGCATGAACCGGCCAGACACCACAAAAGACAAATCAGCGGAATCCGCTTCATCGGCCGTATGCTCATATACCGTTTCTGCAATAGACTGAAATGTCATCACACAAATCCGTCCTCAATCTGCACCCAAGCCGGCATCATACCCCACAACCACTCCGGTTCAGCGGAACCCGCAAACCTGCTCCAACGCTTTCGAAAAGATCAGGATTACGGTTCCCGGTTGCTTCACTCAAGAACCGTCCTGACCCAGACTTGTCGAGCCACCTTAAACCATGAGCGATGGCAGCATGACAACCATCTTGACGCGGGCCTGGCCGTCATTGACCGGATTGCGTCTTGTGCGCCGCCCTGATGGCTTGCCATACTCGCAGCGGGGTAAGAGGCATATCGACATGGCCAATGCCCAGTGGTTTGAGGGCATCCACCACTGCATTGACAACCGCTGGAGGCGCTCCGGTGGCGCCTGCCTCGCCAGCCCCCTTGACCCCGAGAGGATTGGAAGCGGTAGGCGCATCCTGGTTGAAATCCACGTCAATCGACGGCAAATCCTTGGCCCGCGGCAAGCAGTAATCCATGAGTGACCCGGTCAGCAGCTGGCCGGTTTCATCGTATGTCACTCCTTCCAGCAACGCCTGGCCAATACCTTGAACCGCGCCGCCCATCACCTGGCCGCCGGCAATCATCGGATTGATGATCCTGCCGAAATCATCAACTACCGTATAGCCGGTGATGTCGGTCATACCGGTATCAGGGTCGACCTCAACCTCACAAACATGAACCCCGTTTGGATAGGAAAACTGCTTGCGCTCCCAGGTTTTTGCAGAAGACAATGTGTCTGGAACTCCGTCGGGCAGGTCATCGGCGACAGCACGCAACCTGGCTGCAAGATCAAGTATGCCAATGGCGCGGTCAGTCCCTATAATGCTGAAGCTGCCCGCCTTGAATTCAATATCCTGCACCGCAGCTTCCAGCACATGCGCCGCGGCCAGTTTGCCCTTGTTCACAACTTCCTGCGACGTGGTCAGCAAAGCCGATCCGATGACCATCAGGGACCGCGAGCCCCCGTGCCCGCCGCCGGTCTTGATGACATCGGTGTCGCCGGTGATATAGCGCACCTTTTCCGGTGCAATACCAAGCTCCGAACTGATAATCTGCTTGTAGGTTGTCTCATGGCCCTGACCTGTTGCCTGGCCACCGGTCATCAGGGACACTGTGCCGTCATCTTCAAATTTCAACTCGGCAAAGTCGGACGGCATACCCAAGGTGACTTCCAGATAGCTGGAGACGCCAAGCCCGCGCAACTTGCCCTTGCGCGCGGAGGACTTGCGACGCTTTGCAAAGCCGTCTGCATCATGCAGCGCCAGCGCCCTGTCCAGCGTGCCTTCAAAATCCGCACAGTCGATGACCATGCCGAGCGCCATTTTATGGGGATACTGATTGATGAAATTCTGGCGACGCAGTTCAATCGGGTCGCGCCCGGTTTCGAATGCCGCCAGATCGACCAGGCGTTCGATAAGGTAGGCTGACTCCGGTCTGCCCGCGCCGCGATAGGCATCCACCGGCACCGTATTGGTAAACACTGCATCCACTGACATGGAAATCGAGCCAATGCGATAGTTGCCACCCATCGATACCCAGCTTGCAGACGTCGGGATGATGGTCGCATAGGATGAAAGATAGGCCCCCATATTGGCGCACGTATCAATCCTGAGAGCGGTGAAGTTACCGTCCTCGTCCAGCGCCAGTTCCGCGGTGGTCAAATGATCCCGGCCGTGAATTTCCGACAGGAAGTTTTCCGATCGTTGTGCAATCCACTTGACCGGGCGGCCAATCAGTTTTGCAGCCAGCATTACCATGACATTTTCAGGATAGACAAAGTTCTTCGCGCCAAACCCGCCGCCGACATCCGGCATTACAACGCGTACCTTTTCCGGCGGCACCTTGAATATGGCGTCGGCCATCTGGCCCTTCTGGCCGTGCACCGCCTGGCCCGACACATACAGCACCACCTGGTCCCTGGCCTGGTCGTAATCGCCGATGGAACCGCGCGGCTCCACCGCAGATGGCGCAACCCGGTTGTTGACGAAGGTCAGCCGGGTGACATGTGCCGCTGCACCGACAGCCTTGTCGACACCGGCCTCGTCACCTTTGTGAAAGTGATAGGCCCTGTTGGATTTCAGCTTTGAATGGATTGGTTTGGTTTTTTTGTCGAGCACTGTGGCCAGGTCAATCACGGCAGGCTTGTCGGTGTAATCAACCATCACCGCTTCTGCTGCCAACTGGGCCTGGGCTGCGGTTTCTGCAATCACCATCGCGACGGGATCACCCACAAAGCGCGCCACATCGCCGGTCAGTGCGAACCGGTCCGGCACGGCAATGCCGTTTTCATCGACACCATCCACCGCTGTCAGCGTCGGGAATGCGCCGAGACCTGCCTTCTTGACGTCCTTGTAGGTAAGCAACCGGATGACACCCGGCATGGCGGTCGCTGCCGAAACATCTATCTTGCCGATTTTCGCATGCGCAAAAGGCGAGCGCACGAAGGCAGCATGAGCCATGTGCTCCAGGACGATATCATCGACATAGCGGCCCTCGCCCTTGAGAAAGCGTTCATCCTCCACGCGACGGACGGCTTGTCCGACTGCAAATTTCTGCATGCTTGATCGCCTGTTTTGGAATTCGAATTGCTATGGACAGTGCTTGCCTGGGCCATGCACCGGAACCTTGATCCTAAACCAGCGCTAGGCGGTAAGTCTAGCCAGCAACTCATCACGAGACGCCATAAATCCGCCGGCAATCCACCAGTCTTCCAGCGCGGTGAGCGTCTCGCCGACCAGAGGTCCCCCTTTGACACCGGCAGCCACGACATCCGCACCCTTGACCGGAAAAACCGGGATATCCCATTCATCGGGCAAGCTGTACAGCCCCGCCCACTCGGTATCTCCGGCCTGTCCGTCCCGCGCCCAGGCCAGCAGCACGGCCCTCCTCCAGGTCTCCGGGCCCGTTTGATACAGCACCACCTTGCGTTCATTATCCCGCAATGCAGGCGAAGGCGGCAGTGCCGATTGAACGTCGTTCAGCGCCCGGGCCTGGGCATTGGACAATCTGAGCAATGCCGATACCTCATCGACCGGCAATGGCAGGGCGGCTGCCAACAGTGTTGTGTAATCAGGGACAACGCCAACTGATCCGGCTTTCGCTCCCACTGCGCTCAACAGTTCGTGGTCCATCGTGGATCCGAACAATGTCTGATTGATGCCGGCCTCATTCATCAGCAATGCCACTTCGCCAGCGCGCTTGCCACACAGCAGCTTGCGCGTCTCCTGGCCAACGCGTTCTCTGGACAGCTTTTTCAGCCCCTGCCGGAGGTGTGTGCACGCAGCAAGGCCTTCGCTGTCGACCTCACCCCTGCCATACTGTGATATGAAACGAAAGAAGCGCAGGATTCGCAGATAGTCTTCCCGGATGCGGGCGTCGGGGTCGCCGACAAAACGGACTGCTCTGGTCTCCAGGTCAGCAATACCACTCAGTGGATCGAACACGTCACCATCACCCGAACAATAAAGTGCGTTCATGGTAAAGTCGCGCCTGGCTGCATCAGCTGCCCAGTCATCCGTGAATGCCACCGTGGCTTTACGCCCGTGGGTTTCAACATCACGACGCAAGGTGGTGACCTCGAACCCGTTGCCGTCACTTAAGACTGTCACCGTGCCGTGCTCGATGCCGGTTGCAACCGACCTCAGGCCAGCAGTTCTGGCGGCCTCCACCACTTTTTCAGGCGGCAGTGTCGTCGCAAGGTCAATATCGTGGACCGCTTCTCGCATGAGCGCATTGCGCACGGCCCCACCGACGATGCGCGCCTCGCCACCGGCACGCCTGATTGCCTGGAACACGGCGCGCAGACCGGCCGTTTCGAAGACTTCATGGCCTTGCAACGAGGGCAGCGTCATCGTTGGGTCACCCTGTCATGCAGGTTGCGCAACATGCCCGCTGTGGCACCCCAAACATAGCGTTCGCCATACGGCATGGCGTAGTATTGCCGCGCGCGCCCCTGCCAGACCCGCGAGTGGCGAAGGTGATTGGCAGGTTCCATGAAGTGCGCCAGTGGAATGTCAAAAATTTCGGTTACTTCACCGGGCTCAGGGACAAGCTCGAAGCCGCGCTTCAACAGCCCCACAACCGGCACAATTCGAAACCCGGTACCTGTCTGGTAGACATCCAGAAAACCGGTCGGCTCCACAAACTCCGGCGCGACTCCGGTTTCTTCAAAGGTTTCGCGCAACGCGCATTCCAGTGGACCTGCATCTTGCGGGTCGATCTTGCCGCCGGGAAAGGCAATCTGACCCGCGTGTGTCGGCAACGCGTCAGAGCGTTGCGTCAGGAGAACATGCAACTCTCCGCCACGCTCGATCAATCCGACAAGCACGGCGGCTGCCCGGATGTTTCCCGCCGGTTTCAGCGCAACATCTGTATCAAGGTCCGCGTCGGAACGCAGGGTTGGAAGCGCCATGTCGACAGCTTCGACAGGAACCTGCGCATGAAGTCGCGGCACGGCATGTTCGCGAAACCAGTCTTGTGAGTAAATTGCCATACAGCTTACGCACCAGCCTCGTCAGCCAGCATCATCGGCCAAAAGCAACCCGACGACCACACGCCGAACCAGCGATCTCCATGGTGTTTTTCCACGCAACCGGCTGCCACCAGGTCAGGAAACACGGCTCGCGCCACGCGAGCTTCCAGGCCGCCCCTGACGGTCACATATGGCAACGCAACATCACCGGCTGCAGCACCTTCGGCAAAGCGCATCGGGTGGTCTTTTCCGATTGTCACGCTATCGCCCATGTTGGTGGTCAGTGTCACAGTCTGGTTGCTTGCGGTTCCGTCAGTCGAAATATCGACAGCCAGAAACGGCACATCCGCAACCTTGATGTTTCGTTTTTCGACTGGCGTAACAAGGACGTAACTGCCATCCGGTTCGCGTCGCAATATGGATGCAAACAACGCTACGAGGCCAGCGCGGCGGACCGGCGAACCCTCATGAAACCAATTGCCATCAATGTCGATTGCGATATCGATGGGTGCGGCGTAGGTGGGGTTCCAGGCTTCCACCGGTGCCGGCGCGCGGTTCGGCATGGCACCGGCCGGAATGGCCTCAAGACCGCGTATGTCAGGTGCATCAATCATGTTTTCGATCACTCCGTCGTCTTGATATGGTGACGACATTGTGAAGTCCCAAACGGTCCAACTGTGAAGCGCCATCGTTACATCATGGTAACTTGTTCTAACAACCATGTTGCGGCCAGTGTTATTGTCATATGGTTATACCACGATAGCGAATCCGGTTAGCATATGAAAAATATGAGGTCCAGAATCCCATGAGTACCGTCACCAACGCTGATGCCAAGATTCTCGACGAACTCGAGATCACGGCTCAACGGCTCGAAAAAGCTAAAAACGCCCTGAAAACTGTCATTTTCGGCCAAGACGAGGTGATCAGTCTTGCATTGACTGCGATCCTCGGAGGTGGCCATGCACTGTTGGTTGGTGCCCCCGGCCTGGCAAAAACCAAACTGGCAATCACGCTGGGCACGGTATTGGGCCTGGATGAAAAACGCATACAGTTCACGCCGGACCTGATGCCTGCAGACATTCTCGGTTCGGAAGTGCTCGATGAAGGCGAGGCCGGCAGGCACCAGTTTCGCTTTGTGAAGGGGCCGGTATTCTGCCAACTGCTGATGGCGGACGAGATCAATCGTGCCAGCCCGCGAACCCAGTCTGCGCTGCTGCAGGCCATGCAGGAGCACCATATTACCATTGGTGGCCAAAGCTATGACCTGCCATCGCCGTTTCACGTGCTGGCCACTCAGAACCCGATTGAGCAGGAAGGCACCTATCCGCTGCCCGAAGCCCAACTCGACCGCTTTCTGCTGGAGATAAATGTCCCGTACCCGGACCTTGAATCGGAACGGCGCATGTTGTTTGCCACCACGGGCAATGACGAGGCGGAAGTGATCAACGTATTCTCACGCGACGATCTGATGCGCGCGCAGCGTCTGACCCGGACCATTCCTGTCGGTGAGAAAATAGCCGACGCGATCCTGGACCTGGTGCGCTCGGCCCGACCCGGCGCGGACGGTTCCGACTACGCCAATGAGACGATTTCCTGGGGGCCGGGGCCGCGCGCCAGCCAATCCTTGATGCTGGGCGTTCGCGCAAGAGCCTTGCTGGACGGCAGATTGTCACCGTCGCTTGATGATGTAGTAGCGCTGGCGGCGCCCGTCCTGCGCCACCGCATGGCGATAACGTTTTCCGCCCGCGCGGATGGTGTCACCATTGATGATGTCATCAGCAAGCTTACCGAGCCGATCAGGATGTAAGGAATCACAGCTTGGCCACAATGACCTCCCTTTCTCCCACTGCTGCCGGACTGCGCGGGTCCGCTGACCGGCTGGCCAGTGCCTACCCGCCATTGCTCATCCAGTCCGAGCGCATTGCAAATGCCATCGTGCACGGTGCGCATGGCCGCAGACGAACAGGTCCCGGCTCTGATTTCTGGCAATACAGACCCTATTCACCCGGCGATTCGATTTCGCGCATCGACTGGCGCAAAACCGCACGGGCCGGCAAGACCCTGATCCGCGAAAGCGAATGGGCTGCGACAAATACCGTGTTTGTCTGGGCAAGCCAGACGGTTGGCATGGATTTCAGGTCGGAACTGGCCAATGTCACCAAACGTGAACGTGCCGCTGTTCTGGCGCTGACCATCGCCACGCTTGCCATTCGCGCCGGAGAACGCGTCGGCGTGCTCGGCTGGCCGCAGGCGCCGGGCCATACACGGCTGGTTTTGCGGCGCATGGCAGCCTGGTATTCGGGTGAAGCAGACGAAAGTTTCATGGCCCAATCACTACCGCCCGAAGTGCCTCTGCCGCGTCATGCGAGTTGCGTCCTGATCGGTGATTTCCTCGATCCGCTGGACCAGTTGCGCACCAGGTTCGGCAATATTGCAGATGCCGGGCTTCGGGGCCACATTGTGCAGGTCACCGATCCGGCAGAAGAAACCCTGCCTTATCACGGTCGCACCGAATTCATCGAAATGACCACCGGGGAAAAGCTGGTGACTGGACGCGCGGAAACCCTGCGACAGGACTATATTGCTGCTTTCGCCAGGCACCGGGACGGCCTCAGGCAGCTGGCCCGGCAACTTGGCTGGACATTTGCCGTCCATCACACTGACCAGTCACCGCATCCGCTGCTGGTGGCCCTGTATTCGCGCCTGTCGCAACGCAACAATACTTCCGCACTGTCCAGGACGGGATAAGCATGTCGGCACTACTGACAGGTCTGGCATTTACAACACCACTGGCGCTTGCCGGTCTTCTGGCCCTGCCCCTGATCTGGTGGTTGTTGCGCTTCACGCCACCACGGCCGCAACAGGTGAGGTTTCCACCGTACCGGCTGTTGCTGGATCTGATTTCACGCGAAGAACAACCGCAACACACTCCCTGGTGGGTCTTGTTGATGCGTCTTGCCATGGCGGCAGCGGTCATACTGGGCGTTGCCGGTCCATTGCTGAATGCCTCGGACGTTCGCGACAGGACGTCAGATCCCTTGTTGATCATTGCTGACGATGGCTGGGCATCGGCACCTGACTGGCAGATGCGCCAAAACCTGATTCGCGACCTGCTGACCGAGGCACAACGCGCCGGCGCGCCCACGGCCATCACCGGAACCACCGGCTCTTCGGATGTACGGGAGCTGAAGCTTGCCGATGCCGCAACCACGCAGAAAGCAGCCGCTGCAATGATCCCCAGCGCGTTATCGCCAAAACGCGCGCTACTCGGCCCTGAACTTGTCCAAGCCTTCGGCGACACCGGAAACCTGCGGGTGTTGTGGCTCAGCAATGGTGTTGCCGATACTGCAGATGGCGAGTTTGTGAACATGCTGGGCCGTCTGGGCGCTGGCAAGGCCCGCGTGGAAGTCCTGCTGCCCGACAGCGCCCGCATTCCAACGGCGCTGCGCAAGCCCGAACTGGAAGCCTCAAAACTGCAACTGTCTGCCGAAAGAGCCGAAGCCGGAGACACCAGCACGCAACAGGTAACTGTCCGGTCTCTCAGTGGCCGCGTGCTGGCAGAGGCGCCACTGATATTCGCCAGCGGGCAGACAAGCGCGACAGCAAGCATCGAGTTACCGCTGGAACTGCGCAATGAAGCCTCGCGTATCGAAATCGCCAACGCGCGCTCGGCTGCCGGCACTTACCTGTTCGATGACCGTTGGAGACGGAAATCCGTCGCCATGCTGTCGGGCGCATCGCAAGAGCTTGAGCAGCCGCTGCTGTCGCCATTGTATTATGTCAGCCGCGCCCTTCAGCCCAGTGCCGAGATAACCGAAATCGCATCGGTGGACGGCATCCAGGCTGCTTTGAAATCCGGCACATCAATGATGGTGCTGGCCGATATCGGGGTACTGGGGGAGAGCAATGTGGCAGCACTTTACGACTGGGTCGACAATGGCGGTGTTGTGATCCGGTTTGCAGGGCCACGGCTGGCAGGAGGCCATGACGGCCTGGTGCCGGTTGAACTGCGCAGCGGCGGGCGGTCATTGGGCTCGGCACTGAGCTGGGAACAACCTCAGGGTCTGGCGCCGTTCGCCGAAAAGACACCATTTGCCGGGCTCGACACGGACACCTCGATCAAGGTCACCCGGCAGGTTCTCGCGGAACCGTCCGCCACCTTGCCCGGGCTGGTCTGGGCCAGCCTTGAAGACGGCACACCTCTGGTGACGGCGCGCGCGCAGGGCAAGGGCCTGATTGTGCTCTTTCATGTGACCGCAAACGCCGACTGGTCAAACCTGCCCCTGACCGGACTGTTCGTGGAAATGCTCAAGCGCGTTGCCGACATCGCGCCTGCCGCAGGCAGCCTGAGCGATCAACCGGCAAATTCAGCCGCTGCCAATGCATCTGCGGCTACCTCCAGCCAGGGGGCATTTACCCCGCTCCGCAGCCTCAACGGATTTGGCGAACTGACAGCGCCGCCAGCCAGCGCGGCACCGGTTGAAACAGACAGCTTTTTCAAGATGCAGCCCACACCTGATCATCCAGCCGGCATTTACACCCGCGGCGGTGCGCGCCATGCGCTCAACCTGGATGCCGCAGGTGACGGCCTTGAGCTGCTCACTGGCTTGCCGTCGTCCATCTCGGTCTCGAACTATGAGCGTGCCCGTCCAACAGATCTGTCAGGCTGGCTGTTTGCAGCCGCCATAACACTGTTCATTGCTGACTGCCTCGCCATGCTGTACCTCACCGGCGCTGCTGCCAGGCTGACGAAACGCGGCGTGCTTGCCTCGGTCTCCGGCATTTGCGTAGCGGTCCTGATCACCGCCGGTTCGCCACCCGCCCATGCGCAGGACACAGTCAGTTCGCAAGGCCTTGATGCAGCGGAACAATTTGCCATGCAATCAAGCCTGCAAACCCGCATAGGATACGTCTTGACCGGCGACATGGAAGTCGATGCCACATCAAGGATGGGGCTGGAAGGGTTGAGCCGTGTGTTGCAACAGCGCACCTCGATTGAGCCCGCAGACCCGGTGGCAATTGACCTGCAGCGCGATGTTATCGTGTTCTTCCCGGTTATTTACTGGCCAGTCCTCGCCACGGCACAACCGCCGGACGATGCGCTTCTTGCCAAGCTGTCAGATTACATGAAAAATGGCGGCACGATCTTTTTCGACACCCGCGACGACAATGCATCCACGGCGTCCCTGACCGGCTCGCCGTCTCCGTCAACAATCGCCTTGCGCAGCATCCTAGATCGACTTGACGTTCCCGCACTTGAACCGGTGCCGGATGGTCATGTCCTGACCCGGGCATTCTATCTGTTGCAGGCTTTCCCCGGACGCTGGGCTGGCGGCCAGTTGTGGGTCGAGGCTCGCACCTCCGGCGAGGCCAGCATTCAGGCTGCCGCCAGCGATGGCGTGACGTCGATAATCATTGGATCAAACGACTATGCAGCCGCCTGGGCAACCGACCAGGCAGGAAATCCGCAATTTCCGGTATCGCCCGGCGGTGAAGGTCAGCGCGAGCATGCCTGGCGCACCGGCGTCAATGTGATGATGTATGCGCTGACCGGTAACTACAAGGCAGACCAGGTGCACGTGCCTGCA
>Ga0316193_10000225_pt1 | contig 33012 bp, 29 predicted proteins | sample MerIslsedime2_MG_FD_207735 | JGI IMG/M metagenome (GOLD analysis project Ga0316193, IMG submission 207735) | Coastal sediment microbial communities from Maine, United States - Merrow Island sediment 2 | ecosystem: Environmental > Aquatic > Marine > Coastal > Sediment | place: USA: Maine... | reverse complement strand
TGGGAAATGGAAGCGCCGCTCAGACAGCAACCCGCTTGCGCCCCTTGCGGCGACGCGCGCGGAGCACGCTGCGGCCGCCCCGGGTGCGCATGCGAACCCGGAATCCGTGGGTCTTCTTGCGCTTGCGGTTGTTGGGTTGAAACGTTCTCTTCATGATCTCTCTTTTCCCCAAATATCGGGCGCGTCACGATATCGTAGCGCGTCATGGGTGTCAAGCTCGTGCCGCGGCTGGCGGCGGGCGGGAGGCCCGCCCTGCAACACCTCCCGCGCGTCCTCGGCGTCCGACAGACTCACGCCTCGAGTTGTGCTAGCTTACTACGATGGACCGCTGGGAGCACCTCCAACCACACCTCCGGCAAATGATGGGCGATGAGGAATATCGCACCTGGATCGCTCCGCTGTCGGTCCTCGAAAAGACGGATGCCGCTCTCACGCTGACCACGGACAACGCGATCGTCGGCGACTGGGTTCGCGACCACCTGCTGCGGGATATTGAAACTGTCGCGAGAAGTCATTTCGGTCCCGAGTTTCGGGTCCTCATCAAATGGGCCGCAGCGGTGGACCCCGGGGACTCGGGTAACAGCGGGGAAAACAACTCGCCGGGCATCACCACCCATCCGTACAACCCGGGCTTCACGTTTGATCGATTTGTTGTAGGAACCTCGAATCAGTTTGCGGCCGCGGCGGCTGAGGCGGTTGCGGAACAGCCGGGCAAGACATACAACCCGCTGTATCTCTACGGGGGCTCCGGGCTCGGCAAAACGCACCTCCTGCACGCCATCGCCAATCGGCTTTCTGAGATTTCTCCCTCCCTCCATGTTTCCTACATGACGACTGAGCAGTTCGTCAACGAGCTCATCAACTGTATCCGTCGCAAACAGATGGACGCCTTTCGCCAGACATTTCGTGGCGTCGACATGCTCCTTCTCGACGACATTCAGTTCATCGCCGGTAAAGAGCGCACCCAGGAAGAGTTCTTTCACACGTTCAATACGCTCCAATCCACCGGCCGCCAGGTTGTCTTCACATCCGACGCCCGCCCCGCTGACATTCCGGGCCTCGAAGAGCGGCTGCGATCTCGTTTTTTACAGGGACTGATCGCCGACATTCAGCCCCCAGACCTCGAAACCCGCTGTGCGATCCTTCGCGAGAAGGCGCGGGCCATCGGGCGAGAGCTGCCAGAAGACGTCGTCTTGTTCATCTCGCGCAGGGTTCAAAACAATGTCCGAGAGCTTGAGGGGTGTCTCAATCGGACCATTGCCTACGCGCAACTCAAAAATTCGAAGATCACGGTGGACGTTGTCCGTCTTGCACTTTTTGAACTCCTGCCGGACGAGCGCGCCACATCACCATCCGATATCATCCGCTTCGTTGCCCAGCACTACGGGGTTCGAGTCGCGGATCTCAAGGGTCGCTCGAATCGTCGTTCGATCGCGCTCCCGAGACAGGTTGCCATGTACCTCATCCGCGACATCCTCGAACTGAGTTTTCCGGAGATCGGCCGAATTTTTTCGAAACATCATTCGACGGTCATGTATGCAGTCGACACCGTACAGAAAATGCGTCAGTCAAATCCCGATTTTGATGCCACGCTGACTTCCTTTCGAGAGCATTTTGTTTAACCCGCAAATCTCACCACCTCTCTACTGCGGCTGACGATGCTCCGCACCCAGCGTCGTTTCCTCGCTACGCGGTGCTCGACGAAACGTCAAGTACGCCTCCGCGCCCCTCAGATCGAAAACACCCCTGGGTACAACGCCTCACCGGCCACACGACGAAACCCGGCAAGATATGCGGGCTGACCATGTGGAAAACGCGTGTTGAAGCCTTGTGGAGAGGCTGAGGGCTTTTGTGGAAAGGACCCGTTTTCCGCAGCTCGTCACAGCACCGCGCACCCTCCATCCACAACCCGAGCCGCATATTAACCTCAATAGTTAGAATTATTTGCGGTGAATTTCCGCAGATTCCACCGGCTCGACGACGATGACGATTCATGTTATATTTTGCGTGAAAAGTACGTCGTCGTCATAAGAAAGGGCGGTTGATGGAACTCAAGTTGCAACGCAACCTCGTCCTTCAGGAGCTCTCAATCCTGCAAGGTGTGGTCGAGCACCGGACCACCATACCGATCCTCTCGAGCATCCTGGCGGAGGCAGAGGAGAACCGTCTGCGGTTGGTGGCCACCGATCTCGATATGACAATTGTCACGGAGTGCCCGGCGGCTGTCCACGGCGGTGGCCGAGCGACGCTCGAGAGCAAGGTATTTCAGAACCTGGTTCGATCTTTGCCCGAAGAGGAGTTCACCCTCCGCCAGGATGGGGACGCGGTGGAAATCGAGTGTGGTCGCTTCCACTCGAGGATGGCCGTTTCCGATCCTTCGGAGTATCCGACCGTTCCCGAGGTTCCGGAAGCTGGTGACTATGCGTTGCCGTTGGATCTCTTTCAGCTGATGTTGGATCGTGTCGCTTTTGCAATCACAAAGGATGATCCGAAGTTTCAATTGAACGGTGCCCTGGTCAAGCTGATACCGGGCGAAATCGAAATTGCGGCGACCGATGGTCACCGCCTGGCGATGGTGAGAGCCAAGGCGCCGGGGGGGGACGCTCCTTTCGAACAACAGCTCTTCCCTCGAAAATTGTTGGCGGAGTTTTCTCGTTTCGGTGACGAGGAGGTTCGGATTTCCGCGGGCGACAACCACCTCGGGTTTCTGATGGGTGAGCGGACGCTCGTGTCGCGAATCGTCGAGCTTCGTTTTCCGCAGTACGAACGGGTGATAGTCCGCGACAACCCGAATCGCGCCCGGGTCGACCGAAAGGAGCTGTTGGCCTCGCTCCGGAGAGTCAGTCTCATGGCGCATGAAAAAGCGCGCGGTGTCAGGTTCCGCTTCGATTCCGGGGGGGAGCTGACCCTGGTATCCATCGGTTACGAGCGGGGCAGCGCGGAAGAAACGCTGAGCGTGACATACCAGGGCGACGGTCTCGAAATAGCGCTCAACGCCGGCTATCTCATCGATGTCCTCCAGGCGCTCGAGTGTGAGATCGTTGAACTGCAGCTACGGGACAGCAACACCCAGTGTGTCGTGGTGCCGGTCGAAGACGATCCTCGCCTCGAGGAGTACATCTACGTGCTGATGCCGATGCGTCTGTAGGCCCGGCACACGGCGCAGAGACGGCGTTGCTTGGCTTGATTCGGCCCCGAGGTGAATGACACCATCAAGCGAGGCACCGCGAACCTGATAAGGACGGTACGCTCGCCTTGGAACTGATCGATCTATCGGTCCGCGATTTCCGCAATTTGTCACGCCAGGTGTTCAGCTTTGGCGAAGCGACGAACGCGATACTCGGAGCCAATGGTGCCGGAAAGACGAGCCTTCTCGAGGCCATGGTCGTACTCGGAAATCTCCGTTCTTTCAGAACGACAAGTCTGCGCCGAGCGGTCCGCCACAACGAGAACAGTTTTCGTCTTCAAGCCACAGTCTCGACCGGCGGCCGAACCCATCGCCTTGAACAGATTGTGGAGATGGGTTCGCCCTTCACCAGAACACTGCGTGTTGACGGTGTGACTGCGACCGTCGAGAGGTACCTCCAGCTTTTTCCGGTCTTCGCAATCACCGCACAGGACCGCGAGCTGGTCGTCGGGAGCCCGGAAGGTCGCCGGTCGCTACTCGACCGGTTTGTATTCCTTCTCAAACCGACGCATTTTGATCACCTTCGAACCTATCGGCGCCTGCTGCGACAACGCAACGCCGCCCTCGTCGCCCGGGCGTCTGATACCGAAATCGAGGTTTGGGAGGAACCTCTCGCGGCTTCAGCGGCAGCGGTGATCGAAGCGCGGGAAAGCGGCACGATGATCCTCGGAGAGCGGTTTTCGGAGGTGTCGAGAGAGCTCTCTCCGGAGGACCAGATCGAGGTCTCCATCGAGTACCGCTCGGAGGCATGGAGCAGGCCCGCTGGGGGGGCGAAAAAGGTGGAAGATCTGTACCGAGAGCGCTATAATGAGACGCGGACGCGGGACCGCCAGATGGGGTTCACCGGCGATGGTCCACACCGCCATGATTTGAGCTTGAAAATCGGCGGCCGAGGCGTCCGATATGTACTCAGTTCGGGACAAACGAAGAGGGTGGCAGCAGCGCTCAGGCTTGCCACCCTGGCGCAGGTAGAAAGGGAGCGAAACGAGCGTTTTCCCGTCATTGTGGACGATGTCGACGCCGAGTTGGACGGCGCCGCGCTGGCCCTCTTGGTTGAACGTCTCGGCAGCGATCGACAGCTTTTTCTCTCCAGCACGAGCGAGCGGGTCGCGGAGCTTGCGGGTCCTCGGGGATGTTGCATACGACTCGAAAACGGAACCCGCGTGCCTCAGGAGGCCATAACTGATGACTGAGAACTACACCGCCGAGAACATCAAGGTCCTCAAGGGCCTGGAGGCGGTGCGAAAACGCCCCGGGATGTACATTGGCGACGTCGATGACGTGGCGGGTCTCCACCACATGGTCTGGGAGGTGGTGGACAACGCCATCGACGAAGCACAGGCAGGAGAGGCCTCGCAGATTTCGGTGACCGTGCACGCGGACCAGACCGTGACCGTGACGGATGATGGTCGCGGCATCCCGGTGGACACGCACATAGAATCGGGTCGGTCCGCGGCCGAGGTCATCATGACCGAGCTGCATGCGGGCGGGAAATTCGACAGCAACTCCTACAAGGTCTCCGGCGGCCTCCACGGCGTTGGAGTCAGCGTCGTCAACTTTCTCGCCGAGTGGTTGCGTCTTGAGATCCACCGGGACGGGAAGGTTTGGGAACAGACCTATCACCGCGGGGTGCCCACGGAAGCACTCAAGGAGGTCGGCACCACCCGCCGCACCGGGACGATCATCAGCTTCAAGCCGGACGCAGAGATCTTTTCCGTACTCGAATTCCATCCTGACCTTCTCATACGCCATCTCCGGGAACTCGCGTTTCTCAACTCCGGCGTCAACATCAAATTTTCCGACGAGAGCAGCGAGCGCGAAGAGGAGTTCCACTTCGAGGGCGGGCTGCAAGAGTTCACCCGCTACCTCAACCGGTCGAAGTCACCCTTACACGAGGAGCCGGTTTATCTGATCGACTCCAACGACGACGGCGAAGATGTCGAGGTCTCGCTCCAGTGGCATGACGGCTACAACGAGAACGTCCTCGCCTTTACCAACACGGTCTACAACCGCGACGGCGGCACCCACCTGTCGGGCTTTCGGGGCGCGCTCACGCGCACCATCAACGCCTATGCCCATAGCCAGAACCTCCTCAAAGGTCTCAAGGAGAACTTCTCGGGAGAGGATGTGCGGGAGGGGCTGACGGCGATCATCTCAGTTCGCGTCCAGGAGCCGAGGTTCTCGAGCCAGACGAAGGACAAGCTGGTTTCCTCGGACGTCAAGAGTTGGGTCGAGTCGATGATCAATGACCGCCTCGCCACATACTTCGAAGAGCATCCAGCGGTCGCCAAAGGGATCGTCTCCAAGTGTCTCGATGCCGCCCGCGCCCGCGAGGCCGCGCGCAACGCTCGCGAGCTCACCCGGCGGAAGAGCGCCCTCGAGACCTCGGCGCTACCTGGAAAGCTCGCTGACTGCTCGGAACGCGACCCGGAACTTTCCGAGATCTTCATCGTCGAGGGTGATTCCGCGGGGGGGTCCGCCAAACAGGGGCGGAACCGACGTTTTCAGGCCATCCTGCCGCTGCGCGGGAAGATCCTCAACGTCGAAAAAGCGCGCTTCGACCGCATGCTTGGGTCGGAAGAGATCCGCGCCCTGATCCAGTGTCTCGGCACCGGCATCGGCAAGGACGAGTTCGATCCGCTCAAGGTCCGCTACCACAAGATCATCATCATGACCGATGCCGACGTCGACGGATCGCACATCCGGACGCTGCTCTTGACGTTCTTCTATCGACAGATGCAAGAGCTCGTGCAGCGCGGCCACCTTTTCATCGCGCAGCCCCCGCTTTATAAGGTGAGCAGGAAGAAGAAAGAAGTCTACCTCGGCGATGACGACGACCTCTCTCGTTTCCTGCTCGATCGCGTCGAAGACGAATTCCGGTTGGTGATCGGCACAACCGGCCGGGAGCTCGCCGGCCGCGAGCTTCGCCGCGCCATTCTGGCGGCCCAGGATTGGAACCAAAGTCTCGAGCACCTCGATCGTCGCGGCTGGCCCCAAGACCTCGTTCTGGCGGCGCTCGACACCGAGTCGGGGTGGGACGGAGGGGCGAGCGGCGAAGGCTTTGCAGAAGCCCTTGCAATCGAGCTCCGCGAGCTCGGCTACGAAGAAACCCGGGTTGAGCTCGACGAGGAGCACGGAGTGCCGGAGGTCATCTGCCGGGTTGGACTCAACGGCCGCGGCCGTGAAGTGCGCCTGGGCCAGCTCCTCGGGGCGAGTGGGCACTATCGCCGGGCGCGCAACCAGCTGTCTCAGGTCGAGGCACTCCGCGTCGGGCCCTTCCACCTCGATCGCAACGGGGACCGCGAGACGCTGGCGAGCCTGGGCGAGCTGGTCAGCCGCGTGTACGAGGTTGCCAAAAAGGGCCTCAACATTCAACGATACAAGGGCCTCGGTGAGATGAATCCCCGCCAACTCTGGGATACCACCATGGATCCCGACACGCGGCGCCTCCTCCAGGTAACGATCGAGGATGCCGCCCGAGCCGATGAGCTCTTTACGATTCTGATGGGCGATGCCGTCGAGCCCCGCCGCAACTTCATCGAGGCCAATGCGCTCGAGGCCCGGAACCTGGACATCTAAATGACCGACCAGTCGTCTCCGCAGCGGGTGGATCGCGTGCCTGTGACCATCGAGGAAGAGCTCAAGAAGTCGTACCTCGATTACGCAATGTCCGTCATCATCGGCCGCGCGCTGCCAGATGTGCGCGATGGGCTGAAGCCGGTACACCGGCGGATCCTCTACGGCATGTGGGAGGGCGGAAACACCGCTTCCCGGGCGTACAAGAAATCGGCGCGGATCGTCGGCGACGTGATGGGTAAGTACCACCCTCACGGCGACCAGGCGATCTACGACACCGCAGTCCGCTTGGCCCAAGACTTCTCGATGCGCTACCCCCTGGTCGACGGCCAGGGCAACTTCGGTTCGGTCGACGGGGACTCGCCGGCGGCGATGCGTTACACCGAAGTTCGGTTGACGCGGTTCGCTGAGGAGCTCCTCGGCGACGATATCGGCAAAGAAACGGTGGAGTGGGCGCCGAACTACGACGGCTCGATGAACGAGCCAACGCTTCTCCCGGCGCGGATTCCAAACCTCCTTGTCAACGGGTCATCCGGGATCGCGGTCGGGATGGCAACCAATATCCCGCCCCACAATCTCAGCGAGACGGTAGATGCGGCGGTCGCCCTGCTTGGTGACCCCGAGCTCAGCGTCGAAGACCTGATGGGCTTCGTGCCCGGGCCCGACTTCCCAACTGCCGGATTCATTCTCGGCCGGAAGGGAATTCACGACGCCTACACTTCCGGCCGCGGGATCGTTCGCATGCAGGCGCGGACGCGTATCAGGGAAGTCGAAAAGAAGAAGCGGGCCGCGATCATCGTCAGCGAACTTCCGTACCAGGTGAACAAGGCGCGCCTCGTGGAGCAGATCGCAAATCTCGTTCAGAACAAGCGCCTCGAGGGAATCGCCGACCTGCGTGACGAGTCGGATCGCGATGGGATCCGGGTGGTGATCGAGCTCAAGCGCGATGCCGTCCCGGAGGTCGTCCAGAACAATCTCTACAAGCTGACCCAGATGCGGACCACATTTGGAATCAACCTCCTCGGGGTCATCAATAACCAGCCCAGGGTTTTCAATCTCAAGGAATTGTTGCAGCACTTTCTCGATCATCGCCGAGATGTGATCCTTCGCCGCACGGCGTACGATCTTGCTCGCGCCCGCGATCGCGCCCACATCCTCGAGGGCCTGGTGATTGCCCTCGACAATCTCGACGCCGTCATCGCCCTTATTCGGGGAGCAGCCGATCCCGAAGCCGCCCGGGGCGGACTGATGGAGAAGTTCGGTCTTTCGCAGGTCCAGGCGCAGGCAATCCTTGACATGCGGCTGCAGCGCCTGACCGGGCTCGAACGAGACAAAATCATTGAAGAGCACGCCGAGGTGCGTAAAACCATCGCTCATCTCGAGGCGGTCCTCGAGTCCGACGAGATGGTGTCCGAGATCATTGCCGAGGAGCTCGCCGAGGCGAAGAACAAATACGGCGACGAACGCCGATCCGAAATCATCGAAGATCCGAGTGAGATCTCAATCGAAGATTTGATCGCCGAAGAGGAGATGGTGATCACCGTATCCCGCGGCGGGTACGTCAAACGATCCGCGGCCGCTACCTACCGCGCGCAGCGGCGCGGTGGGCGAGGGCGCCGGGGAATGGGGATCAAGGATGAGGACGAGGTCTGGAAGCTTTTTGTTGCCTCGACGCACGCAACGATGCTCTTCTTCACTTCAGCCGGGCGCGTCTTCGTGCGCAAGGTCCACGAGCTCCCCGATGTCGGTCCGGCGGCGCGAGGCCGCAACCTCGTCAACCTGCTCCAGCTATCGCCGGACGAGAATGTTCGGGCGTTGCTGGCGGTGCGCGACTTTTCGGAGCACGAAGATTCGTTCCTCTTTTTCGCCACCCGCCACGGGAGGGTCAAGCGAACGCCCCTGCGCGAATATGCCAACATCCGCGCCAACGGCCTTCGCGCGGTGGTCATCAATGAGGGCGACAACCTCCTCTCGGTGCGTCTGACGGACGGCGCGACCCATGTCTTCATGGGCACGAACCGGGGCATGGCGATTCGTTTCGAGGAGACCGATGTGAGGCCAATGGGTCGGGTCACTGCGGGCGTGCGCGGCATCAATCTTCGTAAAGGTGACTACGTCGAGGAGTTTGCGGCCTTTGACCCGGCCGAGGACAACGACATCCTGGTCGTGACCAACCTCGGCTACGGCAAACGCACAAAGATTTCCGAGTTTCGTGTTCAGCGGCGGGGCGGTTTTGGGATCAAGCTCATTCAGCTGACCAAGAAAAACGGGGACGTGGCCGCCATCCGCTATGTCCGCGAAGAGGACGAGGTCCTTGTCGTTACCGAGGGCGGGATGCTGATTCGGACCAACGTGGCGGGCATTTCACGCTTTGGTCGCGCCGCTCAGGGTGTGCGGGTGATACGTCTCAACGAAGAAGATCGAGTGGTGTCGGTTGCCCGGGCCGAGGCGGTCGACGACGACGACGATGACGACTTTGATGTCGAGGAAGAGGTCGAGGGCGCGGACGAGCCGTTCTCCGATGAGCCACCCACCGACGCCAACCAGGAGTAGTCCGGCCACCATTCACGACATGGGCTCACACGAAGAATCCTCTGCCCGAGCGATCCCGGCAGTCGCCCTGATCCACCAGGAAGGGGTGATCGGCATCATCGCGCTGGTCGGCCTTTCACTTCGCGAGGGGGGGATTGTAGGCGGCCTCGCGCCTCGTGGGCTTTTGGTTGCGACGCTGTTCGCTGGGCTGGGTGCTGGGGCAATTTGTGCCGCCGGTCTTTGGGCGGTTCGCAGCCTGCCGGCCCTTGTCGATCTCGAGAAATGGCAACGACAGATGGTGCGGAAATGGTCGGTCACGGACGCGATTGCCGTCGCTGTATTTTCCGGCCTGGCCGAGGAGGCATTGATCCGGGCTCTGTTGCAGCCGATCATCGGTCTCCTGCCGGCCGCCCTGCTCTTCGCGGCGCTCCACCTTGTACCGGACCGCCGTCTCTGGTTGTGGCCGGTTCTCGCGTGTGCTCTCGGGGTTGTGCTGGGCCTGATCTTCGAGTTTGGAGGCTACCCGGCTGCTGCTGCTGCGCACATCGCGATCAACGCTGTCGCACTGCTCCGGCTACAGCAAACAGCAGGGGACTGAGCCCGGAGACGAGTTGCTTTACTGGTGTGTACAATGAGGCCGAGCCGAGGGAGGAAGAAAATGAATCACACCGACTCGCAGTTCCGCGTCAAGGTTGGACTGGCAGAGATGCTCAAGGGTGGCGTGATCATGGACGTCACGACCGCCGATCAGGCGAAGATCGCGGAGGACGCCGGCGCGGCGGCAGTGATGGCCCTCGAGCGGGTGCCGGCCGACATCCGGGTCCAGGGCGGCGTCGCACGGATGTCGTCGATCGAAAAGATCCAAGAGATCCAGAAGACTGTGTCGATCCCTGTCATGGCCAAGGTCCGCATCGGCCACATCGCAGAGGCGAAGATCCTCGAAGCGCTTGAGGTCGATTTCATAGACGAGAGCGAGGTCCTGACGCCGGCCGATGAGGAAAACCACATTTCGAAGCACGGGTTCAAGGTCCCATTCGTGTGTGGTTGCCGCAATCTCGGTGAAGCCCTCCGGCGCATCGGCGAAGGCGCGGCCCTGATTCGCACCAAAGGTGAGGCGGGATCGGGCGACATCGTCGAGGGGGTTCGTCATCTCCGCGCGGTGCAGCGCGGAATTCGGACGCTGACGATTCTCGAAGAGGACGAGTTGATGAGCTACGCGAAGGAACTTCAAGCGCCCTTCGAGCTCGTCCGCTGGGTGGCCGAAAAAGGTCACTTGCCGGTGCCAAATTTCGCAGCCGGGGGGGTCGCAACGCCGGCCGATGCCGCCCTGTGCATGATGCTGGGAGCGGAATCCGTCTTTGTCGGGTCAGGCGTTTTCAAGTCCGATGACCCCGAGCTTCGTGGGCGCGCAATCGTCCAGGCGGTGACCCATTGGCAAGACCCGGCGAAACTGGTCGAGATTTCCCGTGATCTGGGCGAGGCGATGCACGGCCTTGAAGCCGGAAAATTGACCCCGGAGGAGATGCTGTCGCGCAGGGGGTGGTAGCTGTTGAAGGCGATCGGCGTTCTCGCACTACAGGGTGATTGGGCGGCACACTCGACCGCGCTCCGTGCGCTGGGGGCGGAAGTCCACGCGGTTCGTACGGCGACAGACCTGGACAATGTTCGGGCGCTGGTGATTCCCGGGGGCGAGTCATCAGCGATGCTGCGGCTGATGAAGCCCGAAGATCTCTCTCGCCGGATTGTAGAGAGAACCCGGGCGGGAATGGCTGTCCTCGCCACCTGCGCAGGGGTCATCCTCCTCGCCCAGGCGGTGGTGCCGACACAGCCCTGTCTCGGGGTGCTCGCGGTCGACGTCGAACGTAACGCCTATGGGCGCCAGGTCTTTTCGACCATCGCCGAGATCGACCTCTCCCCCGACCTTGGAGATCCACCGCGGATGGAGGGGGTCTTCATCCGCGCTCCCCGAATCACGCGGCGTGATGTGTCCGTCGAGGTTCTCGGGAGCTGGGGAGATGATGCGGTCCTGGTCCGCCAGGACAGGGTTCTCGCCGCCACCTTTCACCCGGAGCTGACGGGCGATCGGCGGGTTCATGAACTATTCCTGCAGATAGGGGAGGAAACCAATGGCTGACAATGTTCTGGTCCATGAAGAGAACCGAGGCATTCACCGCCTGGTGATGGACCATGGGCCCAACGCCCTCGATCCCGCGCTCATGTCTGCCTTGCGGGAGAGTCTCAGCCGGCTTGCCGATGAAGGAGCACCGTGTGTTGTTCTCGCTTCTTCCCACGCGACGCTTTTCTGCCCGGGCTGGAACCTCAAACTGCTCGCCGATGCAGACCGTGCCGAAGTCGGTGATTTTCTCCAGTCCTTCAATATGTTGATCCTCGATCTTTTTTCCTACCCCGGCCCGACAGCAGCGGCTGTGGGCGGTCACGCTGTGGCCGCAGGATGCTTGCTCTCTCTCTGCTGCGATCTTCGGGTCATGGCGACCGGCCAGGCGAGACAGGGGCTGTCGGAGCTCAATCTGGGTGTTCCGGTTCCCAGCAACAGCCTGCGGATGTTGCGTTCCCGCCTCAGCTCTCCCGCGCTCGATGAAATCGTCTTTCGCGGCGAGGGATGTACAGCCACCCGAGCCCGGGAGCTCGGGATCGTGCACCGTACCGCAGCCGCCGCGGACACAATGGCGGTGACCGAACTCGAACTTGGCAAGCTGGCCGGCCGCCCGCGACGCGCGTTTATCGAGACAAAGCGTTTCCTTCTTGGTCATGTCTGGAAGCAGATGCGTCAGGGTTCGCCGGACGAAGACGCCGCTTTTCTCGATTGCTGGTTCGAAGACGAAACCAGGGAGCGGATCGCGCGTGTTGCCAATCACCTCAGGCAGTGACAGGCGCCGACCGACAGAGGGCGGTCGATCCTCGGATCGACCGCGCGGTGACACTCATCCGGCGTTTGCCCCTTCGATGGTCCGATATTGACGGAAGCAGCACCGAAGAGTCTGTGCTTGCCCGCGGCTGGTTCTCGGGGGCTACAGAGTGCGCCCGGATCCTCGCCACCAAGGCGCGGCTCGAAATCCTCGAAGGGGGAGGGTTCGGGGCAAGCTGGCCAATCCTGAGGGGCGAGGTCTGGACGGTAGCGCCGGCCCTGCCGGTGGCCGTGAGCGGGGAGACGGCAATCGGCGTTGACGGCGAGTATCGGGGTGATGCGACGGGCGTGTGGCGCGAAGCCGGGGGTGCCGAACGCCTCTTCTTAAACCCCGATATTTCGCAACCCACACCGGGGAGGCCATTCGATCTTCTGTGGTTTGGCGACTTCGAACGGTTCGCCGTGCGCGATGGAACGCTCGAGATCGAGGACCTTTTCGGGGTTCTCCGGGTTCCGGCCAACCCGCAGCTGCTCGACCATCTCCTGGTTCGCAGTCGACGTTTGGATGGCGAGGCCCTGGCGGGGTTGCCGATGATCGACCGGGACCGTCCGCAGACAATAGAGGTGCGGCGCCCCGCAGACCTCAGTCACGCTGACCGCTGGCGTGACGCCTCGAACTTTCTCGCTTCGCGGGCCAATATAGAGAGCGCAACACCTCGGGGAGCGGCCGTTGAGGCCCGAATGGTTGGCGGCGGAACTGCGATCTTCGAGTGCGATGAGGATGAAGACGGGTGGCGACTGACGCTCCGGAAAGGAAAGGACGTCTTTTCGGAGATTCGTGTCGGCCACCGCGCGGGGTCACTCAGTCTATGCGCCACCCTTGATGATGAAATAGATGCAATGGCTCCGGGCATGCGCGGGCGGCTGATTTTCGACCTCCGCGCCGATCTCGTGTCCCTCGGTTGAGTTCGCCGATCGATCAGAACCGATACAAGCGGTCCTGTACGAGCTCTTCTACCGGGACCGGCAGTTCAGCCGCGGCCAGCTCCTCGCGGAGTTCCTCGATATATGGCGGTTTGAAGTGGTAGAGGTAGACGGGGACGTCGCGTTCGAGTTTCTCGAGCTCGGCGCACAGGGTCTTCGGGGTAAGGTGGAGGCTGACATCCGCCACGTCCTGCATCCGATTCGGGAAGGAGACCTCGGTGATGAGGGCGGCCAGATCTTCGGTGGCATTGGCCACTTCCCAGATTCGCGACGTCGGTCCGGTATCCGAGGTGAAGATCACACTCGATCGCCCCTGACGGAGTAACAGCCCGGTCGTGGGCACGATGTGGTTCACCTCCACCGCGGTCACTTCGAGCGGGCCCCCCGGAAGGTCATCGATGGTGAAGGGTGATTCGATCTCGATCTCCTCGAATTTCACCGATGGGTACATATGGTTCGGTATCCGGGAAAAATCAGGCCATGTGTCGTTGTTGAAAAGGTGTCGGCGGACCCCCGCGAGAACCCGCTTGGTGCAGAATATCGACACCGGTTGGTCACTGGAGCCGAAGGAATTCTCGATTAGGAAGGGAAGGGTGTTTGTGTGATCCATGTGGGTATGGGTGATTAACACATGCCGAACCTGTCGCTGCTCGGAGATGGTCAGCGCGCGGGTGATGGCACCGGCATCGACCGCCACCTGGCCGTCAATCAGGAAGGACGTCATCCTGCACTCGGGACTGTCGCCCCCAAAGCTCCCAAGGACCCGAAAATCCATGCTCTGAGTATAACCGGAACGGCGCGGGTACCATGAGTGCGATGAATCACGTCGAGGAACGGTTCTTCAGGCTTGGTCTGGTGCTCGCCGGAGGAGGTTCCCGTATCCGGCGGCTGGTCGCGGAAGCGCCCGGTGAACCGCTCTATGCCAGCCTCTCGGACAGCGGTGCGCCACGGGCACTGCTCGACACCGCGACAAAGCTTGCACGCGCCGAGGCAAAAACCACCGTCGAGCGCATTACGGCGGCAGGGTGGCGATGGCTGATCCCCGGTGACGACCAATGGCCCGGCTTGCTTGCGGCCACGGCCGACCCGCCGCTGGGTCTCTTCGTGCGCGGGCGTCTTGATGATCTGCCGACGGTCGCTATCGTCGGTTCGCGTAAAGCGACCCCGTATGGTCTCCAGGTCGCACGCCTGCTTGGTGAGGAGCTCGGAAACGCCGGCGTTGTGATGGTGTCGGGCATGGCGAGGGGTGTTGATGAGGCGGCACACCGCGGAGCCCTCGCCGCCGGGGGGCCGAGTTGGGCGGTGTGGGGAACAGGCCCAGACCGCATCTACCCCCCCGAACACGGAGAGCTCGCCGAAGAACTCGCCGCGACAGGGGCACTGATCACAGAGTATCCGCCCGGTACGCCGCCGCGACGGCATCACTTTCCAGAGCGCAATAGAGTCCTCTCCGGTCTTGCCCGGGCAGTGGTTGTGGTCGAAGCCGCGGCCCGATCGGGAGCGCTCATCACCGCGCGCCTCGCCATGGAAGAGGGGCGCGAGGTGTTGGCGGTTCCCGGCAACATCTTCTCCGAGCTTTCGGTCGGTCCGAATACTCTTTTGCGGGTCGGGGCGCGGCCGCTCCTGACGCCCCGAGATCTCTTCGACGCCATCGGGCATCAGCCGCCGGAAAAAAGCGAATCAGACGCGGATCACGGGCTGCTCCGATTCATGGGCGCGGGGGAAGCGGTGACTGTGGATGAGGTTGCCGCCCGCGCCGAGAGCGTTGTTGGTGAGGTTCTCGGAGACCTTCTCGAACTCGAACTCGCCGGCGAAATCTCACGCCTTGAGGATGGGCGGTATTTGCGACGGCGTGTCTCCGCAGACAGAAAAGACGGATCCGCAGAGTGAGCGGCTCGGAGGTGTTGGTCGTCGGCGGTGGGCTCGCAGGCAGCGAGGCCGCGTGGCAGCTAGCGGAGGCCGGCATTGAGGTGGTGCTCGCTGAGATGCGCCCCGCGCGCCCAACGCCGGTCCATGGGGGAGACCTCCTCGCCGAGCTCGTATGTTCGAATTCGCTCCGGGGCGACGCGCCGACCAACGCCGTCGGTGTTCTGAAGGCCGAGATGGAAGCGCTCGGCTCTCTGATTGTGCGCACCGCTCGGCAAGCCGCGGTGCCGGCGGGTGGCGCGCTGGCCGTCGACCGAGACCTCTTTGCGCAGGGTGTGACAACGGCGATAACGGAGCACCCGCGGGTCACCGTCGATCGTCGCGAGGTCGTAACCGTACCAGATGGTCCCGCCATCATCGCAACCGGGCCGCTCACTTCACCCGCGCTCCACCGCTCCCTCAACGAAGAACTGGGTGGCGAAGCACTCTCCTTCTTTGATGCTGTGGCGCCGATCGTCGCGGCGGACTCGCTCGACCTGGGCCGCCTCTTCAGAGCCTCTCGGTATGGCAAGGGGGATGGCACCGACTACCTCAACGCGCCACTCGGCCGCGAAGCCTACGAACGTTTTATCGACGCTTTACTGGGGGCGGAAAAGGTCACCTTCAAGGAGTTTGAAAATCGGGACATTCGATACTTCGAGGGCTGCCTGCCGATCGAGGTCATGGCGGAGAGGGGCCGCGACACACTGCGGTTCGGGCCGATGAAGCCGGTTGGCCTCGAGGATCCGGAAACCGGTCGGCGACCATGGGCGGTCGTCCAGTTGCGCCAAGACGACCTCGCCGCCGAGCACTGGAATTTGGTTGGTTTCCAAACCAAGCTCACACACGGAGAGCAGAAGCGGATCTTCCGCACCATTCCGGGTCTGGAAAAGGCGCGTTTCGTGCGCCTCGGGATGATCCATCGCAACACGTTCATCAATGCACCCCAGCACCTGGATTCCACCCTTCGTCTACAAACCCGACCCACGATCCGCCTGGCGGGCCAGATCACTGGTGTCGAGGGTTATGTCGAGTCTGCGGCAACCGGACTTCTTGCGGCGCGCCTGTTGGCCGCAGAAATTGCAGGGCTCGAACTGAGGCCACCGCCACCCGAAACCGCTCTCGGTGGATTGGTACGGCACCTCATCGGGAGTAACCCCTCGACTTTCCAACCCGCCAACATCAACTGGGGCCTCATGTCTCCACCGCCCGAGCTCGCCGCAATCAAGAACCGCCGCGATCGCCGTTTGCGCCACGCAGCCCTCGCGGTCGATTCAAGTCGCAGATGGGCAGAGTCGCTCGAAAAGTGATACCGATCACGGCCCGTAGAGAACCTTTTGCCCGCCACAGTCGTCTATATACATGAGGACGGAGATTTGCGACCACGGATTCTCAAACCAATGCGCTGCGCGGCGAACGACGGTTCGGATTGGACAGCCGCTCGGGAGGGGCGGGTGACGGTTGTCATTGCCGACTCCGGGGCCACGGCCGAGGTGCTGGTGTTTCCCCGTGACGAGCCGATTGCGAAGGGCGGGGAGTTCCATTATCGCGGCACGAGGTGGACTGTCACTGGCGCCCGGCGCGACAGCGGCATTTTGGTGGCCGAGCCTTCGGCCCACTGACGCCCGCCGCCTGCCTCCCCGCCCAGTTAAGAGTAAAGAGTTAAGAGTAAAGCGTTGCCAGGTGACGCCCGGCAGGTTGGGGCGTCTTAACCCTTTACCCTTGACTCTCAGCCTTTCGGGTGGCTTTTTCGGTGGACCGCCATCAGATGTGCCAGGTCGACCTTGGTATAGATTTGAGTCGTGGCAAGGGAGCTGTGGCCGAGGAGCTCCTGGATCGCGCGAAGGTCCATTCCAGCTTCCAAAAGATGGGTGGCGAATGCGTGACGCAGCGCGTGCGGGTGGAGATGGTTGAGGTCCGCGGTGCGGCGGACCGCGTGATCAAGCTGGCGCCGGACAGACCGGTCGCTGAGGCGACCACCGCGTTGATTGACAAATAGTGGGTCATCTTCGTCAGTAATACCACGGCGCCAATGGGCGCGTTCGGGAAGATAGGCCTCAAGGGCGGTTGCTGCCGGCCGGCCGAAGGGCACGAGGCGTTCCTTGCGTCCCTTGCCGCGCACCCGGACGACCCGCTGACCGAGCTGGACATCACCGAGGTCGAGATCTACGAGTTCGCCGACACGGAGCCCCGCGGCGTAGAGAAGCTCCATCGCAGCGCGGTCACGGCGGCCCGCAGGAGTGTCTGGAAATCCTTCGAGCAGTTCCTCGATTGCGTAACGGTCGGCGATCTCCGGTGTTCGTTGGATGTCGTGGGGGTGGGGCACGGCATCTGCCGGGCTCGCCTCGAGGGCGCTCTCGGCCACCAGGAAGCGGAAGTAGGTCCGAAGCGCGGCGAGTGCGCGCGCAACAGAGCGCGGTTGGAGACCGCGCGAGTGGAGGTGCGCGAGGTGGGCCCGCACGGTTACGGGTGTCGTTTGTGCGGGCTGTTCGTGGTTGAATTCAGAGGAGACGAAATCAACAAAGGAGAGGATTTCGCGGCGGTAGGCACGGAGAGTCGCTGGTGAGAGGTTGCGCTCCCACTCAAGGTGCTCCAGAAATGCGTCGACCAACCACGGGCGGAGGCCGCCGTCGCTCATTCCAGCGCCTTCGGGCGGGGTGCGAGCTTTCCAAGGGCTCTCCACCACCACAGGCGCAGAGAGTCGCCTAACATTTCCATCGAGTGCTTCACCGCCATCACCCGCGACGCCTCGACATGATTCCATCGAACTCCGATTTCGTTGACCCCGAACCCCCAGTTGCTGGCGAGAAGCAAGAGCTCAACGTCGAAAGCAAAGCCGTCCAGACGCTGAACCCCGGACAAGGCGTGGGCCAACTCTCCCGGGAAGAGCTTGAAGCCGCACTGGGTGTCTCGGATCCCGGTCAACCGCAGCATGCGGAGAATGAGGTTGAAGGTGCGTCCCATGGCATCCCGATGACGTGGTTGCGGGGTCTCCACCAGACGCCGCTCGACGGCTCGCGAACCGACCGCCACCGAACCCCGGGAAGCGGCTCGCGCGAGGACAGGCAACTCCTCTATCGGCGCCGAAAGATCGGCGTCGGTGAGCAGGACCCAGCGACCAACGGCAAGGTCGAAGCCGGTGCGCACGGCAGCGCCCTTGCCGAGATTGTTCGGGTGTTCGGCGACTCGGAGATCGATGCCGTGTGGCAGATCGACGCTGGCAGCGGCGGCTGCGGTTCCGTCCGACGAACCATCGTCGACGACGATGATCTCGGCCGGCTGCCAATCGGGGTGTGCGCCGAGATAGGCACCGATTCGAGCGAGGGTGGGCGGTAGCCTGCCGGCCTCGTTCAATGCCGGAATCACCACCGACAACTCGAACTGCCCCGCAAGGCGGGCGTCGTCAGCCGCAGTCATTCATGGCCCCGGAGTGCTTGCACCCCACCAACTTAGCGAAGTCCCGAAAAGAAGTCGATGCTACACTTCGCGAGCCGCACACCGTGACAAATCCACACGAATGAACCTCGAAGGGTTCTGCGGACAATGAGTCGCTGCGGCGGGGAGGATGGCATGGAAGCGGTTCGTTGGGAGTACAGGATCATCAACATCCGGTCCGAGAACTACCGAATCGACCCGGCCAAGGAGAGCGAGCTCAACCTTCTCGGGGACCAAGGGTGGGAGCTGGTAGCGATCACCGCCATCAACTACAAAACCGCCGCCACAGATCACATCGGGATGGTCTTCAAGCGTCGTAAAAGCTGAGTCGTTCAACGGCCGTTACGCGGTGCCGTCCACCACATCGGTTGCTGCGGCCAGTCGGAGGGCCGAGCCCCGTCCCCCGACGATCCCCGAAAGACCGAAGGTGGCAACTCCAACCAATGCGACCGCCAACACCCAGACGACACGCTGCGGCCGAACCGCCTCCGCGAAGCTCATCCCGGCAAGCAGCATCCCGGGTGTGGCCTGACGGACAACAACGAAGACAGCGGCGGCAAATGCCCACCACACGACGCCGAGTGCAGCGGCCCATGCAAACGCTGGCAGGGCCGGCCGTTCTCCGAGCACGAGTATGGCGATGAGGGCGCCGGTGCAGACGGCCAACATGCCCACGAGATCGGCCCAGGCGGAGGCCATCACGGTAAGCGCTGGCGGTAGATGATGGTCGCGACTGGGTGGTGAAGAGCGCGCGCGGCCGGTTTCGGAGGGCCGATCGACCAGCGCGTCCCAGTCACCTGGCATCGATTTACGATCGTCGGTCATCGTTCTGAGAGATTTCCGACGAAGATTTCCAGCCGCATGTCAACCGGACGTGATTTGTAGGTTTTAACAAACTCCAATATGCGTGGAATCTCACTATCCCCAGGTTGGCGTTGCTGGAGTTCCGTCAGATAGGCTTCCGCATTCGAGAGGTTGAACGCGCGCAGCTCTGCAACAGCGGCGTTGAACAGGAAGCGGTCGTAGGCCGCGACCACCTCGGAGTCGTCAGGGCGTTTTTCGAGCAACGCCTTCGAGAGGTCGATTGCAGCGCGATAATCGCCAGACCTGACGGCGCCATAGAGATCGACCACGACCGGTTCCACCTCGAGAATCTGTTGTCGCACCTCTTCGAGGCCCGGGTCGTTCGGATGGGCCTTGAGTTCGGACATGACGCGTTCGTACGCCGCCATCCAACGGCCCTCCTCGAGGAGCTCGTGGCACGCCGTCAGACCTTCGGGTATGGGGGTTGGCACTGGAGTCGCGACCGCCGCCCGGTACTCGTTGAGTGCGAGGTCAATTCGAGACTGGAATGGATCGTCGGCCGAATTCTGCTCGAGATGGAGAATCGCCTCTTCAACCCGTTTCTGGTTGTACATCTCCGCTGCCTCGGTGAGAACTCGCGTCACGACATTGACCCGCGCCTCAGCCTCGGGGGCGGGCGCCAAGAAACCACCGAACCACATGGCGACTCCAACGATAACTACGCCGACCACACCGATCACCGCCCACCATTGCCAGGGGATCTTGCGTTTGGGTTTGACGGGCGTCCGCCACTCGCCCTCTAAGGCTTGCGACGGACCAGCGGCGGTCTCGCCGAAATCAGCGGTTGCCTCGAACTCGTCGGTGAAGAGATCGTCTTCCAGCTCGGGCATCGACGAGTCTCCGTCGAGTTCGCCGCTTTCTGGGTGAGCGCCCCGCTGGATGGCTTCCTGGAGACGGGTGGCCTCTACGTTATTCGGGCTGAGCTCGAGCGCGCGCCGCACAAAATCCGTGGCGACCTCGAGGTCACCGCTCAGATGGGAAGATCGAGCGTCAGCCAACATCGGCTCGATTCGGCGCTCGATGTCCTCCTTGGCGTGACGAATGTGCTCGATGCGGTCCAGGGCCTCTTCGTGCTTGTGGTCGATGAGCAAGATCCTCGACCACGCGTCGATGGCGCCCGCATAGTCGTCTTCAGCCGCTGCGGTGCCGCCCTTGGTGAGGAGATCGCGAATGACCGCCAGGGGGTCGCTCGGGTCGACCTCGACTTCCTCGGGGTCAGGCGCCGACATTGTCGACGCTGTTTCGAACAGGCCTTCCTCGGTCACATCCGTCTCTTCGTAGTACGCCTCGGTCGATGCCGGCGGCTCCACATCCGCGGCGGCCGGTTCCGGCGTGGCCGAAAGGTGCGGTGGCGGTGGGCCCGCCGCTGGGTCGTCGATGGGCGCCGCTTCCTCGAAGGTCGCGGCGCTGTCCATTCCAATTGGCGGCGCGGCGATTTCGGCGTCGGAAAAGAGATCGGAGGACCCGACCGCCGGCTCGAAACCGACCGCGTCAGGCTCGCCGGAGTCTGCCGGTGACTCCTGATCCTCTCCGGCAAAGCCAGCCTGTTCAAGCGACACGTCTCCACTCTGCTCGATCAGCGCGATGGTCTCGGCAATCTCGCTGTGGTGGGGGTCGAGGGCTTGTGCCATCATCACGAAATTGGCGGCCTCCTGCGAGTCACCCCGAGCGAGGGCGTCGCGAGCCTGGTGGAGGAACTGACCAACCTGTGACGAACCCTTTGTTGCGTCTTCAATCTGCGAGAGGAGGAAGCGCGCCTCTTCGTGGCCAGGAAGGTCGAGCAGAACCTGATCGACCTTCGCTCGCGCTCCCTCAAAATCGCGCTCGTCATACATCTCCACCGCCTCCACCAGCAACGTGTTGATGGTGTCGGTGGTCGGAGCCTGGAGCTGCGACAGCACGTCGTTGAGATCAATCTCTGCCGCCCCCGAAGAGAGCTGTTGGTGGAGGTTCTTGGCCGGTGCGTATGCGGGGTCGAGCCGCAAGACGAACTCCAGCCCAATGAGGGCTTCTTCTCGATTTCCTTGTTGGAGTTTGCCCACCACCTGCTTGAAGGCGGTCATCACGCGATCCTGGGCCTGGGGTGAGAGCTCGGGGTTGCCGGGATACGCCATGATAACGATGTTATCAGGGGGCTCTGGAAAGGGTCAACGGTCGCCCGTTCTTCGGGGATCAGGCGCCGGTGGTGACAAGTGCGTTGTCGAGCACGATCCGGACCCGTGTGCCGCCCTCTTCGAGAGACCGGAGTTCGAGCGTGCCGCCATGGTCCGAGACGATTCGATGAACGAGGGCGAGACCAACGCCGGAGCCGCGCCCCTTGGTGGAGAAGAATGGCTCGACCAAAGTTTCGGTGTCCTCGGTAGGGAGACCGACGCCGGTGTCCTCGACTTCAATGACCACGTCCCGGTCCCGAACATAGGCTGCGATTCTGATGCTGCCGCCGCCTGGTATCGCCCACACCGCGTTGTCGAAAAGGTTGACAAGGGCCTGCCGTAGAAGGGCGGGGTCCACCATCGCCCGGATCTCATTTTCTGGGAGCCTGGCCCGCACATCAAGGCCCTCACGAACGCCCCCATACAAAGAACACAGCTCTCGCAAGATACGTCCCAGGTCTGTTGGTTGTGGGTTGATTGTCGGCATTCTCGCGTAGTCCTGGAACGCGTCCACCAACTCCTTGAGACCGGCGACCTGGGCAACGATCGCCTCACAACCCGATGTCACGATTTCACGCAAATCTCCGTCGAGGCGGTCTGCGCGACGCTGAATGCGCTCTGCCGCCAGCCTGATCGGGGTCAGGGGGTTACGAATCTCGTGCGCGATACGCTGCGCGACCTCGCTCCAGGCGGCTTGCCGCTGCGCCTGAATGAGCTGCGTCAGGTCGTCCATCGCCACGACCTGCCCTCCGCCGGGCAGGGGGCGGGAGGTGATGTCGATGCGGAACGTTTCGCCGCCAATGTCGAGATCGATCTCACTACTGATGTCAGTCGGCTGTTCGGGGAGGAGTCGTCTGTACAGTTCTTTGAGTCCTTGTTGATCGAGATCATGCAACGCCTGCCAGCTGTGTGCCCACTCACGGTGGCCGAGCATGGCCGCAGCGGCCGGGTTGGGGCGGAAGTGTTCCCCCTCGGGATCCACCGATAACACCCCGGTGGGCACGGTGGCGAGGAGAGTCGTCAGTTCTTGATTCGAGGTGAGAATTTCTGCTTCCGTCGCGCGAACTCGACGGACCATGGCGTTGAACGAGTTCACCAAAACCGCCACCTCATCTGATGCCGGCACCTCGACCTCTTCGAGTGCGTCACCTTCGGCAACGCGCTGCGTCGCCCCAGCGACCACCAGCAAAGGCTCGGTGAAACGTCGCGACAAGTAAAGACCGACCCAAACGGTGGCGAAAAGCAGCAGAAGAGTCACCGCGAGGAGCACCAGGACAGTGGTAGCAGTAATGGTTCCCTGCTTCTGCTTCATCTCCTGAAACTGGGCGTCGGCGGCAATAGAGTTTTCCAGGTGTAGCAAAAGCTCCCGAGGCAACATGTCGCCGACCACGACCCGACCATCGTCAGCCATCGGACTCCAGGCTCGGAGCAACAAGCCGCCTCGCCAACGATCGGCGCGGACCCCCGACGACGGCAGATTCTCCCAGCGAAGTGGTGGCAACGAAGCCGGAATCCGCCGCGGATCTGCGACCATCTCCTCAAGGTCATCACCCTCGTAAAGGGCGACCAGGTCCACCCCAAGAAGATGCTGGAGACGTACCAGATCCTGCCGACCGATACTACGGCCGAGCTCTTCCGAGGCAACGGCCGCCTGCCGCTGGAGATGATCTTCGGCCAGCTCACGAACCTGGATCGTGACCTCTGCACCGCCGCGCAAGATCGTCTCAACCGGAGCCGAGAACCATCGGTCGATGGATCCCTGCAGGAGATTGGTGGCGATCAAGAAAATCAGTATGACCGGGACAAAGGTCAGGCCGACATACGTCAACACCAACTTGGTGCGGAAACGGCTGCCAAGGACACCGGCCCGCCTCTCGACGGCAAGTCGTACGACGTTTCGCAGGAGGATGAAGCTGAGGATGAGGATCAGCGAGATGTCCAGATACCACAGAACAAAAAGGAGGACCCTGTTGGTGAGTTCTTCGGGAGATGTTTCCTGGGCGCGCTGGAGGAGATAAAAAGCGCCCACCGAGAGAACCATCAGAAGGAGGAAAGCCGCAACGAGGAATCGGTTCTCTCTGTGGTATCGCCGCCAAGCGTCACTCAGCCGGCTCATCGGGCGCTCCCCCGCGAGCCAACAGTGCCGAGGGTCATTCCTCGTCTCGCTGCGCCTCGAGCTTCACCTCGACCCAGTCTGTCCCCTCGGTCGACGGGAAGACCAGCCAGGTGGTCCCGCTCGAAAAAACGGCACGAACCCGGACCCTCAAAAAGGCATCTCGGCGGCCTTTCGGAAGGGGTACCTCAACCGCAGGAGGTGCCGTCAACCATTGGAGGGCGACCTCAACAGAGTCGACTTCGCGACTGACGGTAGTTGAGCCGTTAACAATGAGTTGGCAAAGGTATCGGCCGGTGATGGCATCAAAGGTGACCGTGGAGCGCGCTTCGCCTTTCCAAATGCGGCGATCTGGAAACATCTTCCGCCGCGCATAGACGCGAAGCGGGTAGTCAATTTCAATCCGCGCCCCGGAAGAAACTGTGTTGACCACCGATTCCGGCATTTCGGTGAGAAGTTCGAACCGGATGACCAGTTCCTCGGGACCCCGATCCACCCCGACGTGCAAAGCATCTGAGGCGAGGGACGCAACGAGCAGGACCATGGCGGCGAGACTCGACATGACGGGCCGATTCTACCGCGGATTGGGTTGGTTGATACCTCGATAGGCCGGTGGATGGTACATTGGGTCGATTCCAGAGGTCCGATGGAGGGATCGCGATGAGCGCCAACATCCCCGGCTGGTCGCCGGAAATCGAACGCGGATTCAAAGAAATCCTCTTTCGATTCCTGGAAGAAATCCAGTGCACCAGGGCCGCGCTTTATCTCTACGGTCCGGATGACACGTTTCTCCTCGCAACCCAGTACGGTTTTGGCCGCCGCGACGTGCTTGCGATTGAACACGGATTGCAGGAACCGATGGTCCGGAGAGTCCGTGATCTCAATGGGGTTCCGGCCGCCTTCAATCGCAAAAACGACCTCGGCCCGCTCACCGACTATTTGAAGAGTGCCGGTAACTCGAGACTGCTCCTGGTGCCGCTGATCGCGGGCGAGGAGATCATTGGTTTCGTTGATGCACGTGACAAAGGGCGCAAGCGCACGTTCGAGAGGACCGATGTTGCCAACGCCAAGAAAATAGCTGCGGCCATGGTCGAGTTTGCCAAGCGAACCGGGTTTGTTTTTTCGGATGACGACATTGAAGAATTCGAAGATGAGGCACCGCCGGCACAACAGCCGGTTGAACTTGGGCCGCCCCGCGCTCCCATGCTCGACGAGTCGGGGCTCGAGAATGTTCACGATGCGGCCCTCGACGCGGTTCTCGACCATCAGGTCGTGGCGGTTGCGGTGACCTTGATGACCGCCGGCGAAGCCGCAACTCTCGTCAATATTCGCGAAGGCAGCTCCGATTTCGATCGCGATGCGCTCACCCGCCACCAGAGCTCGGCCCTGGTGGAAGCCGGCGTCTCGCCGCCGGATCGGGGGTCGTGGCATATCGAAGTGAGACGGGTTCCGACAACCGTTGATCCTGCCCCCTCGCCAATGATTGCGTCGGCGGTCGTCCTGGAAAACATGGACATCAGTACTCTGACCGCGTCGGTTATCTCCGGCGGCGGCGCGAACGCCGCTCGCGCGACGCTGTCCAGGCTCCAAACTCGCGCAGAGGATGCCCGCGAAAAATCTCTGCTCAGGTTTTCGCGCCGCAATCTCGCGCGACGGTTGTTGCAGCCCGGGTCGCGCACCTACCCGGATCTCGTTGCCCACTCCGAGTCTGTTTCACGCCTCGCTTTCGCAATGGCCAAAGAGCTCGAGCTCGGTCCAGCGCAGGCAGAGGACGCGGCACTCGCCGGCCTTCTCCACGATGTGGGCATGCGCGAGCTCGATTACGAGCGCCTCTATCGCTCGAACTCTCCGTCTGCTGACGACCGCGTCCGCTACCAGAAGCACCCGGTGGTCGGCGAGAGAATTCTGGTTGGCACCGGCCTCGACGACGTCATGGCCGCAGTTCGTCACCACCACGAACGCTGGGATGGCACCGGCTATCCGGATCGCCTGGCGCGAGAAGACATCCCATTTCTGGCGCGCCTGATCCACGTCGCTGAGGTCTACGATGTACTGACCGTACCGGGGCGGTATCGGCCGACGGTAAGCCCCGATCGGGCGCTCGAGATCATCGAACGAGGAAAGGGACACCAGTTCGATCCGCAGTTGGTGGAGGTGCTCGGCAAGGTGGTGCAATGAGCGATGACCGCCGGGTCCTCGCGACCAACCGAAAAGCGCGCCACATCTACCACATCCTCGAGAAGGAAACGGCGGGGATCGAACTTCTGGGCACCGAGGTCAAAGCCATCCGTGACGGCAAAATCAACCTCAAGGAGGCCTACGTGAGCTTCGCCGGCGGAGAGGCCTTCCTGGTCGGTTGCCACGTGGGTGCGTATGAAGCTGCCGGCTATGCTCACCACGATCCTATCCGGCGCCGCCGCCTTTTGCTCAACAAAAAGGAAATCGAGCGCCTCACGTCAAAAGTCCAGGGAAAGGGACTTACCGTGGTGCCACTGAGCGCCTTCCTGGAAGGCAATTGGATCAAGATCGAGATCGCGCTCGTGCGTGGCAAACAGCTTCACGACAAGAGAGAGACCCTGCGCCAGCGGACCCTTGATCGCGAAGCAGAACAGGCCATCAAGGAGCGAAGCAAATAGCTCTTTCGTTCTTGTGTGATGGTATAATTGCGGCGTAAATTTATCAAACCCGCTGCAGCCGGAAAAGACGCACGAGGACTCGTGCTTCCGAAAGCGGGAACGCTGGCCGCCGGACGAGTGTTCTTCAACTAGGCACGGAGCCGGAGACGGGCACGGAGACGTATCTGAATGCAGGACGAGATCATCATTCGCGGCGCGCGCGAGCACAACCTGGCCAACATCGATGTCGCGATTCCCCGCAACCGCCTGGTGGTGATTACCGGCGTTTCCGGGTCGGGCAAATCATCGTTGGCTTTCGACACCCTTTTTGCTGAAGGGCAACGCCGATACGTTGAGTCACTTTCCGCATATGCGCGCCAGTTCCTCGATCAGATGGAAAAGCCGGATGTCGATACCATCGAGGGCCTTTCTCCGGCGATTTCCATCGAACAGAAAACGACCTCGCGCAACCCGCGATCGACCGTCGGCACGGTCACCGAAATCCACGATTACCTGCGTCTCCTGTGGGCCTCCATTGGGGTGCCCAAATGTCCCGACTGTGAGATCCCGATTCGTCCCCAAAGCGTCGAACAGATGGTCGATCAGCTCCTCGCCCTACCTGATGGCACGAAATTCATGCTCCTTGCCCCGGTCGTCGAGGGTCGCAAAGGAGAGCACCGCAAGGTCTTTACGCAGATGGTGCGGGAGGGCTTCGTTCGCGCGCGTGTGGATGGAGAAATCATCGAGGCCGCCGAACCACCAGGCCTCGACAAAAAGCGAAAACACACGATCGATGTTGTCGTTGATCGTCTCTCCGTGCGAGACGGCGTCGCCTCCCGCCTCGCGGATTCTCTGGAGACCGCTCTTCGGGTCGGTGAAGGTCTGGCACTAGCGGTCCGGGCGCGTGGAGAGGAAATTGTGTTGTCGGCACGCCATGCGTGTCCGATGTGTGGTTTTTCGCTCACCGAAATTTCGCCACGGCTCTTCAGCTTCAATTCGCCACAGGGTGCCTGCCCAACCTGCTCGGGGTTGGGTTTTCTTCGCGAAGTCGACCCGGAAAAGCTGATTCTCGACCCGGAACGCTCTCTCGCTGGAGGGTGCCTGGCGATGGTCGGCAAAAGTCCGGGCTCGTGGTTTCGGCACCAGGTGGAGCAGCTTTCAGAGGCTCTCGAGTTCGACCTCCACACACCGTGGCGACGTCTACCGGAGGGCGCGAGGCAGGTCCTGATGTACGGCACCGATGGTGAGCACGAGTTTGTCTGGGAGGGCCGCAAGGGCGCCTATCGATACCGTGACAGGTTCGAGGGAGCGGTGCCACGCCTCGAACGACGTTTTGCAGAGACCGGCTCCGAAGATGTGCGGCGCGAGCTCGAGCGTTACATGTCTTTCGCGCCGTGCGGTGATTGTGGTGGATCACGGCTGCGCCGCGAGGCATTGGCGGTCAAGATTTCGGGCAGCAGCCTGGTCGACGTCTCGAACCTGCCGGTGAATCGAGCCCTCGGGTGGTTCAACGATCTCGAGCTTGGCGAACGCGACGCCAGAATCGCCGATAAGATTCTGCGCGAAGTACGAGACCGTCTCGGTTTTCTTGTGTCTGTGGGGCTCGACTACCTGACTCTCGACCGAATGGCCGGCACTCTATCTGGCGGTGAAAGCCAGAGAATCCGGCTTGCGACCCAGGTCGGCTCGAAGTTGATGGGTGTCCTCTACGTCCTCGATGAGCCTTCCATCGGTCTTCACCAGCGGGACAACCGCCGCCTTCTTGACACCCTCAAGGGAATGCGGGATCTCGGCAATACCGTGGTCGTGGTCGAGCACGACGAGGAGACCATTCGCGAGGCGGATTGGGTTGTCGATCTCGGTCCGGGTGCGGGCCGCCACGGCGGAAAGGTCGTGGCAAGCGGCCCCCCGGAATCGCTGGAGGACGTCGAGGCGTCGCTCACCGGTGCATACCTGGCCGGAAGACGCCGTATTCCGGTGCCGGAGGAGCGGTCCGCGGGGAACGGTGACCGACTCGTGGTACATGGGGCCGCCGAACACAACCTCAAGGAAATTGACGTCGACCTGCCGCTCGGGCGTCTTATCTGTGTCACCGGAGTATCCGGGTCCGGGAAGTCGACCCTGGTCAATGAAATTCTGCACAAGGCCGTAGCCCGCGAACTCTACGGAACCCTTGCGAGACCGGGCCGGCACGCCGGCGTCGGGGGTGTTGATCTCCTCGACAAGGTGATTGCTATCGATCAGTCGCCGATCGGTCGCACACCACGATCGAATCCCGCAACCTACACCAAGGTCTTTGATCCGATCCGTTCACTCTTCGCTGCGACGACCGACGCGCGGGCGCGTGGCTACAAACCCGGCCGGTTCTCATTCAACGTCAGGGGTGGCCGATGCGAGGCCTGCCAGGGTGCGGGCCGGTTGCGCATCGAGATGCACTTTCTGCCGGATGTGTTCGTGACCTGCGACCAGTGCGGAGGCTCGCGATACAACCGCGAGACACTCGAGGTCCATTTCAAGGGGCTGAGCATTGCCGAGGTCCTGGACCTCACAGTCAACCAGGCACAGGAGGTCTTCGGTTCGGTGCCCAAGATCGTCCGCGTTTTGGACACGCTGATCGCCGTCGGTCTCGGCTATCTCCACCTCGGACAGCCGGCGACGACCCTGTCGGGCGGCGAGGCGCAGCGGATCAAGCTGTCACGCGAGCTCGCCAAACGCGCCACCGGCCAGACCCTCTATCTGCTCGACGAGCCCACCACCGGCCTCCATTTCGACGACGTTCACAAGCTACTGGCCGTTCTCCACGCGTTGGTCGATCGCGGCAACACGGTGGTTGTCATCGAGCACAATCTCGATGTGATCAAGACGGCGGACTGGATCATCGATCTCGGACCCGAGGGCGGCGACGGCGGAGGCGAGGTTGTGGTCGCCGGCACCCCGGACGATGTTGCACAGTGCAAGAAGTCTTACACCGGACAGTTCCTCAAGCGTATGCTCTAGGGTTCGCGAACTCCACGTGCGGGCCTTCGTCTGTGCAGGGCTTGAGGCTTGAGACCTGAGGCTTGACGATCTCGGTGAGGCAGTTGATCTTTCGGGGGCGCAGGCCCCAAGCCCCAAGCCTCAGGCCAGGATTGAATACCCCCCATCGATGATCAACGTCTGACCATGGATCATCGACGCATATTCAGTGCACAGGTAGACGACCACGTTGGCGACATCCTGCGGATGGACGAGACGGCCGGCAGGGGTGCGCGCTCGGGCGCTTTCCAGGAGCTCCTCACGATTTGGGAAGTGAAGCAGTGCGTCGGTGTCGACGGTGCCCGCCGAGACGGCGTTGATACGCATGCCCTCGGGCGCGAACTCGGCAGCAAGGTGGCGCACCATTGATTCCAGCGCGGCCTTCGACGCGCCAACCGCTGTGTAGTTAGGGATGGCTCGCAGTGCACCGAGAGAAGACACTGCAACCAGAGTTTTCTCTTCAGTTGCAGGAAGCTTCAGGAACTGCTGAGTGATCGGTAGAAGGGCGGCGGCATTAATGTGCATGGCCCAGTCAAAGTGGTGCATGGTGAGTTCGCGAGCAGGTTTCAGAACCCCGGAAGCGGCGTTCGACACCACGATATCGAGCCCCGCCCAATGATCGGCGATGGTGGAAAAAATGCGCTCGACATGCTCCGGGTTCGCGACGTTGCCCTTGAGGACAAGGGCCCGGACCCCGCGCGCTTCGATCTCCTGTGCCGTCTCCTCCGCGCGGCTGCGATTGCGGAGATAATTGATCGCGACATCGACTTTGCAATCGGCCAGCGAGAGAGCTATCGCCCTTCCGATGCCGCGGGAGGAGCCGGTCACCAGGGCGCGCTTGCCACGGAGTTTGAGATCCATTTGCACCTCCAGGGTCACAAACTAACCCGGGAATGGCCGGAAAACAAGCGTAGAAAGGGGTTTTCTGGCGAATTTCCCTTGACAGCCCGGGGGTAGGCGGCCAATATGTTGTGTACAACAAAAACCAGGAGGTTCCCATGAACAAGACTGAAATGGCGATGAAGCTAGCGAAGAAGACCGGCGTCAGCCAGGGAAAGGCGGCGGAAATCATTGACACAATGTTTTCGGCCCACCCGCGCAAAGGCCTCATAGCCACCGCGTTGGATGCAGGTGAGAAGGTGACGATTCCCGGCTTCGGGACGTTTGCCACCAAGCATCGCGGTGCCCGCCAGGGCCGCAACCCGGCGACTGGCGCGACGATTATGATTCCGGCCAAGAAGTATGTCCACTTCAAGCCGGGCAAGACCCTTCGCGAGCGCGTCGAAAAGTAAGAAATCGCTTTGATCCGCGCCGGGTGGAGCTTTCCCCGGCGCAGGAGATTTCATTTGGGCCCAATGAGGGCCAGACGAAGAGGCCGGGCTGACGCCCGGCCTCATTTCTTTTTGAAGTTAACGGCCGGTGAAATCGTAATGCGCAACGATGGAAAAATGGGTTTTCACCGCCACACCGTTCTTGCTTCCCGGTTTGAAGCGGTACTTCATTGCTGCGTCCTTGACCGCCTGCGGGATGCCGAAGCCCTCATGGTCTGCCCGCAGAACCACCGCGTCCTCAACGAGACCGGAGGCGTTGACGGTAGCCTGCAGGATCACGACACCCTGGCGCCTCGAGTGGATCGCAGCGCGCGGCCACACGATTGGAGATTTCTTGATGACGGCCGGCGGTAAGTCCACCTCGGTCGGATCGACGAAGCTGTTTTCCTCGACCGAAGGACCCGCCTGTACTACCGCCGTCGGCATTGGCGTTGGTACGGCAGTCGGGATCGCGGTCGGTACGGAGGTCGGCACCGGCGGCGGGGTTGGCGAGGCGGCCACGGCGGCAGCCGCAAGGGCGACAGCCTCAACGGCGGCAGTTGCCGTCTGCCGCGCAAAGGCTTGCTGCCGCGCCTCCTCGGCAGCCTGAAGGCGCTCCGCCTCCAGCTCCGCCTCGCTCAGCCGTTGCGCTTCCTCCTCGGCTGCGATCTGCCGTTGCAGCTCATCGCGCCTGCGCACGTCCTCGTCGGTCAACTGCCCCTGTTGAGCCCGACGTTCACTTTCCACCAGGCGCTGTTGCAGCTCGTCTATCTTCGCCTGGCGGGCCATGAGCTCGCCGCGGATCTCCTCCTCCTTCTGTGCCATCATCTCCGCGACCAGGCCCTCGGCCAGCTCCCTCATTCTCTCTTCCTGAGCCAGACGTTCATCGGCGATCTCCCCGGCAGTCGGCGTTGGCGGCGGCGGTGGGGTCGTCGGTCCACGAAAGACCGTGAACCAGAGCGTCGCTGCGATTGCTGCCGCGCCGGCAACCCCGAGACCGAGCCATAGACCACGACCCTTGAGCGCCGATGAAGAGACCGATTCGGTGGTTTCAAAGACCGGTTCTGGGGTCACCACTGGGGCGAGGTACGAGCTGACATCCGTCACCAGCTCCTTTGCATGATCGGCCTCGTCGGCCTCGATCTCAGGACGGAAAAGGCGATCTATAAAGAGCGCGAGATTGAAGGTCGTCGGACTGTAGGCGCCGCCGTAAAGAAGGCGGTCGAGCTCTTTCTTGAAGTCTGCGGCCGAGCTGAATCGCTCCTCAGGATGCTGTGCGAGGGCTCGCTGAAGGAGTGCCTTGATGTCGTCCGGAATCGCCTCTTCGTCGTACGCGAATTTCGCCTCGGCGATGGCGCCGGCGCGATCATCGGTCACCGTCGGCAGAGTCGCTCCAGTGAACAGGTGAAAGAGAATCGCTCCGAGAGAATACACATCTCCTCGACGACTCGCCGCCCGGGACTGTAAGACCTCCGGTGCCAGATAGGGGTGAATAATATCGGCCGAGGGCTGGTCGTCGATCAACGTCAATAAATGCTCAGCAATTCCGAACCCGGAGACGACCCCTTCGCCATCGTTGGTCACGAATATCAGGCTTGGATGGAGGAAGCCATGCACCACCCGCTCACCGTCAATCTCTGCCGTCAAGGTGGCGGAAAGCGCGAGCGCGATTTTTTCAGCGATCAGGAGGGCGTTGTCAGCCGGAATCGGGAACTGCTCTTTGGCCACGCGATCCAAAACGCGGCTCAGTGGCTGCGAAGCTACAAAGTCAGAAGCAATCGCCGGGGTGCCATCATCGACCACACAGTCTGCGCCCGCCACGTTTGTCGATTGGACAACTTCCGCAATGGCGCGGGCGCGGTCAAAACCCGCGATGACGTCGGCGGCCTCGATGATTGGCCGGTCGAAGACTCTCAGCCAGACCGCTCGCTGAATACCTGAAGCGTCGAACTCGCCGGCTCGGTAGAGATGGCCGAGAGGATCGGAGAGCACCTCCTTGAACCGCAGATACGATGCGAACACCCTGTAGGCCTCAGCCATCACCATCCTCCTGGCCCGCCCACCTCACCACCCTTTGCGGCGACAAGAACGGGCTTCGAACCTACCACCCCGCGCCGCGCATGGTCAACGGCGAGAGCTCATAAGTCGAGCCACTGCGCGATTATGCTCACCAAGGGTTTTCGAGAACGTGTGGCCACCCCCGGGCTTGGCAACGAAGTAGAGGTGCGGAGTGGGTTGCGGGTTGATGGCCGCCGCCAGGGCGGCACGGCCGGGAGAGTTGATTGGGCCGGGAGGGAGTCCGGGATGGCGATAGGTGTTGTACGGATCGTCTACCTCCCAATGGATCCGCAGGAGCCGTCCCCGCCACTCATTGCGGCGTTTGAGGGCATAGACAACCGTTGGGTCGCACTGCAGCAGCATGCCTCGGCGGAGCCGGTTGGCGAAGACTCCGGCAAT
>Ga0316193_10000224_pt1 | contig 33012 bp, 32 predicted proteins | sample MerIslsedime2_MG_FD_207735 | JGI IMG/M metagenome (GOLD analysis project Ga0316193, IMG submission 207735) | Coastal sediment microbial communities from Maine, United States - Merrow Island sediment 2 | ecosystem: Environmental > Aquatic > Marine > Coastal > Sediment | place: USA: Maine... | reverse complement strand
GGCGGTCACGCCGTTCCGGTACCGGGAAATTCTCTCGATTCCCAAGGATACGCTGATCACCATTTTTGCGGCTGGGAAAATCATAATCGTGCTGCCGCAGATGGTGGAGAACATCAAGGAACTGTTCCGTCGCAATAACCTGCTGGATGATGAGGTGGAAAGTGGGGCGGAGATTCTGCTGCCGCTGGCTTATCCCTTCCCCAATCTCGGTACTTTTACGATCCTGATGTTCATTCCGTTTTCGATGTGGTATCTCGGCAATGACATGGGGCTCAGCGAGCAAATGGCGTTCCTGGGCAGTTCTTTACTGAGCAGTTTTGTCGCCCCGATTATCGGTATTCCGTTCCTGATGGATATCCTCCAGATACCGGCCGACATGATGGAATTATTCGTGATGTCTACCGTTTATACGGATCGGATCCGGGTTGTTTTGGGAGCCGTTCATCTGCTGTGCCTGGCGATTGTCGCGCTGGCTATTTCAAAAGGCCTGTTCAGGGTCAGGAAAAGGAAATTATTGCAGGCACTGGCGATCTCGGCCGTGGTTCTGACCGTTTCGCTGCTGGGTATCCGCTCCTATCTGTCACTGGCTGTTAAGGGGGCTTATCAGGGCGACCAGGCCCTGGTCGCAATGCGCTGGATGGACCGTCCGGTCCCTGCCCGTCAATACGAAGATGAATTGCCGCCGGTTGAACCGCTGGCTGCTGATAACGGGCGGTTGAGCACGATGAAGCAGCGCGGCACACTCCGGGTGGCCTATCTGCCCGATTCACTTCCCTTCGCCTTTCGTAACGAGAACGGCGAGGTGGTGGGTTTTGACGTCGAAATGGCGCATCACCTGGCCAGAGACCTGGGAGTTGAACTGGAGCTGGTCAGAGTTGAGCGTGCCGACATCAGCAGACTTTTCCAGACCGGCCAGATTGACATCGTGATGTCGGGCCTGGCGATTACACCCTCCCGGGCAATGGAATGGAATTTCAGCAAGGCCCCGATGGATCTGAGCATGGGGTTACTGGTTCGGGACCACAAACGCAACCAGTTTACGAAACTGGACCGGGTCCAGGCCATGAGCGATCTGACACTGGGGGTGGTGCAAATGGATTCGGCTTTCAGTCGCCGGGTGCAGGCCCTTTTTCCGCTAGCAGAAGTCGTGAGTATTCAGTCACCAAGAGAATTTCTCCGGGGTAATCGCGAAGGGATCGATGCCGTGGTTTATTCGGCCGAAGGCGGTTCGGCGTGGACCCTGATCTATCCGAATTTCAGCATCGTTGTGCCGCAACCACTCAATGCCAAGGTGCCGATGGCTTACCCGATGCCAAGGGGCGACAAAGAGTGGCTTCTCTTCGTTTCGACCTGGGTGGAGCTGGAGCGGAAAAACGAAACGGTCGATCTGCTGTTCGATCACTGGATTAGAGGAGGGGGCGCGCAAAACAAAGAGCCGCGCTGGTCGATCATCCGCAACGTGCTCCACTGGGTGGACTGAGTCTTTCGTCCGCGCCCTATGAAAACCTTTCTGTTGACTCTGATTGCCATGATTGCCTTTGCTGCGAATTCGCTGATCTGCCGTCTGGCATTAGGAGAGGGGCTGATCGATGCGGCCAGTTTTACAACCGTCAGGGCCGTTTCCGGTGCATTGACGCTGGTGCTGATCGCGCTGCCTGGCTGGAAAAACAGGCAGCGCACTGCGTTCAACTGGAAAAGCGCGTCGATGCTTTTTGTCTACCTGGCATTCTTTTCTTTCGCCTACCTTTCCCTCAGTGCCGGCACGGGCGCACTGCTGTTGTTCGGGGCGGTGCAGCTCACGATGTTTACCGTGGCATTGCGTGCCGGTGAGAGATTTCCTCCCTGGTCATGGTTCGGGCTGACAGTCGCTGTTTTGGGTATCGTCTACCTGGTTTTGCCCGGGGTGACGGCGCCGGATCCGCTGGGCGCTGTGCTGATGGCGATAGCCGGTATTGCCTGGGGTTTATACTCGTTGTCTGGCAAGGGTGTCGCGGATCCGCTGGCGTCCACGGCCAACAACTTCCTGCTGGCTGTCCCCCTGGCCGTGCTGGTCAGCCTGTTTTTCCTGGAGGATATGCAGGTGAGCAGCAGGGGTCTTCTGCTTGCCGTGCTTTCAGGCTCGGTTTCTTCAGGGCTGGGCTACGTGATCTGGTTCGCGGCGCTCAGAGGGCTCGCTGCTACCCGCGCGGCAACGGTTCAACTCTCGGTACCGGCCATTGCAGCCGCTGGCGGTTTATTCGTGTTGTCAGAACCCATTACCCTGCGATTGGTCATCGCTTCGGTTGCGACGCTGGGCGGCATTGCGATTGTGCTGAAACAAAAGGCCTAGGCTGCTTTCATTACTAGCCGGCCGGCTGACTCATTGGGTTGAGCCGGACAACCAGGTCCGAGTCGACGGCTACGAAGTGGTTACTGGGGATGGGTGTCCAGTCTTCTTCGTGGTCGGTCAGTTTTTCCGACACGATCAGCACGGCTTTAACCTCCTCTCCGTCCCGCACCATGCGGCTTTCGCCGTTGGTCGTCTCGAAACGATTACCGGAGGAGTAGTAAAGCGTCCTGGATTGGATATCAGGCATGGAACTGTAGCGTGTGCCAAAAATTCTGTGTCCGTCCGTGACCATCATGTTGAAAGTGGAGGCCTCCTCGCCGATACCGGCTTCTTCCTTGAGTTGCTGAATGGTGTCGAAGGTTTTCTGGAAGCAGGTCTGAATCTTACCGATGGTCAGGGGAGGGCCGTCACCCCTCATTTCATCCACGTTCTGCATCAACAGGGCGAAGATATGCTCGGAATCCGTCTGTCCCTGGATCCAGAGGAACAGCTCCTCACTCAGCAATGACTGAAGCCTGCGCTTGATGCGCCTGAATTGCGGTATGCCACCGTTGTGCATCATCAGGAAACGGTCGTAGTGGAAAGGGTGGGAATTGCTTTCTGAAATACTGCCCTCGGTGGCTGCCCTGATATGCGCAAACAGGCAGTCTGTCCGGATCAGCGAAGAATTATAGATCAGGTTGTTGTTATTCCAGGCGGGAGTGATGGAACGAAACAGACCGGGCCGTTCGCTCAGCTGGTGGACATACCAGCCCAGGCCGAAACCATCGCCGTTCAGGGGTTCTGACATTTCTTCTGCACCGTAGCTTTGGTGCACCAGCGAGTTTTCAGGTTTGATCAGGAGTTCATCAACGATGATGGGTTGGCCAAGATAAGCAACGAAGCGACACATAAAAAGACCCTCACGACTTCAGGCAGCCACTAATTGGAGTCTCCGTGACGGGACCGCAGCGCCTGTGTGATTTCTATTAAATCGGTTTCGCCGGCCCTGAGCAAGACCAGCAGGTGGTAGAGCAGATCCGCCGATTCGTTGATCAGTTCTTCCCGGTCGCCCGCGACGGCTGCCAGCGCGGTTTCCACACCTTCTTCGCCGACTTTTTGAGCGATTCGCTTGATGCCTTCGTCGAACAGACGAGTGGTATAGCTGCCTTCGGGACGATCGAGTTCCCGCTGGGCGATCAGGCGTTCAAGACCGGCCAGAAAGCTGAGGCCGGGTGCCACGCCCCGTTCATTGTCAAAGCAGGTATCGGTGTTTCTGTGACAGGTCGGCCCTGCGGGTGCTGCCATTACGAGCAGACAGTCGCCGTCGCAATCACCGTGGATTTCGACCAGCTCCAGGGTATTGCCGGACGTCTCACCCTTGGTCCAGAGCTCCTGCCTGCTGCGGCTCCAGAAAGTGACTTTGCCGCTTTCCAGGCTGAGCGCCAATGCGTTCCGGTTCATATAAGCCTGCATCAGCACCCTGCCATCGAATGCATCCTGGACGACGGCCGGTATTAAACCGTCCATTTTCTGCCACTCGAGCAGGTCGATATCCCGGGAATTCTGAATCAACATGGGCGAACCTCTATGCCGGCGTCGGCCAGCGATCGTTTAAGGCCAGGGATAGGGATCTGGCCGGAATGAAACACGGTTGCGGCCAATGCAGCGTCCACGTCCGCCTGCTCAAAGACCGCAGTGAAGTCTTTCACACTCCCCGCGCCCCCAGAGGCGACCAGGGGTATCGGAAGCACTTTTCTCGCCAGGCTCAACTGGCCGATGTCGTAACCCGCCCGGGTGCCGTCGGCCGACATGCAGTTCAGCACTACTTCACCAGCGCCGCGGTCCACAACCTCGCGCAACCAGTCCAGGGTTTCCCTGCCCGGGGTTTTCATGGCGTCCGGCGTGCCGGTATGAGAGCGCACGGTGTAGCTGTCGCCGTCAGCGATCGAGTCGACGCCGATCACGACGCATTGGCTACCAAACGCTTTAACCAACTGGTCGATCAGGCCGGGCCGTTCCAGGGCAGGTGTGTTGATTGAAATCTTATCGGCCCCCTGGGACAGGACCAGGGCGGCGTTCTCAACGCTCCGGATACCGCCGGCAACACAAAATGGGATATCGATGGTCTCTGACACGCGCCTGACCCATTCCACGTCCACGCTGCGGCCTTCCGGGCTGGCCGTGATGTCGTAGAACACCAGTTCATCGGCGCCTTCGTCCCGGTATCGGGCTGCCAGTTCGATGATATCCCCCATCACCCGGTGATCCCGGAACTGCACACCCTTCACCACCTGTCCGTCACGAACATCCAGGCACGGGATGATCCGCCGGGCCACGGTGGTCTGCCTTTCCCGGATCACCTTAATGCCGCCAGCGCTTCGGCCACAGTGAAGCAGCCTTCCAGCAGCGCTTTGCCGGTAATTGCCGAGTGGGCGCCGGTGTCATTGAGCTTTTGCAGGTCCATCAATCCACTGACGCCACCCGAGGCCTGCACCAACAGGTCCGGATAACGCGATGTAATTTCCGAATACAGGTCCAGATTAGGACCCGACATGGCGCCATCTCTGCTTATGTCGGTGCACAGCAGGTGCTTGAGACCCTTGTCTGCGTAAAAATCCAGCAACGACCAAAGTGACTGTTCTGCACCCCTGGTCCACCCATGAGTTCTGGGCCAGGGTATGCCAGCCTCGTCGATTTGGACATCGAGGGCGGCTACCAGGCGGTCCTGGCCAAACTGCCCAAGCCATTCGGTAAAAATCTCGGGTTCGTCAACCGACAGGCTGCCAACCACAACCCTGTCCGCTCCGTGATCCAGGCGCCTGCTGATATCCTGCTGGCCACGAACACCGCCACCGGTCTGAACAGATTGTTCTGCCAGTTCCAGCAGCCTGAACAGGGGTTGCGTGTCGGTTTCTTCGCCATCCCTGGATGCGGCGAGATCCACCACGTGCAGCCATCCAGCGCCCTCCTTCGCGTAGGTGGCCGCCAGCCTGACAGCGTCGAGTTCGTAGACCTTGCATTTTTTGAAGTCACCATGAAGCAGGCGGACACAGCTGCCGTCCAGCAAGTCAATAGCGGGTATGATCTGAATGCTCATTGCAAAGGGGTCTCCAGGAATCCGCGCAGCAATCCGGCGCCTGCGCTGGCAGAACGTTCCGGGTGAAACTGAGCGCCATAGAAATTGTCTTTGCGAACGATGGCGCTGAATGTGCTTCCATGTTGACTGGTCGCGAGAGTGCACTCACCAACCGGTGCCGCGAAAGAATGTACGAAATAGAACCATTTACGGTTCAGCCGGTCGGTCAGGCTGTCTGCTCTCTGGCTGGTGATTGTATTCCAGCCCATGTGCGGAACTCGCAGTTCCGCAGTTTTCTCAAGCTTCAGCAACCGTCCTGGAATGATACCCAGAAGTTGCACGTCATCTTCTTCAGAGGAGTCAAAAAGCAGCTGCATACCCAGGCAAATTCCCAACACCGGTTGAGTGAGATTACGCAGGGCTTCAATCAGATCGTGTTCACCCAGAACCTCCATTGCATGACCGGCTGCGCCGACACCGGGCAGTATCACCCGGTCAGCGGAACGGATCACTGAGGCATCATCGGTAAATACGGGTTCTGCACCCTGGCGGCGGAGTGCATGCAGCACGGATGAGATATTGGCGCCACCGCTGTTGACTACTGCGATAGACATCAGAGCATGCCTTTCGTACTTGGAAGTTCATTGCCCTTCCTGGCCAGTGCGGGCTTCAATGCCCTGCCGGCACCCTTGAAAAGGGCTTCGATCATGTGATGAGTGTTCTCACCGCTAACCTGCAGGTGAATCGCTGCTGCCAGGGATTGACTGAGCGAAGCAAAAAAGTGCCGGACCATTTCGGTCGAAAAAGTCCCCACGCTGTCACGCGGGAAATCAGCTTCGAACACCAGCGCCGGCCGGCCGGAAAGGTCAATGGCAACTTGTGCCAGTGATTCGTCCATTGGCAGCACAAAGCCATAGCGACCGATGCCCCTGCGGTCTCCGAGGGCGGAGTTCAGTGCTTGGCCCAGCGCCAGTGCGCAGTCTTCAACGGTGTGATGTTCATCGATTTCCAGGTCACCCCGGCAACTCAATTCAAGCCGGAAGCCGCCATGGCTGGCCAACTGATCAAGCATGTGGTCGAAAAAGCCGATACCGGTTTCGACATCGCTGCTTCCGTCCGCATCGAGGTCTGCGAACACCCTGATGTCTGTTTCGTTGGTTTTACGCTCAACAATGGCCTGGCGTGGCTGGTTGATCAGCCTGTGGGTGATCGAGGCCCAGTCTTCGAATCCCTCTGCGATGCGAAGGCCACCTATGCCCATGTTGTCAGCGAGCAGCAGATCAGTTTCCCGGTCGCCGATTACCCAGCTGTCCGCAAGGTCCAGATCACCTGATTTCAGGTAGTCCAGCACCATGCCAATTTCGGGCTTCCGGGTCGGCGCATTTTCATGTTCGAAGTGGGGATCGATCAGAACGTCCGCGAAGTGAACTCCCTGGGAGGAAAAAATGTCCAGCATTTTCTGCTGGGGAATCTCGTAGTCCTCTGTCGGGAATGAATCGGTGCCAAGGCCATCCTGGTTGCTTACGATGACCAGTTCATAGCCGGCTTCAACCAGTCTGAGCAGAGCGGGTATCACTCCCGGCACCAGCTCGAGTTTTTCCAATGAGTCGATCTGTTCGTCTTCCGGTTCACAGATCAGTGTGCCGTCGCGATCGACGAACAGAATCCGCCGCTTCATTGTGCTCATGTCCCCGTCTCCCATATCTCGAACGCTTTGAGCAATTCGGACAGGTCATTTTCCGAACCGATCGAAATGCGAATGTAATCCGCCAGCAGAGGATCAGCCGGAAAACCCCGGATGATAACGCCTTGTCGGGCGCAAAAGGTCAGAACCTGATCGGGTTTGCGAACGCGAACCAGGATGAAATTGGCTTCTCCGGGGATTATTTCTTCAATAAAAGAGTACTTGTGAAGTGATTCAAGGAGAAACAGCTTGTTCTTTTTCAGTCTGGCCAGAGATATTTTTTGTTTCTCGAGCACCGGTTTTTCGAGCATGCGCAGGGCCAGTTTGACCACCGGGCTAGGCAAAGGATAAGGAGCAATCACCCGCTTCAACAGTCCAATAACGGATGGCTGGGCGATCACGGCGCCACAGCGAAGTCCGGCTGATGCCCAGGCCTTGGACAGCGTCCGCAATACGACCAGGTTTTCAAATTCCTGGATCAGCGGGGTTGCAGAGGGCTGATCACAGAACTCTGCGTAAGCTTCGTCCAGCACCACCAGAGCCCGGTCGCTGGATGATTGCAGTAGCCGGCGCAGGAAGCCCAGGTCAATAAGGTCACCGGTCGGGTTGTTCGGAGAGGTCAGGAAAACCAGCTTGATATTTGCGGTTTCTTCCAGTGTTTCCAGAACGGCCGGCTGATCCAGTTGGAACCCATCCTCAGGATTGCGGTTGACGGAGATGATATCCGCGCCCTGGGTCTGTGCAGCAATCCGGTACATGCCAAAATTGGGTGGGCATTGCAGGATGGCATCCCGTCCGGCCTGGCAGAAAACGCGGGTCAGCAGATCAATGCCTTCGTCGCTACCGCGGGTCACCAACAGGGTTTCTTCTGGCACTGAATAAAGGTTTGCAAGGCGGGACAGCAAGCGGGCCGGTTGCGGGTCCGGGTAACGGTTCAATGCGCCGGGTTCTTCGATCAGTGACCATGGAGATTCGTTGGCATTGAGCAAAATGCCTTCGCCCGGCGCTTCCTTTCGGGCGGAAGAGTATGGCTTCATGGCCAGGATTTCAGGCCTTGCGAGCGATTCAATGCCCATCAGCTTCCATCCCCATCGAGCAACCGGGCGCGAACAGCCATCCGGTGTGCTTCGAGTCCTTCCGCCCGGGCCAGGATTTCTGCAGTGGGACCTACGGCGGCCAGTCCGGCGCGGCTGGCTTGCTGCAGCGTCATCCGGCGCATGAAATCAGCCGGCCCAAGGGCGCCATGCGAACGGGCCCAACCATAGGTCGGCAATACGTGATTGGTCCCTGAACAGTAATCGCCCAGCGATTCGGGAGTCCATGGGCCCACAAATACTGAGCCCGCGTTTTTGACCTGTTCCGCCAGCTCATTTGCATTTTCAGTGTTGAGAATCAGGTGCTCTGGTGCGTATTCATTGGAGACTTTCAGGGCGGTGGGCAAGTCGTCCACGAGGATGATCCTGGATTCTCTGAGCGATTGTTCCAGGATGTTGGCCCGGGGCAATTGTGGGGCCAGATCCTCCAGTTTTTCTATGACGGCTTCGGTCAGCCGCCGGCAATCCGTCAACAGCACGACCTGAGAGTCGGGACCGTGTTCCGCCTGCGAAAGCAGATCCCAGGCAACGAATTCCGGGTTGGCGCCCGAGTCTGCGATAACCAGCACTTCTGACGGGCCGGCCGGCAGGTCGATGGCCGCGCCGCTGGGATCCTGTGAAACCTGCTGCTTGGCTTCGGTCACCCAGGCGTTACCCGGACCAAAAATCTTGCTGCAATGTGGAATCCTGGTGGTGCCAAAGGCCATCGCTGCGATGGCCTGGGCGCCGCCTGCGCAATAGACACTGGATACGCCGCAGAGCCGGGCTGCGGCCAGGATATTGACCGGAATGTTTCCATCCGGTCCGGGCGGCGAGCACATCACGATTTCACCGCAGCCCGCGAGCGCCGCCGGGATGGCGAGCATCAGGACCGTGGAAACCAGGGGGGCGCTGCCGCCGGGTATGTAGAGACCTACCGGCGACAATGCCTGGTAACGGACAGAACAACTGAGGCCCGGGGCGGTTTCGACGGTATGTTCCCTGGGCAAATCGGCTTTGTGAAATACCCTGATGCGTTCGCTGGCGTCGAGCATCGCTTCAATCAACTTTGGGTCTGCTTTATCGACCGCAGCGTCCAGATGTTCCGGGTCAAGCCTGTACGCGGCGGGCTCGACGCCATCGAATTCCCGGGTCATTGCGATGACCGCGTCGTCATCACCTTTGCGTACCCGGTTGATGATACCGCGGACGGATTCGGTCAGCCCTTCGTTGCTGAACACCGGGCGTTGCAGCAGTCGCTGCTGTTGACCGGGGTTCAGACCGGACCAGTGGATGGGTTTCAAGTCAAACATGATGCTGATGGCCTTTGGCTGCCTGAATCCGGTTCAGGCGAGCATTTTCTCGACCGGCAGGACCAGGATTGCAGAAGCACCCTCGGCTTTCAGGGCTTCAAGGTGCTCCCAGAACACCGCTTCGCCGCAGACCGCATGAATCGCAATACGGTCCGAACCTTCCAGCGGCATGACCGAGGGGTGCTCGACTCCAGGTAGCAGTTCGGTGATCCGCTCCAGCGATTCGCGAGGGGCATGCAGCATCACGTACTTGCTCTTGCGTGCCTGCATGACGCCTTCCAGTCGGGCCAGCAGGCGGTCCAGTAATGCCTGTTTTTCCTCGGAAATGCCATTGACCCTGCCGTAAAGTGCGGCCTGGCTCTGGTACAGCTCTTTGAGCTCACGAAGGTGGTTTGCCCTGAGCGTGGTGCCCGTAGAAACCAGGTCTGATATGGCATCGGCTGTACCCAGTCCGGGCGCAATTTCTACCGAGCCGGATAGCTCAACGATTTCCGTTTTCACACCTTGTTGTTCCAGCAGGTAGCGAGTCAGCGCCGGGTAACTCGTGGCGATACGGGCGTTTGCCAGTTCGCTGATATCGTTAATTTCCCGATCCTCCGGGACGGCAAGAGACAGCCTGCAGTGACCGAAGCCCAGTTTGCGCAAGCGCTTCAATTCGGACTGGCTGTCGCGTTCCAGCATGACTTCACTCGCGATGTTTTCACCCACGATGCCCAGTTCACACACGCCGTCCAGCAACATGCGGGGGATATCGTCGTCCCGCACCAGCAGGACATCGACCGGGAAGTCCCTGCCGTACCAGAAAAGCTTGTCTTTGCTGCGCGCGAAGCTCAATCCGCAGCTTTTGAGGATGTCGAGGGACTTTTCCGACAGTCGGCCGGATTTTTGTATGGCGACGCGTAAACGGCTCATGATTGATTTTTCTCCAGGCGATCCAGTGCAGCACGGTATCCGCCCGTGCCGTGTTCCATGAAACGTGCCACGCGGCCTATCGTAGTGACACTAACCTCTGTCATCTCCCTGATCTCGCGATAGGAATAGCCCTGGTCCACCAGCTGCGCCACCCGCCAGCGGTCTACCATGGCCTCCACTTCAGCGGGAGTACATAAATCTTCCAGGAATTGTTTGACTTCCCGGGCGGTTTCCAGCGACAGCAGAGCTTCGGACAAGGAGCGTGCAGCGGTTTTCAATTCACGTTTTTGTGACAGGTCATGTTGCTTCATATTTGTTCTAATGTACTAATGCATTAATACATTGAAATCTTACTTCATTCTCTCGCTGGGAGCAAACTGTTTAAACCCTTTGCTTACTGGTAGCATCAAAACCATTGGAAACCACAAATTGAACCCTGAACAGGAGCAAGATTCATGAAAGCAGGTGTCATGGCCGGTGTAATGCTGTTATTCGTATCAACAGCATTGAATGCGGCGGTTAAAGAAACAGAGGAGATGACTTTTGATGTTGCCCCGGGCGCACGAATAAGCCTGGAGAACATCAACGGCGATATTACCATTGCAGCCGGCTCGGGTGACAAGGTTCACCTGGTTGCTTACAAGAAAGCAGGTAAGCAGGAATACCTGGACGAGCTTAAAGTCATTGTAGACGCGGATGATCAGTACATCAGGATTGAAACCAGGCACCCGAAAAGTGAAGGTGGCTGGTTCAAATGGGGCAATGACAGCAGCGGCAGCGTGGCGTATGAGCTCGAAGTGCCCTATGACGTCAACCTGGATACGATTTCAACTGTGAATGGAGATGTAGAGATCAGTGCTGTGAATGGACAGGTAAAAGCGGAGACTGTCAATGGGTCCCTGAGCGCCATCGGACTGTCTGGCGACGTCAACCTGGAGACGGTCAACGGCAGCATCCAGGCGGAATTTGACGAGTTGGGCGAAGACCAGCGGGTCACTGCCGACGCGGTCAATGGCAAGATTATCCTGCTGGTTCCCGCCAATACCAGTGCCCGGGTGAATGCCGAAACCGTCAATGGCAGCATCGATGCGTCCGACTTTGGACTGGAACCGGAGAAGGGCTTTGTGGGTCGTGACCTGTCTGGCGACATTGGTGACGGCGACGCCCGGATTTCACTGGATACGGTGAACGGGTCCATTCGAATATCCAGGAAATAGTCTTCCTGTTCCCTTAATAGATGACCCGGCCTCGCGGCCGGGTTTTTTTATGGGCGTCTCTGATATATCATCGACCGACTTACCCCTCTAAATGGGAAACAGAAAAGATGAGCCAGGTGCATTGGCAAGGTGTCTTTCCGGCCTTGACGACAAAGTTCACCGTCGCAGATGAAATCGACGCGCTTGAGCGACGGCCGGAATTCTGATGAGTTCCGTTACCACTCCGACCGTCAGTCTGGCTGAACAGGCCTACCAGCTACTCGAAGAACAGCTGGTTACCCTGACCTTGCCGCCTGGAAGCCAGGTCTCGGAAGGGCAGTTGATCGCCATGACGGGCTTTGGCCGTACGCCGGTGCGTGAGGCCATACAGCGTCTGGCGCAGCAGGAGCTGTTTACGGTTTTGCCACGGAAAGGCCTGGTAGTGACGCCCGTAAGCAGGGCCAGCATGGTTCACATCCTTGAAGCCAGAAAACCCCTGGAGCGAGTTGTGGTTCATCGCGCAGCGCTCAACGCCAATGATACCCAGCGCAGTGAAATTGCAGCCATAGCGAGGAAATTGACTATCTCGCACGACAGTTTTGAAGATTTCCTGGAACTGGACAACGAACTCGACGATCTGCTGGACGCCTGCGCGGGAAATTCCTTTGTCAGCGCCGCTGTTGCGCCACTGAGAAGCCATTGCCGGCGCTTTTGGTACTTCCATCGTCACCAGATGCAGTTGTCAGATGCGATTTCCGCTCACAGCAAAATGGCGCGCCTGGTCGCACGGAGGGAATACACCGGCGCCCAGAAGGCTTCGGACGGCGTAATTGCGGTCATGGAGCGCCTGATGGCAGGAATCGAGCGCTAGCAGCCGATGGCGGGAACGCATACTTTTCACTGTATTGATGCCCATACCTGTGGCAACCCGGTCAGGTTGGTCTATAGCGGCGGGCCGCAACTGGACGGCGAAACCATGCTCGACCGCCAGCAACATTTTATCGCGGAGTTTGACTGGATTCGCACATCCCTGATGTACGAGCCGCGTGGTCACGCGATGATGTCCGGCAGTATTCTTTATCCCTCCAGCCGCGACGATTGCGATATGGGTGTGCTGTTCATCGAAACGTCCGGCTGCCTGCCGATGTGTGGTCATGGGATGATTGGAACCGTCACTATCGCCGTCGAGAACGGGCTCGTCACGCCGCGTGAGCCAGGGCGTATCAGCCTGGAGACCCCGGCCGGTAAAGTCGATGTTTCATACACGCAGGAGGGTAGAAAAGTCAGATCGGTCAAGCTGACGAATGTGCCGTCATTTCTCCATTCCTCCGGGCTGGAGGTGGATTGTCCTGAACTGGGTGGGATCCTTCGTTTTGACATGGCTTATGGCGGAAACTTCTATGCCATTATCGAGCCCCAGGATGGCTATGAAGACCTCGGGCAATTGACCGCTGCAGATATTATACGTCTGAGTCCTTTGCTGAGAGACCGGATCAATGACCGTTACCAGTTTTCCCACCCGGAAGACGACCGACTGTCACATATGCGGCATGTCATGTGGACCGGCCGCCCGGTGAAACCGGATTCGGATGCACGAAACGCCGTTTTCTACGGGGACTCTGCCATAGACCGCTCGCCCTGTGGTACGGGCACTTCATCACGCATGGCACAGTTGGCGGCCCGCGGCGCACTGTCCGTTGGGGACCGGTTCGTTCATGAAAGTTATATAGGCAGCCGCTTCGTCGGAAAGGTAGAGGCTGTCACCCGGGTGGGTGATTTTCCCGCCATTCTGCCCAGTGTGGAGGGGTGGGCGCGGGTCTACGGCCATAACGTCATCACGGTGGATCCGGATGATGACCCATTCTGGCGAGGATTCGTTGTTACCTGATGGATTCCCCGATCAACAGCGCTAGCGCGGCCCCGGGCTTCAGGCCATAATCACCGGGGTTGCAGGACAGGATTGACGATGCGATGAATATCGATGACAAGAAAGTAGTCTCATTTCACTACACGCTGAAAAACAGCCAGGGCGAAGAAATCGAGTCTTCACGGGACCGTGAGAGCCCAATGACGTATCTGCATGGAGGCGGTGGCATCATCCCCGGCCTGGAGAAGGCAATGATTGGTAAGGCGGCCGGAGACCGGTTTGAAGTCACCGTGGAACCCGCTGAGGCGTACGGTGAACGCAATGAAGACGGTGTCCAGAGAGTGCCGGCCAAGCATTTCGGAGAGGGCCGACGCCTGGAGCCGGGTCAGCCAGTCATCCTGAACACCCGGCAGGGGCCGAGGCAGGTGACCGTGGTGAAGGTCGGACGGTTCAATGTTGACGTCGATACCAACCATCCCCTGGCGGGGCAGTCTCTTACGTTTGACGTGGACGTGACCGATGTCCGTGAGGCGACGGATGAAGAAGTCTCACACGGACATGTACACGGTCCCGGCGGTGTCGAACACTAGTTCAGGACTTGCGGGCAATCACCCTGAGTTCATCCATATCCTGAATTCGAACCTGCTTGCGGTCTACTTTGACCACGCCGGCTTTCTGGAAGCGCGCCAAAACGCGGCTGACGGTTTCCGTAGCCAGTCTCAGGTAGCTCGCAATATCCCTGCGGGACATGGCGAGAATGAATTCACGGTCTGAATAACCGCGCCGGGAGAACCTCTCGGACAGTGACAGCAGGAACATGGCGATCCGCTCGTCAGCACTCAGGTCGCCCGCGATGGTTTCCAGTTCGCTGATGCGCTGGCTCATGACCCGGAACAACTCGGATTGAAGTTCGGGCATGTGGCGCGCCATGCTGGTTACGGTGTCGAAAGTCAATCCGCAGACTGCGCTGGTATCCAGGGCCACGACGTTGGCGACATGTTTACAGGAGTGAATGGCATCCAGGCCGATGATTTCACCGGGGAGGTGGAATCCGAGGACCTGCTCCTGCCCTTCATGGTCGATGACGTAACTCTTGAAGCAGCCCGTACGGACTGAAGCAACTGAACGGAATTCGTCGCCCGCGCGGAACAGATGTTCACCCGGCTGGATGGGGCGTGAGCGATGAACGATTTGCTCAAAACGCTCGGTTTCATCCGGGGTCAGGCCGCGAGGCAGGCAGAGTTCGCCCAGCGCACAGCGGCTGCATGCAACCTGTGCCCTGGAGGGTTCTCGCCGATAATCGCGGATGTTAGCTACTCTTAATGAACTTTCCATAATGCACTCTCCAAATAATTAGTTCTTTTGAATGCATTATATTGCTCGAGCGCATGACCGCGCATGCGTAGAAATACGTATGCGGCGGCTTTTGATGAGGGTCGGAAATCAGATAACGCGTGAGAATTTGGGCCGCGTTGCGGGTTCCTGCATGTATTCGTCAAAGGTCATCGCAATGGCTCTTAACAGCAACCGGCCTTCGGGTGTCGCCTTGAACTCGTCATCGCCCATTTCGATCAGTCCATCACGTTCCAACTGCTCCATGTTTCCGAGCTCCAGCGCGAAATGGTCATGGAAGTCGATGGCGTAGTTGGATTCGAATTCACCGAAGTTGACTTCGCCATGACACATGATGGATTCGATGATGCTGCGCCGCAGGCGGTCTTCGGTATTCAGGCTCACCCCGCGCCAGATCGGCAGCTTGCCTTCAGCCACAACCGATTGCCAGGTCGGTATGTCCTTGAGGTTCTGGGCATAGCAATCACCCACCTTGCCAATCGCACTCACGCCAAGCCCAACCAGGTCACATTCCTTGCGGGTCGAGTATCCCTGGAAGTTTCGTTGCAGGCCGCCTTCCTGCTGGGCGATCGTCAGTTCGTCGTCCGGCAGGGCAAAGTGATCCATGCCGATATAAACATAGCCCGCAGCTGTCAGTTTGTCGATCGTCAGCTCCATCAGTTCCAGCTTGGTTTCCGGCGATGGAATGTCTTTCGAATCAATCATGCGTTGTGCACGGAAGAGATGTGGCAAGTGGGCATAGTTGTATACTGCCAGGCGATTGGGTTTTACGCTGACCACGGTATCGATCGTGTTTGCAAAACTCTCCGTTGTCTGGAGTGGCAGGCCGTAAATCAAATCGATGGATACTGAATTGAATCCCAGTTTCCTGGAAGCATCCACCATTTCGAGCGTGGCGTCTTTGTCCTGTATCCGGTTGACCGCTTCCTGGACTTTAGGATCAATGTCCTGCACACCGAGAGAAATCCGGTTAAACCCCATTGAAGCCAGGCTTGCAAGTCTGTCTCCGCCGACTGTCCGTGGATCTACTTCAATGGAAAATTCGCGGCTGTCGTCGCCGCTAAGTGAAAAGTGCTCGCCGAGGCAGGCCATCAGACGACCCAGCTTTTCATCATCGTGAAACGTGGGCGTCCCTCCGCCGAAGTGTAACTGAATCACTTCACGATCATGATCGAACAGCTCACCCTGAAGGGCGATTTCCCGGTTAAGCAGTTTCAGGTAATGATCGGCCTGGTTGTCATGCCGTGTCACTTTTTTCATGCAGCCGCAGTAGTAGCAAAGCGATCTGCAGAATGGCAGATGCACATACAGCGACAACGGCTTCGGAATCAGTTCGCTGTTGCTTGCAGCGGTAAAACGCCGATAGGCTTCCGCATCAAAACCCTCCATGAACTGGACAGCGGTTGGGTAAGATGTATAACGAGGTCCTGCTACATCGTACCGTTTGATGAGTTCTGTATTGAATTTAACGCGCTGTTCCATTGACTGTTCCAGGTCTTGTTCTGTTCTGTAGGTGAAGCGTAAACGATGCTGCCATCGACAATGTTGATCGGAGTCAAAAGCTAGGCTTTTGGATAACCATCCGGTTTAAAACATTCAAAATATGGCAACAATTCTGAGGGAAATGGAAAACTAAAACATGACGCAAGTCAATTACCTGCCAAGTGCGCGCTCGTACACTACCTCCATCGACGAACCAGAACATCGGTTCTTCGAGTGAACACGATTGTGTGAAGACTCTCCAAGTCTCAAGAATTAGGCCAGACTGATGTCTGGCCTTCTTTTTTGCCTGGAGTAGTTTTGGTTGTCGCTGCAGGTTTCCTGCGTGACGGTTTAACCGGTTTTGAAGCCCGTTCTTGAGTGGGAGCCGTCACAGAACGGCTTACTGGCGGACTGGCCACAGCGGCAAAGTGATCCGCGCATTTTTACGCACTCCTGCCCAAACTGGTTGTGCATCCGCAAGCGGCCACGAAACGTCACCGGACCGTCCTTGATGCACGAGACTGTTATTTTACTGGGGCGCTGTGATCCCGCAATTTCTGATGCTTCCGAGATTTTCCCCGGGTTGAGAAACTCCTTGTCTATGTGCTGGCCATCGCAGGTCGGTTTGTTTCCTGAGTGACCACAACGGCAAAGTGAAAGGTGATTGGCATACTGCACCGTTCCGTTTTCGAGCACGAGCGTGATATTACCGGTGATCTGAAGCGGTCCGGCATTGGTTACCAGCGCCTCATTGGGCACTTCGAGCAGTCGCGGTGCACCATGGTTTTTCTGGCGCTCCTTGAACCATCGATCCAGTGCTTTCGCGGACGTGCTTTTACTTGTTCTTCCGGTTATGGATGAACTGCCGCTATCGACAGAATCGTCCATATAAGCAACGAACGCCTCACCGGATTCCTGGCTGGTAGATTGCGAATCGTGATCAATTCGCGCAGCGGCGGATGCCGCTCGTTTGGTCGTGTCATCCATGACATCATCCTCCGAGAAATCCTTTCCCTGTTTATACTGTAGCAGTAGTTTTTAAACAGTGCGAGAAATTTTGTGCAAAAAATAATCAAACCAGTGATTTTTACCCTCCTGTTTATCGCCAGTTTTTCGTTATATGGCGCTCCGGAACCGGCGCCGGAGCGGCAACGTGGAGAGGGTCCTTTTGAACGCCTGATTCTGCGTGGCGTGACGGTCATCAATGGCGAAGGTGCGCCGCCGATCGGCCCGATGGACGTTGTGATCGAAGGGAATCGTATTGCGTCGATTCATAACGTGGGATTTCCCGGAGTACCAATTCGGGATGATGACCGCCCCGAGATTCGGCCGGATGATCGCGTCATGGAGCTGGAAGGGCATTACCTCTTGCCCGGCTTTATTGACATGCATGCGCATTTCGGTGGAGACGCGCAGGGTGTACCGGCTGAGTATCCGGCCAAACTCTGGCTGGCCCACGGTATAACGACAATTCGTGAACCGGGCAGTTTTAATGGGCTGGACTGGGTGAAAGATCATCAGCGACGCAGTGCAAACAACACAATAACCGCGCCAAGGATCGTACCTTACGTCGGCTTTGGCCAGGGCTCGGACGGTCCGTTTCTGACACCGGCGGAGGCAAGGGCCTGGGTTCGGGATATCGCAAAACAAGGCGCCAGTGGCATCAAGTTTTTTGGCGCTCCACCGGAAATCATGGCGGCGGCCCTGGACGAAGCGCGCACCCAGGGCCTGGGGTCCGCGATGCACCATGCTCAACTGGATGTCACCCATTGGAACGTTCTTGATTCCGCCCGGGCGGGATTGACCACCATGGAGCACTGGTACGGTCTGCCGGAAGCGATGTTCGAACAGCAGGTCATCCAGGATTATCCGCTGGACTACAACTACAGCAATGAACAGCATCGCTTCGGACAGGCTGGCCGCTTGTGGCAACAGGCGGCCGCTCCCGGTTCTGAAAAATGGAATTCTGTCAGGGATGAGCTGATTGCATTGAATTTCACTTTGAACCCCACGTTAACCATCTACGAAGCGAGCCGTGACCTGATGAGAGAAATGAATGCGGATTGGCAGCAGGATTACGCTCATCCCAATCTCTGGTCATTCTTTCAGCCATCCCGGCGTGCCCATGGCTCCTACTGGTTTGACTGGACCACGGCGGATGAGATTGCCTGGAAGGAAAACTTCAGGCTGTGGATGGCTTTTCTCGATGACTACAAAAACCACGGCGGCAAAGTAACGCTTGGATCAGACTCGGGGTATATCTGGAAGCTTTATGGTTTCGGCTACATTCGCGAAATGGAACTTTTGCAGGAAGCGGGGTTCCACCCGCTCGAGGTATTACGTTCAGCGACTATCCAGGGCGCCGAAGTACTGGGCATGCAGGAAACGATCGGTTCCATCCGTCCGGGCAAGCTGGCCGACCTGGTCGTCACCACCTACAATCCTCTGGAAAATTTCAAAGTGCTCTACGGCACGGGGCACTTCCGGCTGAACGACAGCAATCAGCCGGCTCGCGTGGGTGGCGTGCGTTACACCATCAAAGACGGCATCGTCTATGACGCGGCTGAATTGCTGAGCGATGTCCGAGAGATGGTTACACGAGCCAGGAGCGAGGACGGCAGCGGGCCTGGCCCGGAGCGGCTGCCCCTGATCCCGGAGTAGGTCGGCTCAGGATGTACTGAAAATCAGCTTCGGCCGGTTATAAAGTGTTGCAGCCATGGCCGCCAATACCAGGCCAATGACCAGTGTGCTGGCTATTGAAAGACCATACCAGCTGAGCGGTACCGCCTCGTCACGGATCAACTCCCCGATCAGGAGGTTTTGGGAAAAAAGAGGAATGTTCATCATCCAGGTTTCCGCCTTGATCGGATTGGCCATGAAAATCAGGCTCGGGATCATCGGGATCAGGATCACCAGGCCCATGTAACTCTGTGCTTCGCGGTAGCTCTTGGCAAATGAAGCCAGCAGCGTTAGCAGGGCAGCCGCCAGAATCGCGACCGGGGAGATCACGAACAGGATCTTCAGCAGTGTTTCCAGCCCCAGTGTCAGGTCCATACCGAATGCACCAACCGGCAGGTAGGGCAGCACGATCCGGAAGGAAACCAGGGTCAGCGCCAGCGAGGCCATCGCGAAAACCATCGTGGTCAACATCTTACCGGTCATTATCTGCCAGCGTGGCACCGGGTTGATTAACAGGGGCTCCAGAGATTTTCGTTCCTTTTCACCTGCGGTGGTGTCCATTGCCAGATGAGTTGCGCCTGTGAACGCGGTGATCATCAGTACATAGGGAAGGAAGATCACAGCCAGAATGGCCCGGCTCTTGGGTGTGGACAGGTCAACGTCCTTGATCATGACGGGAGATGCCAACTGGGGTGACACGCCTCTCAATCGCAAGCGCAGAGAACCGATCTGCTGACCATACCCGTAGATGAGGCCCTTGACCTTGCGAATAGGCGCATTCGATTCCTGCCTTGACGGATCTGAGATCACTTCAACCGGTGCCGGCAGTCCCTCAGCCCATTTTTCGGGGTACTCTGGAAGAATGCGCAGAACCACCGGAACTTGCTGGCTGCGCACCATTTCCTCAGGATCTTCAGGTGCAGGCAAAATGACCGTGCCCTGTTGCTCCAGGAAACGAATCAGGCTGGGCGCATATTCAGCGCCTATCACCGGCAGCTCAAGGGTTTTCTCAGCGCGCTCTTTCTCCGCACTCTCGAGGAACCACATCATCCCGACAAACAGCAGGGGGAACAGCAAGGGTCCCAGCAACAGCGAGTTGAACAGCGCCCGGCGGTCCCGGATGTTTTCACGCACTTCTTTTCTGAATACCGTTGTCAGCCCGCTCATGCCAGCAACCCTTCCTCTGAACCGATCAGTTTTACGAATGCATCTTCCAGTGAATCGCAACCAGAACGCTGTAAAAGTTCTGCAGCCGTTCCGTCCGCGGCCACTTCGCCCTTGGCAATGATGACAATGCGGTCACACAGCGCGGCCACTTCCTGCATGATGTGTGTGGACAGGACCACTGAGTGCCCCTCTTCTTTCAGATTGCGTATGTAGTGTCGCAGTGCCCGTGTGCTCATGACATCGAGTCCGTTGCTCGGTTCATCCATCAACACCGTTTGGGGCTGGTGTACCATGGCCCGCGCAATGGCTACCTTTACGCGCTGGCCCTGAGAGAAACCCTCGGTGCGCCGGTCAATGAAATCAGCCATATCCAGGGTTCGGGTCATGGTTTCAATCCGGTCTGTGATGGCCTTTTTGTCCATGCCATGCAGTTCACCATAGTAAGAAATATTTTCGCGCGCAGTCAGGCGGGAATACAGCCCCCGGCTGTCCGGAACAACGCCCAGCGTGCGCTTGATTTCCATCGCGTCGCGGGCGGGATCGAGCCCGTCTATCCTGATTTCTCCTTCATCCGGTGGCAGCAGGGAATAGAGCATCCGCAGCGTGGTGGTCTTGCCGGCGCCGTTGGGGCCCAGAAGGCCAGTGATTTCACCGTCCCTGGCCTCGAAGGAAATGCCATTTACCGCCTTTACGTCGCCGAACGATTTGCGAAGATTTTTTACTACGATCATGGCGTCGGCCCTGTCAGCGAGATAAAGAATGGCGTGGGCTGCAGGTTCGACATGCAATCGGTTTCCAGGTCATCCGCACTGCCTTCAATAACGAACTCGGAGACGATTTTTCCCATGCAGCCACGGGTAGTCGCAATATGTCCCTGTCCGGGTGCGACCAGGTGACGGCTGGACGTGAAATGCACGGCGACCTGGTCGGCGTACTCCGGTGGGGTGACGGGATCCAGTTCACCTGAAAGCAGCAGCATGGGCACGTCGCCAGTGACCGGTTCGTGAAAATTGTCGGGTACGGGGCCTTGCGGCCAGATACCACACTGTATGCCGACGGCTTTTTCCATGATATCGCCCAACAGGTAGTCGTTGGGTTCGGGGTCTGCGGGGTAGAGTGGATAGTCCTCACTGCACATCACCGACATCTCCATGCCTTGTGAAATGCTTTGTTGCAGTCCTGTGGCAGCGATCAGCATCTGGCTGGCCAGGCGGTCGAAACGCCTTTCGGTCGCTGCCTCATGAATCAACAGCGGTAGCATCGCCTGTGTATCGGCTGAATACGTCAGGAAACGCAGCGAAGTGGAAAGTACCTCGCGATTGAAAGTCAGGTCAAAGGACTCACCTGTCGTGGGGTGCTGGACAGTGATATCGACCGGATTCTCATCGAGTTCCCGAATCAGAGCGATCAGTTTACCTCTGGTATCCGGAAATGCATCGCCACACAAAGTGTCTTCATCGCATGCAGCGAGTACCCGGTAAATGGCCTGGTCCAGCTTTTTGGCATGCTCGGTTCCCAGCGCCAGGGTCTGCGGCACCACGCCGTCAAGTACAACGCTGCGCACCCGTTCGGGATAAAGCCGCAGGTAGACCTGGGCCGCGCGAGTACCATAGGATCCGCCGTACAAATTGACTTTTTCGTAACCCAGGGCTTCCCTGGCGGCATCGATATCATGCATGGCGATCGTGGTGGTGTAATAACGCGGATCACCGTCCATCGAGTCGAGGCATTGCTGCGTGCTCCTGGCGAGCTCATCCCAGTCCAGCGCCAGGGCTTCGTCGAGTTCGATCTGCGGGCATTTCAGGGGATTCGACTGCCCGGTACCCCGTTGATCCACCAGCAGGATGTCCCGGGTCTCGTTCAGTTTGCGCAAGGCGCTTGCCAGGATGGGCCAGCTTTCCGTGGCTGACTGGCCGGGCCCGCCAGCGAAAAATACCAGGGGGTCGGGCTCGGCCACCCGGCCCCTCGCCGGAACGCGTGCGACCCGGATCCGGATTTGCCGGCCTTCGGGTTCTTCCGGATTTTCCGCGACGTCCAGCCAGCCACATTCGCCCACGGTGGACAGCGGGGTGCCCGGAACCAGCAATTCGCAGGTCTGCAGTTCTATTCCTGCTTCGTCGGGATCCGTTTCCGCCCGAATGTCGGTGGAGATCAGCAGCAAACCGGTTATGAACAGGGTCAGCGCGTTCAGTTGTTTGAAAAACATGGCAATCTTTATCGTGGGAACATGCGAGCGCCACAGGTTAGGACGAAACCGCCGCACTGTCCATAGGTTATTGGTCATTGAAATAGCCGCAGATCTCCACCACATCTGGATGGACACACACCGCGCAGGTTAATCTCGTCTCATGTATGCACTCGAAGTCAATGATCTCAGGAAAACCTACGGCAACGGAGTCGAAGCGCTCAAGGGCATTTCGCTGAAAGTTGAAACAGGGGATTTTTTTGCTTTTCTGGGCCCGAACGGTGCAGGCAAGTCCACGCTGATTGGCATTATTTCGTCGCTGGTTAACGCCAGTAGCGGGGAAGTCAAAGTGTTTGGCACCAGCGTTCAGCAACAACGCTCACAGGCCATGTCTCATATAGGGCTGGTGCCCCAGGAGCTGAATTTCAACCAGTTTGAAAAGCCCATGGAAATCGTCGTCAACCAGGCGGGTTACTATGGTATTCCGCGCCCGGTCGCCATCGAGCGCGCAGAGAAGTACCTCAGGCAGCTTAGTTTGTGGGACAAGGCGGATAAAATTTCGAGGACGCTTTCCGGCGGCATGAAACGGCGTCTGATGATCGCCCGGGCCATGATGAATGAGCCGAGGTTACTGATTCTGGATGAACCCACTGCCGGTGTGGATATCGAGATCCGCCGCTCGATGTGGGAGTTCATCAAGGACATCAACGACCAGGGAACCACCGTCATCCTGACCACGCATTACCTCGAAGAAGCGGAAAGTCTTTGCCGGAACATCGCGATCATCGATCATGGCGAAATCATCAAGAATACGGATATGAGATCACTGCTTGCCACGCTGGACGTGGAAACGTTCGTGCTGGACCTGCGCGAATCCATCACGCATTGCCCCAGCGTGGATGGCATGGAGATTGTGGTTCGCGACGACAGGACGCTCGAGGCCTCCCTGCCGAAGCAGAAGTCGCTGAACGTCTTGTTCTCTGAGCTCGAGCGGCAGGGCATTCATGTGCTCAGCATGCGCAACAAGGCGAACCGGCTCGAGGAGCTGTTCATGGGCCTCATAGACAAGGGGCAGGCGTCCGGGGAATCCGCGTCATGAGCGGCAATCTCGTCTGGGTGGGTTACGTCACCATCGTCAGGAAAGAAATCACACGAATTTTGCGCATCTGGGGCCAGACCATTGTTCCGCCCGCGATCACGATGACACTCTATTTCATCATATTTGGAGAGTTGATCGGCCGCCGGATCGGCGAAATGGGCGGGTTCACCTACATGCAGTACATTGTACCGGGGCTGGTCATCATGTCGGTGATCACCAATTCCTACGGCAACATGGTGTCTTCTTTTTTCGGCGCCAAGCTTGGCAAACACATCGAAGAGATGTTGATTTCGCCTTTGCCCAACTGGGTGATCCTGGCCGGTTATGTCACCGGCGCTGTCGCCCGCGGCCTGATGGTCGGTGCGGTAGTGATGGTGGTTTCCTTGTTCTTCACGCCGATTGAAGTGCAACACCCGCTGATCATGTTCACGGTACTGCTGCTGACGGCGGTGGTGTTTTCGTTGGCGGGTATGGTCAATGCCATTTTTGCGCAGAAATTCGATGATATTGCGATCATTCCGACATTTGTGCTGGCGCCGCTGACTTACCTGGGTGGTGTGTTCTACTCGATTTCGCTGCTGCCCGACTTCTGGCAGAGCGTATCCGTGGCCAATCCGATTCTCTACATGGTCAATGGTTTTCGCTATGGCATGCTGGGGGTTTCCGATGTCAGTCTGACCATGACCTACGGCGTGATATTGCTGGCTGGCGTCATCCTGTTCTCCTCGTGTCTTTACTTGCTGCACCGGGGAACGGGTCTGCGCACTTAAGAAGGCTTGCTTGCCTGCTCACGTTTTCGGCGCGTTTTTACTGCGGGAAAGACGTGCTTCGTTTAAACTGTGAGGATATTCCCGGTAGGAAACCGGCTCTTTAAATACAGGATTCAAAATGTCTGAAATCTCAAAGCGGGAAGAACTGGAAAAGGTCCCCGTAAACTGGAGCGTCACCGCGGTACTCGGGCTGACCTTCCTGGCGGCCATAACCGTGGTGCCCTGGTACGGCATTACGCACGGTTACAGCGGCTGGGCGTGGCTGTTTTTCGCCATTTTCATGGTGTTGAACGGCATTGGCATCGGCAGCGGTTATCATCGCCTCTGGTCACACAGGACTTACCAGGCCCACCCTGCGCTGCAATGGTTCCTGGCCGTCATGGGCGGCATGGCGTTGCAGAACAGCATTATTGTCTGGTGTGCCCGTCATCGCGTTCATCATCGCGATGTCGATGATAATGACAAGGATCCGTATTCCATCAATCGCGGTTTCTGGTTCGCGCACATCGGCTGGATGCTGAAAGACTATCCCAGCGGGGAGATCGATTACAGCGTGGTCCGCGACCTGGAAAAAAATCCCATTACTGCGTGGCAACATCGCTGGTACTGGACGCTGGTGTGGACGACGAATCTCGCCCTGCCGCTGTTCCTGGGCTGGCTGACCGGTGACATCCTCGGCATGTTCCTGCTGGTGGGCGTGCTCCGCCTCGTGCTCAGTCACCACGTCACGTTTTTCATCAACTCCCTGGCACATATGTGGGGCAAACAGCCTTACACCGACGAGAATACCGCTCGTGACCATCATCTCATCGCATTGATTACTTACGGCGAGGGTTATCACAACTACCATCACCTGTTTCAGAGTGATTATCGTTGTGGCATCCGCTGGTGGCACCTGGATATCAATAAGTGGTTCATTTCGACCTGTGCGTTACTCGGGCTGGTGAAGAACCGCAAGCGTGCCCCGGCATTCAAGGTATTGAGAGCACGGCTGAACATGGAGTTCAAGGTCGCGCGTGAAAAACTCGAGCAGGAAGGCGTCAGCCCACGCTGGAGAAAGCAACTCGAGGCTGAATACGCGCAATACGTGGAAATCATCAAGGAATGGCAGCAACTCCAGATAGATCGTGTACAGGCAGGCAGGCAGAAACTGGCGGAACGTTTCGAAACGGAAACGGCCTCCTTTGGCATGCGTTATCGCGAACTCGAAATGAGCCTGAAGATGCAGCACAAGCGACTGGCTTTGCTGACTTCACAGGTGATGTAGAGAGCGTTATTGGACTGACCTCTGGCTGCGCCAACCGGTCAGCAGTCAGGGTATCGGGATTTTGAAGAACCGTCGGGCGTTGGCGGTGGTTTGTTTTGCCAGTGCTTCGGGGTGTTCATCCCGCGCTGCCGCAAGTGTCCCCAGTATCCAGGGTAGCCAGCGTGGCTCATTACGGTGGCTTTTTACTTTCGGCCTGAGGTTGCGGGGTTTGAGGTAGGGCGCGTCGGTCTCGATCATCAGGCGCTCAGCGGGAATGTCTTTCAGAAAATCCTTCATATGCGTTCCGCGGCGTTCATCGCAGATCCAGCCTGTAATGCCAATGTGGCAGTCCAGGTCCAGATAGTCATGAAGTTCTTCCTGCGCGCCGGTAAAGCAATGAACCACGACATCGGCAAGCCGGTCCCTTGTTTCACGAAGAGTTGCGTGAAAATCTTCATGCGCGTCGCGCATGTGCAAAAAAAGCGGCAAGCCGGAGCTTTCCCCGATCGCGAGTTGCTGCCGGAATACCTTCCGCTGAACATCCCTGGGTGAAAAATCCCGGAAATAGTCCAGCCCGGTCTCACCAACGGCCACGACCTCCTTCTCCAAAGTGAGTTTTCTCAGCCGCTGATCGGTTTCGTTGCTGAAATCAGCTGCCCGGTGGGGATGAACACCCGCCGTGGCAAACAACAATCCCGGATGGTCCCGTGCCAGGCTCAGGGCGGCATGGCTGCCCTCGTCGCTTGCTCCGGTCACGATCATCTGAGCAACGCCCGCCTCTCGTGCCCGCTCCAGCACCGCGTTTCGATCGCTGTCGAATGAGTCGTGCGTCAGGTTACAGCCAATATCAATCAGTTCCATGGCGCGCATTTTATCTGAATTGCCCGACGGCTGTACTTGAACTCCAGCCTGAAGCGGTCAGAATACCGTGATGGAAATTCAGTGGAGCGCCTACTGGCGCCTGATGCGTTTTGACAAGCCGATCGGCATTTTGCTGCTGCTTTGGCCCACCTGGTGGGCGCTGCTTTTCGCCGGCGAAGGGCTGCCCAGCCTGAAAAATGTCCTGATATTCACGTGTGGCGTCGTGCTGATGCGGGCTGCTGGCTGTGTCATGAATGATATCGCCGACCGGAATTTCGACCCGCACGTGAAGCGTACGCACCTGCGACCGCTCGCTTCGGGAGAGCTCTCACTGAAGCAGGCCCTGCGCCTGTTCTTTATTCTGCTGTCGATGGCCTTCGTGCTGGTGTTGTTTACCAATCCGCTGACGGTCATGCTGGCTTTTACAGGTGCCGCGCTGGCCTCGAGTTACCCGTTTTTCAAGCGCTTTACCCATTTGCCACAGGTCGTGTTGGGCATCGCCTTCGGTTGGGGCATACCGATGGCTTTTGCGGCCGAAAACTCTACCGTGCCAGCCCTGGCCTGGTGGCTGCTGGTCGTCAACACGGTCTGGTCGGTCATTTATGACACGCTCTATGCCATGGTGGACCGGGACGATGATCTCAAGGTTGGTGTCAAGTCCACCGCGATCCTCTTTGGCCGGTTTGACCTGTTGATCACCGGCCTGCTGATGTTGCTGATGCTGGTCATGTTAACGGCGATCGGCTTGATCCTCAGCCTGGGCTGGACCTGGTTTGCCGCCATTCTGATTTCTGCCATCCTGTTTGGCTTCCAGTTGCACGGTGCCCGCCACCGCGAACGGGATGCCTGCTTCAAGGCCTTTCTGGCCAATAACTGGGTCGGTGTGGTCATGTTTCTCGGCATCCTGGGGCACTTTATGCTGTCAGGCGCTTATTCAGCAGCCTGAGCACTTGGTGCCGGTGCCCTGGCTGCAACCCAGACGGATACCCGCCGGATACCCGATCTTTTCAAAACCCGGGCGCATTCAGACAGGGTGGCGCCGGTGGTCAGCACATCGTCCACCAGCGCCACGTGGTTAAGATATTTGTGCTTTTTTGCAGACAAGGTGCAGGCAAAGGCGCCTTTGATATTGATCTTGCGGCTGATCGCATCCAGTCCCGAGTGAGCCCGGGTTCGACGTTTCCGGCGCAGAGCAGTGGAGCGTACCGGCACGTCCAGCACTTTGCCGGCGTATCTCGCCAACAATTCAGACTGGTTAAAAGCTCTGCTGAAATGCCGTGAGCGGTGAAGTGGCACCGGGATGATGGCATCAGGTGCAAAATCGCAGTACCTGAGCACAGCGGCCGTCATCGCCTGCGCGAGGAACTCACCTGATGCCAGGCTGCGAGAAAATTTGAATCTCTGTACCAGTTGATCCACGGGAAATTCGTAGACCAGGGCGGCGATGGCTGAATCCCAGGGCAGTGCCTGGCGCCTGCAATGTTCGCAGGGTGAATCGCCAGGGGAGGCCACGGGCAGGCCGCAACGGGCACAGCCGTGTTCTATCCGGGGTAGCTCTCCGGAACAGGGCGGACAAACGTTGCTGGCGCCGCTGCTCATTCCACACAGAATGCAGTGCCGCGGCAGCACAGCGTCGAGGATGGTTTGGGTCCAGGCATGCATCTTTTCCAGGCTAAGCGCCTCGCAAAAAGAAACCATCGGGTTATTCATGCGATAAACTGTAAGAAAAGTCAGCCCGGAATCGCCTTGTCCCACCTTCAGCACATCCGCGACACGTTCAATCGCATTGCAGAACACTACGATCACCATGCTGCCCTGCAACGGGAGGTATGCAGCCGTTTACTCGAGCGCACCGCTTTTCATCGACGCACGCTATCGCGGATTCTTGACCTGGGCTGCGGAACCGGCGTGGGCAGCGCTGAACTGAAGCAGAGTTTCCGAAAAGCTCAGGTCGTGTCGCTGGATACTTCCCCGGCGATGTTGTCACAGGTGCGGCGCCGTTCCAGCATGCTGCGTCCGCTGAAGCCCGTGTGCGCCGATCTTGGAGTGCTGCCGTTCAGTTCCCGCTCGGCTGACCTGGTTTTTTCCAACCTGGCCAGCTTCTGGTGCGCCGATCCCATGGCCATGTTCACTGAATTTCGCCGGGTGCTGCGACCTGACGGAATGCTGCTATTCAGCACCCTGGGGCCCCTGACGTTCCGCGAACTGGGGGATGCCTGGTCCGCTGTTGACGATGGGGTCGAGTTTCCCGGTTTCGCCGACATACTCGAGGTCGGCGACGCATTGACGTCTGCCGGATTCAGGGAGCCGGTGATGGATACGGACCGGATTGTGCTGAGCTATTCCTGCCTGGAAACCATGCTCGATGAGCTCGAAGCAACCGGAATGTCCTTACTGGTCCGGGGCTGGAGCCGCGATGATTCCCTGGCCCGTCAGCTGGACGCGGCCTATGCACAGAAAACCGACGATGGAAAGTACCCCCTGGGATTCGAAATCCACTACGGGATAGCCTTTGGTCCGGCCGACGGGCAACCGATGAAGACCCGTGACGGGGATGTGGCGACGTTTTCCGTGGATGCGATCAGGAGAAACCACAGGAGAAAGTCCCGAGAGTGAGGCTTTGCCAAATTCTCTTCACTGGGCTATCATTAATTCAAGGGCAAAATTTAATTCATCAGAACTCAAGAATCGATCAAACCGGATTTGTCGTCCCCCCTTACGGCATTTCTGGTTCGAGACCGGTGTTCCCCTTGCACTAGGTCTCACGAAAGGGCCGGTTGACCCCTTACCGGCCCTTTCTCTTTTTTAGGGCAGGTGCGGCCGGCCCAGGTAATCATGCGATTGCATTTCAGTGAGCCTGCTTACCGTGCGTTGAAATTCAAACTCAAGCATCCGGCCCGTGTAGAGCTTCCCGATCGGCACGTCGGCGGAAATGAGCAACTTGACGTTGCGGTCATAGAATTCGTCGACCATCGTGATAAATCGCCTTGCCGCGTTCGAATCCGGTTCACCCAGTTGAGGCATGTTGCTGAGCACCACGGTGTTGAAGGCTCGGGCAATTTCAATGAAGTCGATTCCGCCACGGGGTTTTTGACACAGCTCTCTGAATTCAAACCAGATGATGCCGTCGCCCCGCCGGTGCGCATGAAAGGCACGTCCATTAATCTCCAGTTCATGATCAAGCTCGCACTCGGCGGCCATTCGCTCGAAACTATCGGTCATTACCCGTCTTGCTTCGTCATCCAGCGGGCAATGGAAAATCTTCGATTGCTCCAGGATCCGGAGCCTGTAATCAACACTGCCCGGCAATTCGATGACCTGGGTGCTTTGCCGGATCAGGTCAATCGCGGGCAGAAAACGGGCTCTCTGAAGGCCGTCGCTGTAAAGCGCTTCAGGCGCCAGATTGGACGTTGTAACCAGCGTGACGCCATTTTCGAACAGGTTTTCGAGCAAGCCTCCAAGCAACATCGCGTCAGCGATATCGGAGACAAAAAACTCGTCCAGGCACAGTACGCTGTAATTTCGCGCCCATTCAGCGGCAATTCGGGCCAGAGGGTCTCGAACCTGGCCTTGTGCCTTGAGGCTGTTATGCACCCGTTGCATGAACCGATGGAAGTGGATGCGCTGTTTACGCTGCACAGGAAGATGCTGGTAGAAAAGATCCATCAGCCAGGTCTTGCCACGCCCCACGCTGCCCCAGATGTACAGCCCCTTGATGGATTCCCGGCGGGTGCGCCGGATCCGGTCCAGGAAACCCGGGTGGTCTTGCCGCTGTAAAGCATGCCACAGGGCATCGAGGGCATGGACAACCTCTGATTGCGCAGGGTCAGCGGTAAAGTCACCCTGGTGGGTGAGTATGCGATATTGCCTGAGCGGAGAAGGGTTTTGCAAGACCCGGCTTTTAAAGTTTTTCTGGGTCGGTTCCGGAAGACGGCAACTGTTCACGCACACCGTTTTTCAACAAGCCGCGCAGGTCCATCAGACGGCGGTGGAAGAAATGGTCCGCTTCCTGCATCACGACCAGTTCTGGCGGCGGTTTGAGTTGGCTCGCCCACTGCCTGACCACGTCTATGTTGACGATTTCATCCTCGTCACCCTGGATGACCAGCCAGGGGCATTCAGGATGAGGCAGGGAGTCAAAGGGGTAACGGTCCACTGGCGGTGCAATACTGATCAACTGTCTCGTATGGAGATTCAAAGAGGCTCTTGCTGCCACGTAGGAGCCGAAAGAGAAACCACCGAGCCACAAATCGTCATCCGGCCTTGTCCGGCGTACCCATTCCGCAACTGCAAACAGGTCGTCCGTTTCACCGTAACCGTCATCGTGCTCGCCTTCACTTTCACCGGCTCCCCGGAAGTTGAAGCGGACAGTGCGCAGCCCCAGTTCTCTCATCGAGCGCTCCATGATGGTCACCACCTTGTTGCGCATGGTGCCGCTGTGCATGGGGTGTGGGTGGCAAATGATCACGGTTGCAGGCAGCTCGATATCTGTTTCGGGGGCGTCTGTAGCGCACTCAATGGCGCCCGCCGGCCCGCGAATGAAAAACTCGCTGTGCTCGCCTGGAAACTGTTCTGGTTGCTCGAATGTCCGGGCCTCTGTCATGTCCTGGTACATCGCCGCGAAAGAGGTGTCATGATACCGCAGACAGGTGCTTGCAAGCCAGACAGATTCGTTTCTGCTACATTTGATTCATGATACCCAGTGACTGCTCATGAAGCGGGAGTTTTGAACTTCCTGGCCCACTTGCTGCTGGCCGGTGAAGATGAGGGCCTTCGTCTGGGCGCCATGCTGGGCGATTTCGTCCGGGGCAAACAGGCGCTTTTCCGCCATGACGCGCCCACCCGCCAGGGTATCAGGCTGCACCGGCACATCGATGCATCCACCGATGCGTTGCCCGCGGTTAAAGGCCTGCTGGCTGCGCTCAATCCGCCTTTCAGGCGTTATGGCGGCATCATTATTGACCTGTTATTCGACCATCATCTGGCCCGGCGCTGGACTGAGTATTCCGGCGTCCCGTTGCAGGAGTTCGACCAGGGTGTAAGACAAATGCTGGCTGAGCATGATGCGATGGTGCCGGAGCGATTAAGGGGGTTCATGCGTTATGCCGACCATCGCGGGCTATTCGCGGCCTACCGTGAAAAATCCGAAATTCTCCATAGTCTCAGGGGCGTAGGGCGACGTTTATCCCGGGCCAATCCCCTGCATCGTGTGGATGACATATGGGACGACTTCGAACCCGTCGTTGCCAACAGTTTCGAGCCCGTATTTGGGGAAATTCAGTTGGAGGTGGCGAACTGGCTGAAATCGAAATCCACGATAACGGGGTCGTGATCAGAGGCTCTCAACCAGGGTTGGGGGTGCTCCATCTTGCGCGCATGGTTTGAATTGATGTGCCAGATCTGTGCAGCCTGCGCATAGCCGGCCATTTCAGGTGATGCGAAGATGTAATCCAGCGTGCCGGTTTGTCCCCAGTAGAGAAAGCTGTGCTGTGGCAGGCCGGACAGCTGTTCAACCAGGTCAACGTATGAAGCCGCTTTAAAGCGCATGACCGGGTCTTCCATTCGATAGGCATTCATATCACCCAGCACCAGTATATTTTCAGTGCCGAGCTTCCCGGACAGGTTCTCCAGCCATTCCAGTTGTGCGTCTACCGCGGCCACCCTGGCCGGGCTCCAGCACCCCTGCCCATTGTTCTGGTCGGCGTTTGGGCCATCGTCCGGGCAGCCGCCCTTGGATTTCAGATGGTTGGCGACCGCCAGGAACTCCACGCCGGACTGCCGGTCGCGAAACAACTGGGCCAGCGGTTGTCGGCTAAGTCCCTTAAATTCGGGACTCCGCAGCACGTGAGCGGATTCGACTGCTTGCAGCACCTGCTGCCGGTAGAACAGGCCGACCGTGATAACGTCGCTCCCAATGCGCTCGCTTTCCGGCTCGACGAACGCCCAGTCTGCCTGGCCCGTTTCATTCAGCAGTGCGCGAAGAGACTGTGCGGCGCCAAGTGCCCCGAAGCCATCATTTTCCAGCTCCTGCACGGCCAGGAGATCGGGCTGGATACGCGCCATGGCCGCCCGGGTCCGGGCTGCACGGGCGAGATATTCTTCATGGGTTTTTGCGCCCCGATCAGTAGGGAAACCTCCTCCGGAACCATCTCCGTTGAAGAAATTCAGCAGATTACTGCTGACCACCCGAACCTGACCGGCCGTGTTCGGTTCAATCGGGTCCGGCTGGGGAATTTCGGTTAAGGGGGTGCCTTCCAGCCAGAGTTGCTGCCCGCGGCCGCTGTGCCCCATCACTCCGGTTAATTCATCCAGGTGGCTGCCAACCGGCATTGCTGACAGCCGGGTCTCCTGCAGAGTGGCCACGATGGAATGCTCGCGATTTTTCCGCTGCCGTGCCGAGGCTGCCTGGCCGGGTCGTGCCACTTCAGTAGGTATCCTGAGCACGCCCATGTCGCTGAGCGTCACTTCTCCCTCAGACAGCTTGTAGACGTCGGTCACTGTCAGGGCCTGATCGAAAGACACCCGCATGTTTTCCAGTGCCTCCCTGGCCTTTGAATCCAGTGGCAGCTTGATCGCGGTTTCGGGCAAAGAAGATTGCTCAGCACAGATTCCGGCTTCGCTGATTTCGATGATCGATGTCTGTTTATCCTTCGACGAACCCCGCTCAGCCACGCGCCCACTAACAGCGAGAAGCTGACCGGGCAGGGCGGAGCGGGATAATTCTTTATCAGCCACAAA
>Ga0316193_10000222_pt1 | contig 33095 bp, 31 predicted proteins | sample MerIslsedime2_MG_FD_207735 | JGI IMG/M metagenome (GOLD analysis project Ga0316193, IMG submission 207735) | Coastal sediment microbial communities from Maine, United States - Merrow Island sediment 2 | ecosystem: Environmental > Aquatic > Marine > Coastal > Sediment | place: USA: Maine... | reverse complement strand
AAGTCCGGTTTGGCGAAGTGCATCACCCCAGCAGAGGTGAAGAGCGCGGCAGCGGCGAAGGGGGACAAGCGCGACATTGCTCCAGTCAAGCCTCCCCGCTGCCGCTGGTCGCAGCCGGGCCGAACTCACCTACGCTGGACTCCGTGACCGACACGGCTGTCAACGTCGAGGTGTTGCCGAGCGACTGGCGGGACCAGGTGCTTGCGCTGGCCAAGGAGCGCGACGCGGTGATCCTCGCGCACAACTACCAAGTGCCCGAGATCCAGGACATCGCTCATCACGTGGGCGACTCGCTCGGACTGTCGCGGGTGGCCGCCGAGGTCGAGGCGTCGACGATCGTGTTCTGCGGCGTCCACTTCATGGCCGAGTCGGCCAAGATCCTCGCCTACGACAAGACGGTGATCATTCCCGATGCGGCCGCGGGCTGCAGCCTCGCCGAGACGATCAACGGTCAACAGCTCCGCGCCTGGAAGGCCGAGCACCCTGGCGCCGTCGTGGTCAGCTACGTGAACACCACCGCGGAGGTGAAGGCAGACACCGACATCTGCTGTACGTCATCGAACGCCGTCGAGGTGGTCGAGTCGATCCCACGTGACCAGGAGGTGCTGTTCTGCCCTGACCAGTTCCTCGGGGCCCACGTGCAGCGCCTCACGGGCCGGGACAACATGCACATCTGGATGGGGGAGTGTCACGTCCACGCCGGCATCAACGGTGCTGACCTCAAGGCGCAGGTCGAAGCCGAACCCGATGCCGAGCTGTTCATCCACCCCGAGTGTGGGTGCGCGACGAGTGCGCTCTATCTCGTGTCGTCCGGCGTGGTGCCGGCCGAACGAACCAAGGTGTTGTCGACCGGCGGCATGGTCGACGCTGCTCGGGCGACGACTGCTGCCAAGGTGCTCGTCGCAACCGAAACCGGCATGATCCACCAACTGGAGAAGGTCAACTCGACGACGGAATTCGTGCCGGTCAATCGAGCGGCGGTCTGCAAGTACATGAAGATGATCACGCCGGCCAAGCTCTTGCGCTCGCTGCGTGACGGCACCGACGAAGTGTTCGTCGACCGTGAAATCGCCGATCGTGCCCGCCGGTCCGTGGAGCGCATGATCGCCATCGGCACCCCGTCCGCCACCGCCGAGTGAGTATGACCCCGTCCCTGCGCCATGGTTCCGCGAGCCCTGGGCTCGCGGAACCATGGCGACGCAGAGGGACACGGTGAGTCTGCCGAGGAGGTTGGCTGCGCCACCGGCCACGTGGGAGCGCGACGTCGACGTCGTGGTACTGGGATCGGGGGCCGCCGGGCTGTCGGCGGCCTTGGCCGCTCGCCCGGTCCGGACTGTGCTCGTGGTGACCAAGGACATCTTGTCGGCGGGGTCGACGCAGTGGGCCCAGGGTGGCCTCGCCGGCGTGCTCGACCCGAGCGACACGATCGAGGATCACGTTCGCGACACCCTCGAGGCCGGCGCCGGGCTGTGCGACGAGGATGTCGTCCGCGAGTTGGTCACCGAGGCGCCCAAGTCGATCCGCTACCTCATGCGCCTCGGAGCAGCGTTCGACCCTGAGCAGGGTGGCACCGACATCGCCCTCACTCGCGAAGGCGGCCACAGCCACAACCGCATCGTCCACTCCGGCGGTGACCGCTCCGGCGCTGAGGTGCAGCGGACGCTCGACGAATCGGCGATCGGCGCCGGGGTCGACGTTCTCGGTCATGCCTTCGCCCTCGACCTCGTGCTCGGGACCGCCGCCGACGGCGTGCGACAGGTCGCGGGTGTCCGAATCGGCAAGACCGACGAACACGGGGTACTCGTCTCGGTTGGCATCGTCACCGCCCGTGCCGTCGTCGTCGCGTCGGGCGGCTATGGACAGGTGTTCGCGTCGACCTCCAACCCAGCGGCGGTGACCGGTGACGGCGTGGCGATGGCGCTACGAGCCGGCCTCCCGGTCACCGACGTCGAGTTCGTGCAGTTCCACCCGACGGTGATGTGGCGCGGGCCCGACGCCCGAGGTCAGCAAGCGCTCGTTTCCGAGGCGGTCCGTGGGGAGGGTGCGATCCTGTTCGATGCTGCGGGCGAACGGGTGATGCTCGGTGTCCATCCACTGGAAGACCTTGCCCCGCGCGACGTCGTCGCCGCCGTCATCAGCCGCCGGATGTCCGATGCCCCCGGCGGTGTGGATGACCACGTGTACCTCGATGCCACGCACATGGGGGAGCGCTTCTACGAGCGGTTCCCATCGATCACCGAGGCGTGTCGGGAGATCGGACTCGATCCCGCCGTCGATCGCATTCCGGTCGCACCGGCGGCGCACTACGCGTGCGGCGGAATTCGTGCTGGTCTCGACGGCCGCACATCGTTGCGCGGGCTCTGTGCCGTCGGCGAGGTCTCGGCCACCGGCGTGCACGGGGCGAACCGTCTTGCGTCGAACAGTCTGACGGAGTCGGTCGTCGCCGGAACGAGAGTTGGGCGTGACCTGGCCTGGGAGCTGCCCGATCGGGTGGCGATCGACATCGATGTCCACGACCCGATGGATCACACTCTTCTCGAACCGTCTCGTCTTCGTGAGGTCCGCGCCGTGATGTCCCGTCACGTGGGTGTCGTCCGCGACGAGATGTCGCTGTCGTCGGCGGCTGGTGCGCTGGGCTCGATCGCGCATGGAATGCGGTCGGCGAAACGCACCGGAGCCTCGGGTGATGATGTCGTCCAACCCGTCGAGCCGTCACGCCGGGCGTGGGAGGGCACCAACATCCTGACCGTGGCCACAGCGATGGTCTCAGCGGCCCGCGCTCGCACCGAGAGCCGGGGCTGCCATCGACGATCCGACTTCCCCGAATCCCGACCGGAGTGGGTGTGCCACCTCGAGGTCACCCTCGACTCCGTCGGTGCTGTCGACATCGACGGTGCACCTGATTGAACCCTGTCCTACGATTCGGTCGTGGCCAGTCTCACGTGCACGATCTGCGGCTTCGATGGTGACCGGTGGAGCGACGACGATGTCGAGCGGACGTTGGCGCACACCGATGACCTGATCGGATACGTCCTCGAAGGAGCTGACGCCTTGCTCCCAACCGACGCGCAGGGGACTCCTGTGGCCGCTGGCGCTGACCCGCTCGCCTCCACCCACGCCGTCATGCATCGCCTCCACGAGGTAGCTGAACTCCGCCGGACCCGGGCGGAGTTCCAACCGATGGTCGGCCGAGTGGATTCGCTGCAAGCATCCGGAGGCGGTGTGCCGAAGGCCTCGATCCTCAGCGCTGAGATCGGCCCGAGCGGGATCGTCGGCGACATTCAGGGCAACCGACGCCACCACGGGCGTCCCTGGCAGGCGCTCTGCCTCTACAGCAGCGACGTTCTCGCCGCGCTGCAGGGTGAAGGGCATCCGATCGTCGCCGGGGGCGCCGGCGAGAACATCACCGTCTCGGGGGTGGATTGGTCGCGAATGCGCGGTGGCCTGACGATCGAGATCGGCTCCTTGCGACTGGTCACCACCAGCCCGGCAGCACCGTGCCACAAGATCGGTGAGTGCTTCACCGACCGCGAATGGACCCGCATCGACCACGCCGGGCGGCCAGGGTGGGCTCGTTGGTATGCATCGGTGGTCACCGGAGGGACGATCGCGCCCGGAGACCAACTCACCGTCAGAACGTGACCGTGACGAATGGTGTCTGACCCCAGGAGGAACGCATACCCTCACGCCATGCTCGTGTTCCACCCGCTGTCGGAGGCGACCCGTCGGACGATGATCGCCGGCGGTCTGGACCCCGACGCAGTCGCGGCCACGGTTCGTGACGCGGTCGTCGAGGATCTCATGGGCGGGGTCGACGTGACATCGACGGCGACGATCCCTGTCCATCATCGCAGCACGGCAACGTTGGGAGTCCGCCAAGCGGGAGTGATCGCCGGTCTCCCGGTCGTTGCCGCCGTGATCGAGACGGTCTGTGGCGATGTCGCGAGCGAGTTCGATGCGCTGGTCGTCGACGGTGCCCTCGTCCAACCAGGCACGACGATCGCTGAGGTCACTGCTCCCACTCGCTTGTTGCTGACCGCTGAACGAACCGCGCTCAACCTCTTGTGTCACCTGTCGGGAGTGGCGACGTCGACTCGCCGCTGGGTCGATGCGTTGGATGGCACCACCGCCGTCGTCCGCGACACGCGCAAGACGACGCCCGGGCTCCGGACCTTGGAGAAGTACGCCGTTCGGTGCGGTGGTGGGTCGAATCACCGGATGGGCCTGTCCGACATGGCACTGGTGAAGGACAACCACGTCGCCGCCGCGGGTGGTATCGCGGAGGCCTATCGACGTGTGCGGGAACTCGAATCGACCATCCCCGTCGAGATCGAGGTCGACTCCGTCGAGGGCTTACGCGAGGCGATCGAGGCCGGTGCCGACGAGGTGCTGATCGACAACTTCACGCCCGGGGAGATGCGCATCGCCGTCGCCGTCCGCAACGAGATGAAGCCGTCGGTTCGTCTGGAGGCGAGCGGTGGCCTGACCCTCGAGTCAGCTCGGGCGGTCGCCGAGACCGGGGTGGACTTCATCGCGGTCGGCGAACTGACCCACTCCGCCCGTGTCCTCGACGTCGGACTCGACCTGCGGACCGTCGCAGCGGGGGCCTGACCCCTTGAGGTGACGAGTGAGGTAGGCGGTCAGGACTCGGGGGTGCCGTAGACGCCGAGGAGGTCGACCACGACGATCATGTCCGACCCGGCCGGGAGGCCGAGCTGTGGGTTCCCATCGGGGCCGAAGGCGTCGTCGGGCGGGATGGTGATCGCCCGCCGCCCGCCGACCTTCATGCCGGGCAGACCGTTCACGAAACCAGGGAAGCCGCCGACTGCCGTGCCGACCTGGACCGGCTCGGCGACCCAGCTGCTCTCCAGCTCGGCGAGGTTGTCACCGCGGTACAGCACGTAGTTGATCACGCCGGTCTGGCCAGGCTGCAGCTCCTCGCCTTCGCCCTCGCGGAGATCGATCACGGTGGTCTCGGCGGCCCCTTCGGATGCCTCGACGCCCGGCTCGGTCGGCGCATCCTCAGCGTTCGGCGGCTGGATGACGGCACGAACTTCGATCAGGAAGGTGAGGGCCTCGTTGGGTCCGATGATGTCGTTCTGCGAGTTCTCCCCATATGCGAGATCGCTCGGGATGTCGAGCTGGATGCGGGCACCGGCCTGCGCGTCGACGAGGCCTTCGTCCCAGCCGGCGATCACCCGGCCCTCCCCGAGCACGACGGGACACGGCTCGAACCGGTCAAAGCTGTTGTCGACCTCCACACCGTCGCTGCAGCGCACGCCGATGTAGTCCACGATGACGGTGTCGCCGGCTTGTGCTTCGGGCCCCGAGCCCTCCTGGAGGACGGTCACCTGGAGTTCGGTCGGGAGCACTTCGGGGATCTCCACCCCCGGCTTGTCAGGATTGGTCGGGGGCGGCGCCGGCTCCGAGCCGTCGGTCGAGTCCGGCGCGTCGGTGGTCTGGACTTCGGTCGTCGCCGACTCCGCTGATGACTCAGTCGTGGATTCGTCGCTCGAGTCGCCGTCGCTGCTGCACGCGGCGAGCAGCAGAGTGGCGGTCAGAAGTACGGGGAGGGTCCGGCGCATCGGCACGACGCTACTGCCCATCGCCGTCCGCCCGACGTCAGGCGTGGGTGGCGAGCCAGGCAGCTTCCGCGCGTCCGAGATCAGTCGACGGTTCCGCGTCGACGAATGGCCAGAGCTCAGAGGCGATTCGTCGGTAGTTGCCCCGTGCACCGAGTTCGCCGAGCAGCGCATACAACCCGAGGTTGATGCGTTGGATGAACACGAACGCACGCGGCACGGTCGCGTACTGGCTGATCGGACTCGTGCGATCGAAGGTGTGACGGACGATCGAGTTCGCGTACTCCCTCGTCCAGGTCATCTCCGCGTCGGTCCTCACCGCGTCGTAGAAATGGGAGAAGTACTCGCCGACCGCCTCGGTCGACACGGGGGCGTGAGGGGTGAGCATCCCGGCGTTCTCGACGATCGAACGGAACTCCGCATCGTCGTGGTCGACAGCGGCCGCCTTCACCATCGACCCGAAGGTCGCCATCTCCTCGGGGGAGAAGTGTTTGACGAGCCCGAAATCGAGGAATGTCACTGTGCCGTCGTCGTGGAAGATGTAGTTGCCCGGGTGGGGGTCCCCATTGAACGCGCCCATCCGATACAGGCTGCGGAACACGAACCGGAAGATCACCTCGCCCGCCCGGTCGCGTTCTGCCTGCGGACGCTGCAGCAACTCGCTCCATCCAAACCCTTCGACGAGTTCGGTTGTCAGTACGGACCGGGTCGACAACTCCGGCACGACAGCCGGGATCCGGATGAACGGATGGCCGCGGTAGTAGTCGGCGAAGCCCTGCTGGTTGCGCGCTTCGAGTTCGTAGTCGGTTTCCTCGGCGATGCGCAGCTTGATCTCGTCGACCATCTCCGCAGGGTCCAGACCACCGAATCCCTGTCGCAGCAATGTGCCGAGCAGGTCGGCGTTCTTCAGATCGGCGACGATCGCATCGGCCACCCCGGGATACTGGACCTTGACCGCAACCGCTCGCTCGATGCCCGTGGACGGGTCGCGCAGCAGCGCTCGGTGGACCTGTCCGATCGAGGCTGCAGCGATCGGGGTCGGATCGAACTCGACGAACAGCTCGTCGATCGCCCCAGCGAGCTCACGCTCGACGGTCTCGATCGACAGCGCTTCCGACATCGGTGGAGCGTTGTTCTGCAGCTGTGACAGTGCGAGCCGGAGGGGCTCAGGGAGGCCGTCGTCGAGGTAACTCGCCATCTGGCCGAGCTTCATCAGCGCGCCCTTCATGTGGCCGAGTTCGTCAGCGACCTGCTGTGCCGACCGCAGCTCACGATGTCGATCCAGTTCTTCCCGGCGCTCGGTCGATGCGAAGGTCTTGCGTGCGGCGGTGGTGGCATAGGTGGTCCCGACCCGCGCGCCCATCCGGGCGAGCCGTGTGTTGCGGTGCAAGCGTGACCGGTGCACAGCGTGACCCCGTCGCCCCACCGCACCCGACTCGCGGAGCGCGATGGCTGCGACTGCGGCCAGGCCGACGAGGGCGACGGCCGCGACGGTTCGAGTCCGGGCGCGACGGTCGCTCATGCCCGACGAACGACCGAGTCGATGGCCCGCATCAGGGTCGGGACGAAGCGTTCGGGGGTGGCGACCGCGGCGTCGTGCATGGCGTCAACGCGGAACGCTTCGGCGTCGGGGATCAGTTCGAACAGCTTGGCCTGGCGGCGGATGGGGACGACCTGGTCGCGCATGGTCAGTACCGAAGACGACGGCACGTCGACCTCGTGCAACCAGTCGGTCGACGAGAAGCGACCGAGCGCCCGACCGGCTTCGAGCACCGTTGTCCAGTCGTGGGCGGCGGCTTCGCGAACCGCCCATGGCTCCCACTTCGCGCTCTTGCGCGGGAGGTACAGCTGCTCGGTCAGCCAGATCTTGGTCTGGTCAGGTGCGAAGCGAGCCACCGTCGCCAGGCCGGTGAGACCGAGGACCGAGAGGCGTTCGGGACGGCGGCCCGCGAAGTAGGGAGCGGTCGCGCACAGCACCAACCCGTCAACGCGTTCGGGATGACGTCGCCACGTGAGCTGGGCGACCGGGCCGCCCATCGAATAGCCGACCGGGATGAACGTGTCGATGCCGAGTGCATCGGCGACGTCGACGGCGTCGTCGGCGCAGTCCTCGAGTCGGAAGGGCTTCTTCGATCGAACGCCGGTGCCGTGGCCACGATGATCGAACGCGACCACCCGGTATCTGCTGCCGATGGTGTCGTACGAGCGGAACCAGTTGAGGTCGGCGGTCGCCGTCCAGCCGTGCAACAGCATCACCACCGGAGCACCAGGGGCGCCGCCGAAGTCGCGCACCATCACGGTGCCGCGGTCTTCGAGATACACGAACCTCGCCGGGGGAAGTCCGGGGCCGCTGTCGCCGACCACGGGCTCGTCAGACCTGTTCGACACGCAACACCGTGACGGTCTGCGGACCGTTCGGTGCGTCATAGGTGATCGTGGCTCCGGGCTCCGACCCGCCAAGCGCCTGGCCGAGTGGGGACGAGGCGCTGATCACGTCGGCGCCCTCGATCTGCTCCTCCATGTTGCCGATCAGGTAGCGCTCGGCGTCGTCCTCGCCGTCGCCCTCGTAGACCACGGTGTAGACGAAGGCGCCATCGACGATCTCGGCGTTCTCGAGCAGGTGCTCGAGCTGGCGGATGCGACCCTCCATGTGGCCTTGTTCGTCCTTGGCGGCGTGGTAGCCGGCGTTCTCCTTGAGGTCGCCTTCTTCACGGGCGCGCTCGATCTTGTTGGCCACCTCGATGCGACCGCGTGTGGTGAGGTCGTCGAACTCGGCCTTCAGTCGTTCGTATGTCGCTGGGGACAACTGCACTGCTGCCATGGTGATCGCAGGATACCCGCCTCCACGGATCGTGAGCTGACCCCCTGGGAGCTCCGCCAGGGCTGCCCTCGACCGGCCATCGCTCGCCCCTTGGGAACGCCGTTCGGCGTCCCCGTAGGCTCGCCCCTCATGACGCACAACATCGCAGTGATCGGCGGCGACGGCATCGGGCCCGAAGTGACGGCCGAGGCCATCAAGGTGATCCGTGCCGCAGGGGTCGACATCGCCACGACCGAGTTCGATCTCGGCGGTCAGCGCTTCCTGCGCGACGGGGAGATCCTGTCCGACCAGACGCTTGACCAGCTGCGCGACTTCGATTGCATCCTGCTCGGCGCAGTCGGTACGCCGGAGGTGCCCCCAGGGGTGATCGAGCGCGGTCTCTTGTTGAAGATGCGATTCGATCTCGACCTCTACATCAACCAGCGTCCGTTCGTCGGTACGGCGCCGGGTGGCGACACCCCCCACGACTTCGTCGTGATCCGCGAGAACACCGAGGGCCCCTACGTCGGCGAGGGCGGCGCGCTGCGCGTCGGCACGCTCAACGAGGTGGCGACGCAGGGTTCGGTCAATACCCGGCTCGGCGTCGAGCGGTGCATTCGCCATGCGTTCGAGCTCGCCGCGAGTCGTCCCCGCAAGCACCTGACGCTCGTCCACAAGACCAACGTGCTCGTGTTCGCCGGCGGGCTGTGGGAGCGCACGTTCAACGAGGTCGCTGCCGAGTTCCCCGACATCACGACCGCCTACAACCATGTCGATGCCGCTTGCATCTACTTCGTGCAGGACCCGCACCGTTACGACGTCATCGTCACCGACAACCTCTTCGGCGACATCCTCACCGACCTCGGGGGTGCGGTGTCCGGCGGCATCGGCCTGGCGTCCTCGGCCAACCTCAACCCCGCCCGCACCGGCCCGTCGATGTTCGAGCCGGTCCACGGTTCGGCGCCCGACATCGTCGGCACCGGCAAGGCCAACCCGACTGCCGCCATTCTCAGCGCGGCCTTGATGCTCGACTTCCTCGACGAGGGCGAGGCCGCAGACCGGATCCGGGCCGCCTGCGCCGATCCTGTCACCGGCAGCACCACCGATGTCGGTGACGCCATCGCTGCCCGCGTGGGAAACTGACGCCATGCCCATCACACCGACCCCGAAGATCTGGATGAACGGCGAGCTCGTCGACTGGGAGCGGGCCCAGGTCCACGTGCTGACGCACACGCTGCACTACGGCACCGGCGTGTTCGAGGGCATCCGGGCCTATGAGACCGACGACGGTCCAGCGATCTTCCGCTTGACCGACCACATCGAGCGGCTGTTCAGCTCGGCGCAGATCATGGGCATGGAGATCCCCTACACCGTCGACGAACTGGTCGCCGCCACGAAGGAGACCGTCGCCTCGACCGGGCTCGACTCGTGCTACATCCGCCCGATCGCCTACTTCGGTTATGGCGAGATGGGCCTCAACACCCTGCCGTGCACCGTCGACGTGTCGATCGCCTGCTGGCCGTGGGGTGCCTACCTCGGTGACGACGCCGTCGAGAAGGGCGTGCGGATGAAGATCTCGTCGTGGACCCGCCACGATCACAACACGATGCCTCCCGCCTCCAAGACGACTGGGAACTATGTCAACTCGTCGCTTGCGAAGGTCGAGGCGCTCAAGGCCGGCTACGACGAAGCGATCATGCTGGCGCCGAACGGTCTGGTCGCCGAGTGCACCGGCGAGAACATCTTCGTCGCCCGCCACGGCAAGCTGCTCACGCCGCCGCTGTCGGCCGGCGCGCTCGAAGGCATCACCCAGAACTCGGTGTCGACCATCGCAGCGGCTCTCGGCTACGAGGTCGTCGTCGACAACATCGCACGGAGCGACCTGTACATCGCCGAGGAAGCGTTCGTGTGCGGAACCGCGGCCGAGGTCAGCTCGATCAACTCCGTCGACGATCGCAACCTCCCGTGCCCCGGCCCGATGACCTCGGCGATCGCCGAGGTCTACCATCGGGCCATCCGCGGCAAGGATGCTCGCTACGCGGACTGGTGCGAACACGTCCGGTGACCCGTCTCGATCGGGGTCAGACCCCCATCGAGACCGGTTGGTTCAGCGGTTGAGGTTGACCGGGAGGAATCGAGGTCCGCGCACCTGGCCGTTGGCCCACTCGGTCGCCCGGGTTTCGTCCAGGTCGTAGTCGGGGAACGCCCGGATCCACTCCTGCAGCGCAACCGTCAACTCCAGCCGAGCCAGGTTCGATCCGAGGCATCGGTGGATACCGAGACCGAACGCGATGTGGCGATTCTTCTCTCGGTCGATCAGGAACTCCTCCGAACGTTCGAAGGCAGCAGGATCGTGGTTCGCCGCGGGGAACGTGAGCAACATCTGCTCGCCGGAGCGAACCGGGCACCCGCCGACCTCGGTATCACCGATCACCTTGCGACCCATCGTGACCGGCGAGTAGAACCGGAGCACCTCTTCGGTGGCGGTGGTCCACAGCAGGTCGTCGTCGGCCGCCGAGACGAGGGCCGCGCGCTGCTCGGGGTGCTGGGCGAAGTGCCAGAGCCCGGACCCGATCGCACTCCACGTCGTGTCGATGCCGGCGACGATCATCAGCCCGGCATAGCCGAGCTGGAGTTCCCTCGAGATCGGTTCGCCGTCGATCTCGGCGTTCGCGACGAGCGACAGCAGGTCACTTCGCGGATCGTCGGCCCGTGCGTCCAAGAGTTCGGTGAAGTACGCAGTCATCTCCTCGCGCACCTGCAGGCGCACGGCGTTGTCACGCGGTGCGATCTGGAAGTTGCGGTAGATCCAGTCACGGAACATGTCGGCGTCGGACTCCGGCACACCGAGCAGCGCGCAGATGCCGTGAACCGGGATGTGCTGTGCGTAGTCGCCGCTCGCCTCGGCCTGGTCCTGCCCATCCAAGTCGGCAATCAGACCGCGAGCGAACTCGCGCATGTCGTCGTCCATCGGTGCGATCACCTTCGGGCTGAAGGAGGGGAGGAGCAGGCGACGATGCAGGTGGTGCTCGGGGGGATCGGAGGTGATCGGTGGCGCCGGGGCCCGCGGTGCGTCGGGCCGGGCGACGCTGACCCACACCGACGAGAAGTTCTCGGTGTCGTGAGCCACCTGGGCGACGGCGTCGTAGGTGACCGGCATGAACGCTCGTCCGTACCGCTCGGTGGTCGCCACCGGGCAGACCTCACGTACGTCGTCCCAGATGTCGATGGCGTTCGGCCCCCACTGGGGGTCGAGCCAGTCCCAGTCGTGCACCCAGTCCGTCACCGGTGGAAGTTCCGTCTGGCCGGTCTCGTAGCTCGTCACGTGGGCCCCCTTGGCTGTCAAGCTTCCGACCGGCGTCCCTGTGGCCGTGGCCGAAGAATGAACGGTAGCTCCGCCCGGCGCTACGGTCCGTGCCGTGGGACCGAACGTGGGGATGTGCTTCGACCGATCGCTGCCGGCGCCGTTCGTGGTCGAGGTCGCCGAGGCGTTGGAGGCCGCGGCTGTCGACCAGTTGTGGGTGATCGAGGATTGTTTCTACACCGCTGCCGTCAGCCTGGCGGCGACAGCACTCGCCCGGACGGAGCAGCTGACCGTCGGCCTGGGCATCGTTCCCGCTGTTGCGCGGAATCCGGCGATCACCGCGATGGAGCTGGCGACCCTGGCGAACCTTGCGCCTGGGCGGCTCCTCGCCGGGATCGGTCACGGGGTCCAGGAGTGGATGGAGCAGATGGGTGCTCGAACGCTCTCGCCGTTGACGACGCTCGACGAGGTGATCACCGTCGTGAGACGGCTTCTGCATGGCGAGACGGTGACCTTCGACGGCCGTGAGGTGACGATGCGCGACGTCTCGCTCGATGCGCCGCCGGTGCACGCGCCACCGATCCTCGCCGGCGTGCAAGGCCCGAAATCGTTGGAGCTGGCCGGTCGAGCCGCCGACGGTGTCGTACTCGCCGAAGGCGCCGGGCCGACCTACGTGGCGCAGTCCGTCGCTCGAGCCCGACCAGCAGGCGAGTTCAGGGTCTCGGTGTTCACCGCCTTGGCGATCGTCGATGACGCTGCAGTCGCGCATCGGATCATGGCGCCCTTCGTCGCCGGGCTCCTCGAGAGTGGTGGCCCTGCCGTGCTCGCCCATCCGCACATCGACGAGATCCTCGAGCGGCACGCTGCTCGCGGTGTCGATGGCATCGCCGACATGCCCAGCGACTGGTGGATCGAGCTCGGAGCGATCGGGACCTTCGACGACGCTGTCCGCCACGCCGAAGCCCTCGCCGACGCCGGCGCCCACGACGTCGCCTTCTTCCCCGGCCCGACGGTCGACCTCGTCCGCGAGGACATCGAACACGTCACACGCCTCGCCGCCGCCCTCCGCTGATCGCTGCCCACCGACCCTCGCCGAGGAATCGCATGAAGGGGCTGAAAAAGTTGAGCGCCCCGGTCGGTGCTGCGGGCTTTCGCCTGCGCACCTTCCGGGGCGTCTCGAGTGGACAGGTCCACCACTGGTCGAACGTCGGGCGTTAGCCTTCGACTCGACCTGTTCACATCGCCCGTCTCGCCTTGCGGCGTGGCGGGCGATGCCGCGTTTCGGACTCGACACCGGTCTCCCGGCCTCGAACCCGTTGGCACCGTTTCACGCTGACCCGGTTGCCCGAGCCCTCGGTCCTGGCGCCAATCGGAACCGAGCTCGCTGAGTCCAGTTGGGGTGGCCCCAGTTCCTTCGGCTCCTCAACCACAGCCCCGTTGCCCGCTTGTCGCCCGAAGACGACACCCGAACCCGGTCGCCTCGCCGCACCGCTCGCCGGCTGCGGGTTGCCCCGTGCCCTCCGAACGCTCCAGCAGGTCTCCGTTTCCCGTGACCACCCGAAGGCGACCATGAGCCCGGTCTGACCCGACGCCCGCCCCGGTCTCCCGTGACGTCCGCCGACTCGTCGTTGCCACCGACCTCCCGAAGGAGTCCGACGGCCCGGTCCGAGGTGGCCGTGAACACTGTCCGTGCCCCAGCTCCGCTTTCACCTCGAGAGCGGTGTGGGCTGGGCCGAAGCCCCCTCCTCACCGCCCCGGTCGGCGTGCGCTCTCCGGAACGACCATCAGTAAATACGTCGCAAAATCCCTGGTCAAGGGGTATTTCGAAAAACACAGGGTTATCCCCGGAACTTTCTCGTTACCCCCAGGATTCGTTCGTTCGTCCACCCGTTGCCCACCGTTCGTGCACAGCGACATGCACAGGCTCGGACGATTTCTCGGTGACTTCTGACGTCATTCGGTTGAATCCGTCGGCGGATGCGAGTTCAATGGTAGGCGATGACTTCTGCCGACAGTGCCGCCGCCATCATCATCATTCTGTAGAACACGTGGGTCCCCACGTGTTCGCCGAGCCGCCCTCCGGGCGGCTCTTTCGGTTCTCGGGAGCATTTCATGCGACACGTCGAAGTCTTCGACACCACACTGCGAGACGGTCTCCAAGTCGAGGGCGTTTCCGCGACCGTCGACGACAAGCTCCGCATCGCCGAACAACTCGACCACCTCGGTGTCCACTTCATCGAGGGTGGTTGGCCGGGAGCGAACCCGAAGGACATCGAGTTCTTCGCACGCGCCGAGAACGAGCTGCAGTTCACGACGTCGACGCTCGTGGCCTTCGGATCCACCCGTCGCCCCCGCGGCAAGGTCGACGACGACGCCACCCTCCGCAACCTGATCGAAGCCGAAACCTCGGCGGTGTGCATCGTGGCCAAGAGCTCCGAGTACCAGGTGGTCGAAGCGCTCCAGACCACACTCGATGAAGGTGCGGCGATGATCGGCGACTCGGTCGAGTACCTCCGCGGCCACGGCCGCATGGTGCTCGTCGACCTCGAGCACTTCTTCGACGGATACGAAGCCAACCCCGAATTCTCCTTGCGGGCGATCGAAGCCGCCGTCGTCAATGGCGCGTCACACCTCGTGCTGTGCGACACCAACGGAGGAACACTGCCGAGCGATGTCGCTCGAATCGTCGCGGATGTCAAGGCGCACGTCGGTGGCGACGCGATCATCGGCATCCACTGTCACGACGACACTGGATGCGCGGTGGCGAACTCGATGGCAGCAGTGGAGGCCGGCGCTGGTCACGTGCAAGGCACGCTCAATGGTCTCGGCGAACGAACCGGGAACACCAACCTCACCACCGTGATCCCGAACCTGCAACTCAAGCTCGGGTACACCTGCCTGCCCGACGGTCGCATCGAACGCCTGACCGCGGTCAGCCATCACGTCGCCGAGACGCTCAACCGCGCGGTCAACCCCCAGGCTCCGTACGTCGGTTCGTCGGCGTTCGCTCACAAGGCCGGCCTTCACGTGTCGGCGATCGTCCGCGCCAAGGACGCCTACGAACACGTCAACCCGGAACTCGTCGGCAACGGCACTCGATTCGTCGTGTCGGAGATGGCAGGACGGGCCACGATTCAGATGAAGGCCGACGAGATCGGCATCGATCTCGACGGCGCGACGATCAACAACGTCGTCGACGAACTCAAGCGTCTCGAGCACGAGGGCTACCACTTCGAAGCAGCCGACGCGTCCCTCGAACTGCTGATGCGACGGGCGGCCGGTCAGGTGCCCGAGTTCTTCCAGGTCGAGTCCATGCGCGTCATCACCGACGAACTCCCGAGTGGCGAGTTCTCGACCGAGGCCACCGTCAAGGTCTGGGTCGGTGACGGCGACGATGCTGAGCGTCGCGTCTGGGTGGCGGAGGGCAACGGCCCGGTCAACGCCATCGACACCGCACTCCGCAAGGCCGTCGGCACGGTGCTCCCTGAACTCGCCGACATCCATCTCACTGACTACAAGGTCCGGATTCTCGACGGAGCGAGTGCGACGGGATCGACGACGCGCGTCCTGCTCTCAGCGACCGACGGCACGCGCGACTGGACCACGATCGGCGTCAGTCCCAACATCATCGAAGCGTCGTGGCGGGCACTCGAGGACAGCCTCGTGTACGGCCTGCTCCACCGGTCGCTGAGCGGCCAGGTGTGACGATGGTGTCCGACACCATCGTCACCGGGTAGAAAGGCACCGATGGCCGCCCCCCGATTCAGCCCGGTCTCACCGACCGATCGCCCTCGCTACTACGAGTCACCGGATCACACTCCGGAGATGTGGCTGCCCGATCGGCCCGGTGAGATCGAGGGGTTGCAGCCCGATGGTCCGCGCCTCGGAGCGCAGGGGCCCGACCAGGGCTTCGCGTTGCGTATTGCTGCACGATTGCGTCCGAAGCTGCAACTGCAGCCGGGGGAGCACGTCGATGACGCCATCCATGGTTGCCTCGGGGTGGCACTTCGTCGAGCCTCGATGTACTCGCGGGCACCGGTCGTACACGACCTCACGATCGCGTTCACGATCTGGGGCTTCTACGACCCGAAGCCGCCGACGGAGCTCGTCGAACTTCGCAGCCCGCTCTTCGAAGGGCTCCGTCTCGTCACCCATCACTACACCGAAGCTTGCATCGTCGCCGACATGCCCCCCGAGGCCACACTGCGGATGACACCGGCGCAGGTCGCCGACGCCTACCCCGGCGACTGGCGCAAGCTCGTCGGCGTCTGAGCCGAGATCGACCGCTGGTCGCTCCGTGGCCAACCGGCGAGTCCTCGACACCACGGACATCGACCTGCGCGCCACGATGCGGCCGATCGGGACCTCCCCTCGTGACCCGACGACTCGCTGGACTTCGAGCAGCTTCGCCAAGGCCGTCCTCACGCCCGACGGGCCCGGCACGATGCTGTTGGCCTGGGACGGGGCCGGGTCGACGACCGCAGAGGCATGGGGCGACGGAACGGCGTGGCTGCTCGACCGGGCGCCCCACTGGGTCGGTCTGCACGACGATCTCCACGGATTCGATCCGTCACGTCACCCCACGATCGCCGAGTGGTGGCGTCGTCGCCCGGGGATCCGGCTGCCGGCCGCGGGCGTCATCTGGCAGGAACTGCTGCTCGTGCTGCTGGGCCAACGCGTCACGTCGTCGGAGGCGCTGAAGAGTTGGGCGCGACTGGTTCACGACTGGGGTGAAGCCGCCCCTGGCCCGTGCGGACTCCGGTTGCCGCCGACACCGCAGGTCGTTGCATCGAAGAGCTACGTCGATTTCCACCGACGCAACGTCGAACGACGGCGGGCCGACGCGATCCTCCAGGCGGCAAAGCGGGCGAATCGACTCGAGGAGGCAGCTGGCATGACCGCGAGCGACGCGATGATCCGACTCACTGCTCTCCCCGGCCTCGGCGTGTGGACCGCCACGTCGGTGATCGCGTCGAGTCTCGGTGACCCCGACACGATCGTGCTCCGCGACTACGGACTCCCGACGATGGTCAACTACGCCTTCACCGGCGATGCGCGGCGCGTTCCCGCCGACGAGGGCGGCGACGAAATCATGTGTCGTCATCTCGCCCCGTGGACCGGCCATCGCCAGCGGATCGTTCGATTGCTGTCGACCGTGGGCGCGCACCCTCCGAGGCGTGGACCGCGCGCCGTCAACCCTGACATCCGTCGGCTCTGACCAGGCGTGTCGGTACGGACGGCAAGGTGGCTGCTGTGGTGTGACCGAGGCAACTGGCGAAGGACGAGAACGGCTGTGAAGATGTGGCATGACCACATGGCGCCACCTGCGGTCGACACGCCGTGTCGCTCGTGGGTTGATCGGTGTCGTCGCCGCACTCGTCGGCCTCGCAGCGATCTCTGCGGCTCGGCCGACGTCACCAGCCGCCGCGGTCTTCTCGCCGGGCAGCGTCTGTCTTCCCTCAGCCGCCCCCGGCCACCTCGACCAGCTGTTCTTCAGTGAACCGGGCGGCGTGGTCGGTGCGGATTATCAGCGCGCGACCGCCTTGCCCGACGGTCGAGTGCTGTGGACGTTCCAGGACGCCGAAGTCCGGCGCCCCAACGGGTCCACGACGCTGGTTCACAACATCGGAATGGTGCAGGACGGCAGTTGCTTCACCGTGCTGATGAACGGCACGGCCGACGACCCTCGTCCGTGGTTGTTTGCATCGGACACGACGAAGTTCGCGCGCTGGTTCTGGCCGCTCGGCGCGGAGATGGGGAGCGATGGCCGCCTGTACGTGTTCGCGGCCGAGATGTACGAGCGCGGCCCTGGCTACCTGACTCGCACCGAGCCGGTGTCGACCGTCGTCGCGGGCGTCGACACTCAGACCTGGGAGGTGGTGGCGACGGGGAGACCGGCGAACGCGAGCGCCGCGCTCTACGGATTCTCGATCGAGTCCGACTCGTCATGGACCTACCTGTTCGCTCAGTGCCACCGACAGTTCGGCTTCGACCCGTTCATCTTCTCCTATGCCCATGATCAGCAGTGCAGCAACCGGGTGACCGTCGGTCGAGTGCCGAAAGGGCAGTTGTTCGCGGCGCCGACGTACTGGACGGGTCGGGGATGGCAAGCAGACCCCGCTGCTGCTGTCCCGGTGATCCAGACGGCCGGCCGCATGGTCAATGCCACCCAGTTCCTGCGGGTGAACAACAACTGGATGGCGATCACCAAGGTCGATGACTGGTGGGGTGACCGCATCGTCGTCGAGCAGGCGATCCGTCCCGTCGGACCATTCGGTGTCGTCGCCGAGATCGTCGCGACGCCGAAATGCGCGGTCGACTGCAACACGTACTTCGCGAGTTGGGTCCCGTCGACGAACCCCGGTGAACTCGTGTACGGCCTGTCCCACAATCGGTGGGATGGGATCGCGACCGATGTCTACCGACCGACGTTCGCTGCGCTCGGCGCCCCGGGCTACCGGATGCTGCCCGCCGACCGCTGCTCGTTGGGACACTGCGGCTAGCCGAATTGCGCATCGCCAGCGGGCTAAGGTCGCGGCCATGTCCGACAGCGGGAAGCTCGCTCGAAAGCTGTACGACCGCGAACTCGAACGTCGTCAGCTCGAACTCGTACAAATGCTCGAGTGGATCCGCCACAGCGGGCACAAGTTGCTGGTCATCTTCGAGGGTCGCGATGCTGCCGGCAAGGGTGGCACGATCAGCCGGATGACCGCTCCGCTGAACCCGCGGAGCTGCCGGGTCGTCGCGCTGCCGAAGCCGACCGATCGCGAGCGCGCCCAGTGGTACTTCCAGCGGTATGTCGCACATCTTCCGGCCGCGGGCGAGATGGTCGTGTTCGATCGCTCCTGGTACAACCGGGCCGGTGTCGAGCGGGTGCTCGGGTTCTGCACCGACGACGAGTACTGGGAGTTCATTCGGTCGGTTCCCGAGTTCGAACGGATGCTGGTGCGTTCGGGCATCCAGGTCGTGAAGTACTGGTTCTCGGTGTCGGATGAGGTCCAGGCGAAGCGGTTCGAAGAACGGCTCGAGGACCCGGCGAAGCGGTGGAAGTTCTCCGAGATCGACGTCAAATCACAGTCCAAGTGGAACGAGTATTCGCGGGCCAAGGACATCATGGTCGAGCACACCTCGATCCCCGAGTCGCTGTGGTGGGAGGTCGACGGCGACGACAAGCGGCGTGCGCGGCTGAACACGATCACCCACCTGCTGACGCTCGTTCCCCACGAGTCGGTCGAGTATCCGAAGGTGGAACTGCCGAGGGTCGAGCTCGACAACGGCTACGAGCGGCCACCGGTCGACCATCTCAACCTGATTCCGCAGATCTACTGATCTGCGTCGGTCGGCCTACGCTGCGCGTGTGTCGTTCGACTCCAGCCAACACCCCCATCGGCGGTTCAATCCTCTGACGGGGCAGTGGGTGATCGTTTCGCCGCAGCGAACCCAGCGCCCGTGGAACGGACAGACCGAGGCGGCGGTCGAAACGGCACCGACCTACGACCCCGACTGCTACCTGTGCCCCGGCAACGAGCGAGCCGGGGGGATTCGCAACCCGTCGTACGGCACCACGTTCGTCTTCGAGAACGACTTCGCCGCGCTGCGACCGGACGATCCGGTTCCCTCCGTCATCGATGACGATGAGATGGGCCTGTTCCGGAGCGACGGCGCGACCGGTGAGTGTCGGGTGCTCTGTTTCTCCCCCCGACACGATCTCACGCTTGCGAACATGGAGCTCGCGGACGTCGAGCAGGTCATCGACCTCTGGCGCGATCAGCTCGCCGAGCTGTCGGAACGGTACGAATGGGTGCAGATCTTCGAAACCCGGGGCGTCGTGTCCGGCGCGTCGAACCCGCATCCGCACGGTCAGATCTGGGCGTCGGAGTTCTTGCCGGATGAAGCAGCGGCCGAACTCGAATCGCAACGCCGTTACCACGCAACGCACGGACGCCACCTCCTGCTCGACTATGCCGAGCGTGAAGTCGACCTCGGCGAACGCATCGTCATCTGTGACGACCAGTGGGTCGTCGTCGTGCCGTACTGGGCGTACTGGCCGTTCGAGACCCTGATCCTGCCGCGGCGCCCGGTGGCCTCGCTCTCCGCGCTGAACCTCGACGAGCGCGAGTCGTTGGCGAGGACGTTGCAGGCGATGCTGCGCGCTTTCGACCGACTGTTCGACACGCCGTTCCCGTACTGCTCGGGGTGGCACAGCGCGCCACGCCGCCACGCTGATTCCTGGCAGCTCCATGCGCACTACTACCCACCGCTGCTGCGTTCCGCCGATGTCGCGAAGATCCCGGCGAGCTACGAGCTGCTGGCGGGCCTCCAGCGCGACATGACCCCGGAGGCCGCTGCCGCTCGCCTCCGCGACCGGATCTGACAATCGCGGCAAACCTTCTAGTCAGCTTCAAGGTTTGGCGGTAACGTGTCGACATGCGCATTGGAGCACTCGCCGATCGGTCGGGTCTGTCGACCCAGGCGATCCGCTATTACGAATCGATCGAGCTGCTCGACGAGCCGGCCCGCACCGCGACCGGGTACCGCGAATACGACCAGGCCGCTGTGGAGCGACTGCGATTCATCCGCGATGCCCAAGCGTCGGGGCTCACGCTCGCCGAGGTCCAGACGTTGCTCGCGATGAAGGACTCGAGCATCAGCACTTGTGGGCACACGCTCGAATTCCTGGATCGCCACATCGCAGAGATCGACCAGCAGATGGCCCGTCTTCGAACCGCCCGCGATGAGCTCGTCGCCATGGTCGAACGGGCTCGCGACCTCGACCCGGCATCGTGCACCGATCCCAATCGCTGTCAGGTGATCGACGCATCATGACCACCGCTCCGGCCACATCCGTGCGCTCCGACATCGCGGTCGAGGGCATGACCTGTGCCGCGTGCGCGAACCGCATCCAACGCACGCTCACCAAGATCGGCGGTGTCGACGAAGCCCGGGTGAACTTCGCCAATGGGCGCGCCACGGTGCTCCATGATCCCTCTGTCGACGATGGTGCTTTCCGGGCGGCCATCGAGCGGTTGGGCTACCAAGCGCCGGTCACCAGCGACCACGACGGGGCCGAACGCCGCCGCGAAGCCGACCTTCAGCGTCGATGGATCGTCGCCATTGTGCTCGGGATCCCGGTGATCGCACTCTCGATGATTCCGGCGCTGCAGTTCGACGGCTGGGAATGGGTCGTCGCCATGCTCGCCACGCCGATCGTGTTCTGGAGCGGTTGGGGATTCCACCGTGCCGCGTGGATGAACCTCCGCCACGGCACCACCACGATGGACACGCTCGTGTCGATGGGCACCCTGTCGGCCTGGATCTGGTCCACCGTGGTCCTCATCGCGGGAATCGGCGACGAGTCAGCCGCAATCGACTCGATGCCGGGGATGGCGACGGCGGGAGACGGGCTGCACGTCTACTACGAGACGGGTGCTGTGATCATCGCGCTGATCCTGATCGGCAAGTGGCTGGAGATCCGCGCCAAGCGTCGTTCCGGCGATGCGATCCGAGCGCTCGCCGATCTCGGGATCAGTACCGCACGGCTGGAGGACGGCACCGAGATCTCGATCGACGAACTGAGGCTCGGGACGCGGTTCGTCGTTCGGCCAGGTGAGAAGGTCGCCACCGACGGAGTCATCGTGCAGGGCAGCTCGGCGATCGACACGTCGATGGTGACCGGTGAGCCCATCCCCGTCGAGGTCGGCGTTGGCGACGAAGTCATCGGCGCCACCGTGAACGCGAACGGCTCGCTGGTGGTCGAGGCCACCCGAGTTGGCTCCGACACGGCGCTCGCACAGATCATCCGGCTCGTCGACGAGGCCCAGGGGAGTCGGGCGGAGGTGCAACGACTGGCCGATCGCGTCGCCGCAGTCTTCGTTCCCACAGCGATCGGCATCGCCATGGCAACCCTGCTCGCGTGGCTCGCGATCACCGGGAACGCCGACGAAGCGTTCACCGCTGCTGTTGCCGTGCTGATCATCGCGTGTCCGTGCGCGCTCGGGCTGGCCACACCGCTCGGGATCATGGTCGGCACGGGCCGTGCCGCTCAGCTCGGCGTGATCATCAAGGGTGGCGAGATCCTCGAGGACACCCGTCGAATCGACACGATCGTGCTCGACAAGACCGGCACGGTCACCGAGGGCAAGATGTCGCTCGTCGACGTGATCGCGCCGGATGGTGATCCTGACGTCCTGCTCGGGCTCGCTGCCAGCGTCGAGTCGAAGTCCGAGCATCCGATCGCCCAGACGATCGCGACAGCTGGAGCAGTGGTGGCCGAGGGGACGGTGGACGGATTCGTCAACCGACCGGGGTTCGGCGTCGTTGCGGCCGTCGATGGTGTGGAGGTGCGGGTCGGTCGACGACAGCTGTTCGAAACGATTCCGACGGCCGTCGCCCGAGCGGCTGCAGCAGCCGAAGGCGCAGGCCGCACGCCGGTGTACGCCGGGCGTGGTGGCACCGCCGAAGCAGTGCTCGTCGTGGCCGACACGGTCAAGACCACGTCGGCTGAGGCCATCGCCGCGTTCCACGACCTCGGCCTCGAGGTGACGCTGCTCACCGGCGACAACGCGCGAACCGCCCGGTCGGTCGGCGACGCAGTGGGCGTTGATCATGTGATCGCCGAAGTCCTGCCGGACGGGAAGGCCGCCGAGATCACCCGGCTCCAAGCCGAAGGACGTCGTGTCGCGATGGTCGGAGACGGGATCAACGACGCGCCGGCTCTCGCCCAAGCCGATCTCGGAATTGCTGTCGGAACCGGAACGGACGTCGCGATCGAGGCGTCGGATCTGACCATCGTGTCCGGGGATCTCCGGGCGGCGGCTGATGCGGTCGCCCTGTCGCGACGCACGCTGGCGACGATCAAGGGCAACCTCTTCTGGGCGTTCGCCTACAACGCGGCCGCGATCCCACTCGCCGCGTTCGGCATTCTCAACCCGATGATCGCCGCCGCTGCAATGGGGCTCTCGTCACTGTTCGTCGTCACCAACAGTCTCCGCCTGCGACGCTTCCGCGGCTACCGAGCATCGACCACAGCGCCGCCGGCACCGACAACTCCTGAGCGAGAAATGGAACTCATCGCATGACCGTCCAACACACGTACTCCGTTCCTGGCATCAGCTGCGACCATTGCAGGAAGGCCATCGAGGGTGAGGTGACCGGTGTCGCCGGCGTGAGTGCAGTTGTCGTCGATGTCGCCACCAAGTTGGTGACCGTCACCGGCGGCGAGGACGCTGCAGTCCGCGCGGCGATCGACGACGCCGGCTACGACGTCGTTTGATCTCGCCGAGATCCAACGACGACGCAAGGGTTGAGAGGCCGAGTCGAGACGGCGGGTCAGACCCGTCTCGACTCGGGGTGTGATCGATCTCGTTCGCAACGGTGCATGATGGGGGCATGCAGACCCAGTTGTTGATCGGTGGTGAATGGCGCGACGGTTCTGGATCGGAGCGGTTCGACGTCGAGAACCCGGCGAACGAAGAGGTGGTCGCCTCCGTTGCCGCTGGCACGACCGACGATGCGACTGCCGCGTGTGACGCCGCCGCGGATGCGCAGGGGGCGTGGGCCGCGACTTCCCCGCGCGAACGAGGCGAGATTCTCCGTCGCACCTGGCATTTGATGATCGATCACACCGAAGAACTCGCGCGGCTGATCACCCTCGAGCACGGAAAGCCGCTCGCTGACGCCCGGGGCGAGGTCGCCTACGCGGCAGAGTTCTTTCGTTGGAACTCCGAGGAAGCCGTGCGCATCCACGGGTCCCTCGGGAGGGCGCCGGCTGGAGCGAATCGCATCGTGGTCCACCACCCACCAGTCGGTGTGGTCGTGATCGTGACCCCGTGGAACTTCCCTGCCGCGATGATCACGCGCAAGCTCGCGCCGGCGCTTGCAGCCGGGAATGCCGCGGTCATCAAACCGCCGCGGGAAGCGCCCCTCACGGCGCTCCGCATCGGCGACCTGCTCCACGAGGCCGGCGTCCCGGCCGGCGTGGTCAACATCGTGCCGACGTTGACGTCCGGCGCGTGGTTCGACGCGGCGGTCGATCACGCGGCGACTCGTATGGTGTCGTTCACCGGGTCGACCGAGGTCGGCATCGTCCTGCTCAAGCGGGCAGCCGACCGCGTGCTCAAGACGGTGATGGAGCTCGGCGGGAACGCCCCCTTCATCGTGTTCGACGACGCTGATCTGGACGCGGCGGTGCAGGGAGCGATGGTCGCCAAGATGCGGCATTCAGCCGAGACCTGCACGGCGGCGAACCGGTTCTTCGTCCACGAGCGAGTCGCCGACGAGTTCACTCGGATGTTCGCTGCTGCCATGGCCGATGTGCGTATCGGGAGCGGCTTCGACGATGGGGTGACCTGCGGGCCGATGATCAATGCCAAGGCTGTTGCGTCGATCAACGAACTCGTCACATCGGCGGCCGATCACGGCGCCCGCATCGCCACCGGCGGAGCTGCGGTCGATGGGCCCGGCCATTTCTATCCGCCGACCGTGCTCGGCAACGTCCACTCTGGCGACGAGATCACCCGCCATGAAATCTTCGGTCCGGTGGCACCGGTGATCAGCTTCGACGACACCGAGCAGATGATCGCCGATGCGAACGACACCGAGATGGGCCTCACGGGGTACGTCTACACGAAAGATCTTGCTCGTGGGTTGTCGGTCAGCGAGCGGATCCAGGCGGGCATGATCGGGTTGAACCGGGGTGCCGTCTCCGATCCGGCGGCGCCGTTCGGGGGCATGAAGCAGTCGGGACTCGGCCGCGAGGGCGCGAGCGAGGGCATCTACGAGTTCTGCGAGACGCAGTACATCGCCACCGACTGGTAGCACGGTCTCCGCACCGCAGGGCGATGCTGGAGCGGCGTGATCAGGTCAGTCGGCGATGGTGACGAAGTGTTCGCCGAAGTCGGTCGGTTTGATCAATCGTCCCATCTTGCGGAACTCGCGAGCCACACCGATCACAGCGCTCTCCATCGTGATCGTCGTGCCGGCGGCGGCCGCGACGAACGCGGCATGGATCGCCGCGTTGCGGATCGACCCACCGGACAGCTCGAACTGCTGCGCCAGCCAGGCGAAGTCGACACCGTCGACAGGTGCCTGCGCTGGGAAGTTGGTCCGCCAGATCATCTCTCGTTCGGCCGCTCCGGGCAGAGCGAACTCCACCCGCACGTGGATGCGCCGCAGGAATGCCTCATCGACGTTCTTCTCGAAGTTGGTCGCCATCACGACGAGCCCGTCGTAGGCCTCGAGGCGCTGGAGGAGGTAGCTCACCTCGATGTTCGCGTAGCGATCACGGGCGTCCTTCACCTCCGACCGTTTGCCGAACAACGAGTCGGCTTCGTCGAAGAAGAGCACCATGTTTCCCGCGCTCGCGGCGTCGAAGATCTGTTCGAGGTTCTTCTCGGTCTCCCCGATGTACTTGCTGACCACCGAGGACAGATCGAGCTTGAAGACGTCGAGCCCGAGCGCCCCGGCGATGATCTCGGAGGCGAGGGTCTTGCCGGTTCCCGATGGACCGGAGAACAACGCAACGAGGCCCCGCGACGGCGTCGCTGAGAATCCCCAGTCGTCGTAGACCTCGTTGGCGTGCTGATAGCGGTCGACCACCGACCGGAGCAGCGCGAGCCGGTCGGGGCTCAGCACGATGTCGTCCCAGGTTCGAGTCGGCGTGATGCGCCGTGTGAGGTGCTCGAGGGGTCCGCTGGCCAGTCGGCGGACAGCGGCGTCGATGTCGCCGCCCACCGCATCGCGGGCTCGTTGCACCCGGTACATCTGGTCGAACGTCAGACGATGTGATCGGTCGACGCCAGGACCGAACACGTCCGTCCATTCCGCGTCGGTCGGCTCGCTGGTCGGGGCGACCACCTCGGTCCATTGCCGCTCGGGCATCTGGTCGACGGGTGGCCCGCTCCGCGACGACACCACCCAGACGAGGTGGTTGGCATGCGTGAGCCAGCGGCGCATCATCGGCGTCAGCTCGTCAGCGACCTCGATGATCAAGCCGCGGCCGGTGATGGTCGCTTCGCGAATCAATGCTGCCCACTCGATGTCGCTGGCCGGAGCGTCGGCGCACAGGAACCGATCGCCGAACGCCGCGAGCGCGCCGACATGGCGCCGTCGTCGGCGATCGCCACCGGTCACGACCACGAGCTCGCCGTCACCGTCACCGTCCCCGTCGCCGGTTGCGAACGTCGTCAGGTCGATCGGCAGGTCCGGGTCCGGCGAAGTGTCGCCGACGAGCGACCACACGACGCTGCGGTGCAGGGCCACCGCGTGGTCGGCCCATGCGCCGTCATCGCCGACATCGACGAACGCGGCGCGACTCAGCGGGCTGGTCGGACCGACAGCGAGTGGGCCGAGATGGTCGGCGCCCATGATCTGCGCGATCGCTCCGAGGGTGACCCGGTTGGCGCCGTACGCCGATGACACGACTCGGCGGCAGTGCACGTCGATCTCCGCCGTGGCGAGAAGCGCGAGGACCTCGACCTCTTCAGGGGCCAAGCGAGCGTTGGCCGAGAGCACGGCGAACGCACCGTCGCCCTCGGTCGATTCGAGCAGCGCTGCCCGGGCCCGTTCGACGCCCTCGTCATCGACGGCGTCGTCGGTGTCTGGGCTCGCCGCGCGCACGATGACCGCTCGGCCGAACTCGAACCACGCCGGCACCTCCGAAGCATCTGCTCCACCCACACCGTCAGTCAAGCACGCAGAATGGGCTGAGGAATCATGGGTCCGCTCCGGTGACGGTGTCGAAGCCATGGGCTACGGTTGAACCCATGGCGCAACCGGTGGTGATGGGCGACAACCTCATGTGCTCGTTCGGAGCGGCACCCGCCCCGATCACGGTGCTGCCGCTGAACCGGGTCACGGCGGAGAAGAAGCCGATGGCCAACATCATGGACAACAAACCGTTCATGAACATCATGCCGTTCGGGGTGTGCATGTCACTGTCGAATCCGGCGACAGCTTCGCTGACTGCGGCCGCGCTCGGCGTGCTGACCCCTGGTCCGTGCACCCCGGTCACGCCGGCTCCCTGGGCTCCAGGGTCTCCGACGGTCATGGTGGCGAAGATGCCGGCACTGAACTCGACCTCGAAATGCAACTGCGTCTTCGGCGGCGTGATCAGCGTCTCGGTGCCCACGGCGATGAAGGAAAAGATCCCGTAACACGGCGATCCTGTTTTCTCACGCGCGGTCGTGATACGTTCACGGAGCGGGTTAATCCGGTTGGGGTGAGATCACCAGGTGATCTTGTTCTGAACGCGAATGGTCCGTCATGGTCTCCCGTTCGGTGCCGGGTGCCGTGCAATCATCGTTCCGATCGGGAGGTTTGCCGTGCCGTCATACTTGACCCCTGGTGTCTATGTCGAGGAGGTGGCCTCGTCGAGTGCCACGCTCTCGGCCGGCGCCACCGCAGTAGCTGCGTTCGTCGGCTTCACCGCCAAGGCTCCGAAGGATGATCCTTCGGACCCGGAGGGCCTCAAGCCCAGGCTGGTGACCAACTGGACCCAGTTCGAATCGCTCTACGGGGGCTTCGTCCCGGGCGCGATGTTGCCGCACTCGGTCTACGGCTACTTCAACAACGGCGGAGCGATGGCCTACATCGTCCGGATCCCGAACACCGTGCCCTCCGAGGAGCCCGGCCAGCTGGCGCTTGCCGCTGGTGACCGTGCACTGGGACCGGCCGTGGAGTTCACCACCGTCGAACCGAACGCTGACGTCACGGTCACCGTGGCCCCTGAGCCGACCGCTGATGGCGCAGACGATGACGCCGTCCCCACATTCGAGGTCACGATCACCGAAGGCCACGACGAGCCGGAAGTGTTCTCGGGCGTCACCCTCGGTGGAATTTCCGATGCCGTCAACGGCACGTCGACCAAGGTCAAGGTCGAGACCAAGATCGACGTCGACCAGCTCGCTTCCGACCTGCAGACCCTTCCGACCGGCAGCTTCGCCATCGAGCCGGCGGCACCCACCACGGTGCCGGTCGCGGGTCGCGCCTTCAACGGTTCGGAGTCCGCTCGCACCGGAATCAGCGGCCTCACGATCGCTGACGACGTCACCATGGTCATGGTCCCCGATCTCATCACTGCTGCAACACAGGAAGACGGCAGTGTCGACCTCGGCATGTGGAAGACGGTCCAGCTCGCCTTGATCAACCACTGCGAGGGTCAGGCCAACCGGATGGCCGTGCTCGATGCCCCTCCCGGTATGAGCCCGCAGCAGATCAAGGAGTGGCGGAGCGACACCGCGATGTACGACTCGGCTTTCGCCGCGCTCTACTACCCGTGGATCGAGGTCGCCAACCCGGCCGCCACGAATGGCGACACCGAGATCATGGTCCCGCCGTCCGGGCACCTCGCCGGCATCTGGGCCCGTACTGACGACACCCGCGGTGTCTGGAAGGCACCGGCCAACGAGGTCGTGCGCGGCGCGCTCAACGTCGAGACCAACATCACCAAGGCCGAACAGGGCCTGTTGAACCCGATCGGGATCAACTGCATCCGTCCGTTCGGCACCCAGGGAATCCGTGTGTGGGGCGCCCGCACGCTGTCATCGAACACCGACTGGACCTACATCAACGTTCGACGTCTGTTCAACATGATCGAGACCACGATCATGAACGGCACGTCGTTCGCCGTGTTCGAACCCAACGACAAGAAGCTGTGGGAAGGTCTCAAGCGGACCGTCGGCTCGTTCCTCCGTGGTCTCTGGCGTGACGGCGCGCTCTTCGGTGCCACCGCCGAGCAGGCCTATTACGTCAAGTGTGACGAGGAGACGAACCCGCCGGACTCGATCGATCAGGGCAAGGTGATCGTCGAAGTCGGTATCGCACCGGTCAAGCCGGCCGAGTTCGTCATCTTCCGCGTCGCCCAGATCAAGGATGAGAGCTGATCGACCGATGATCACCACAACGTATTGCCTTGAAGGGAGCAGCCAATGACGACCATCGTCCCCGGTGACGACACATCCACGTCCATCATCTCCTCGCTCTTCGCCGTGGAGTTCCCGGAGTTGGTGACCGCCGAGTTCACCGACGTGTCAGGTCTCAGCATCGACATCGAAGAGGTCCAGAGCACCTACAAGACCGCTGATGGCAAGTCGGTCACGCAGTTCACGCCGGGCACCGTCAAGTACGGCGCCCTCACGTTGAAGCGTGAGTTCACCGGCAACAAGGAGTTCTGGGACTGGCACGACAAGATGTGCAAGGGCGAAAAGCTCTACCAGGACGGCTCGATCATCCTGTACGACCTGGCCCACACCGAGGTCGACCGCTGGAACATCCTGCGGGCGTGGCCATCGAAGTGGAGCGTGTCCGACCTCGACGCCAGCACCGATGATGTGTTGACCGAAGAGATCGAGCTGCAGATCGAATTCATCGAAAGGGTGAGCTGATGAGTGATGTGAAGGCTGCACAGGCCGGGTTCTTCTCGTTCGAGATCGACGGAACCGAGATCGCGATGTTCACTGCATGCAGTGGGCTGTCCTCGGAGGTCGACGTCAAGGAGCAGCCTCAGATCGCCGCCTCGGCGAAGAAGCTGAACGTCAAGCAGCCCGGAACCGGGCGTACCTACTCCGAAGTCGTGCTCAAGCGTGGCTACACGACCGACAAGAAGCTCAACAAGTGGTTCGACGAGACCGTCGACGCGAGCAAGAAGGTCGAGCGGAAGACGGGTTCGATCGTGATCCTCGCTCGTGACGGCACGACCGAGATCGCCCGGTTCAACATGGACGGCGCCTTCCCGTCGAAGCTCACGGGCTCCGACCTGAGTGCGAAGTCGGGTGAGGCGATGGTCGAGGAATTGACGATTCGCCACAACGAACTCACCTGGGCCTGATCATGGGAGGTCTGCGTACAGAGTTCGATTTCACGCTGCCGAAGGGCTACGTCGGCGATGATGGTGTCTTGCACCGTCAGGGCACGATGCGGCTGGCCACGGCGCGCGACGAAATCGAACCCCTGCGTGACCGCACCATCGATGGTCCCGATGATCCGTACCTCACCATCTTGGTGCTCGCTCGGGTCATCACGTCACTCGGTTCGCTTCCCGAGGTCGGCATCGACGAGGTCGAAGGCCTCTTCGCTGCCGACCTCGCGTTCCTGCAGGACCTCTACGGGATCATCAACTTCGGCGATCAGGCCGACGTCGAGGCGCTGCAGGCCAGCGTGCTTCCCGATGAGCCGGAGGAGTACGAAGTCGAGGAGGCCGGCGGGGACGTGGCGGACGCCGAGTCCGACGACGTCGAGGCAGCATCATCCGAAGCTCCGAGGCGCCGTCGCTCCCGGGTCGAAGAGGTCTCCTCGGTTCCGTCCTGAGCGTGCCGTGAAGCTCTACCCCGAGTCGTCGTTGTGGAGCGAGATCGCCTACCTCGCGTACCACCTGCATTGGGACTTCGACGCGCTGCTCGACCTGGAGCATGCTGATCGAGCCCGCTTGATCCAACTGGTGGCCGACATGAATGAGCGGGCGTGGGAGGCGCTGACCAATGCATGATGACCTCGATGACGCCACAACTGCGACCTTCGTGTTCGAAGTCGATGGCGTCAACATCGGCTCGTTCATGGAGGTCAGTGGGTTGGAAGTCTCGATCGAGACCGAAGACATCAACGAAGGCGGCGAGAACGGATTCGTTCACAAACTCCCGGGCCGCATGAGCTGGCCCAACATCACACTGAAGCGCGGGGTCACTCGCGCGGACGAGTTGCTGAAGTGGCTGAACGAGTCGTCAGGGGAGAAGTTCGCCGCCAACGGCAACAAGCTGACTCGAAAGAGCGCAGCCATCACCCTGGTCGACCGGACCGGCAAGCGCATGATGGCATGGGACTTCGTCGACGCCTTCCCGATCAAGTGGACCGGTCCGACCTTCGCCGCAGACTCGGCCGACGCTCCGGCCGAATCGCTCGAGATCGCCCATCACGGATTCAAGGCTCATGCAGTCTGAGCAGGCGAGTACCGGTCTCGTGCTCGGTTCGGGGATGGCCCAACGCTCGCGATCGCAGTCGGTGCTCGCCCGCCATCGCACCTCCGCCACACTCATCGGGGCAGTCGGTCGCGCGAGCGTCGGATTCGGGCTCGCGGTCGGCAGATCCCGCTCGATCCGACCGATCGTGAATCTGTCGGATGTGAACACCGCGTCGCTGCGTCCGCCAACGAATTTCTGGCGTGAGCCGATCAGTGACGAACACGAGCCGGTCGGTGACGAGCCCACCCGGGCCTCGACTCCGGTACTCGCCCGTGCCATGCAGAGTCCGGCTCGAACCGCATCGTCGCGCCGCAGCACGGTGCGGCCGAGCTGGACCGATCAGGTGATCCAACGCAGCGCCGTCGGGTATACGACGCCGCCGATCGGAGCACCTGAGCCACAGATCGAGATACCGGATGACTTCGAGTCGTTCGGTGACGCCCGAATCGACGCGATCCGCCTGATCCGCGCGAACGCAGCACGCAGTGCGAGTGCCGCTGGAAGTCCTGGTACGAGACCGGGGCCGGACCGGCCGGCAAAGTCTGGTCCCAGCGGCTCGCCAGACGCCGAGCCCGACTCGTCAGGCGGCGGAGTCCGCGGCGACACCATCGCCGGGCGAGGGACGGGGCCCGGGCGTCTCGCCAACGCAATCCGCCCCGTGACGACCGACGAACGGCCGTCGGCGGCCTCGTCTCGATCTGTTCCGTCACCGACTGCATCTCGTGCGCCGGGTTCGGACACCGTTCGTCGCCGCGCCGAGCCGACAGCACCTTCGAAGCTGGACGAGCTGCGCGACCTGATGATCGAGCAGGGTCGCTTGCGCCCCGAGGAGGCCGGTCTTGAGCAACCACGAGCGCGTGAGCTGGCGCCGCAACCGGAGCGCCGGTCGGAACCGTCGGCTCGGCTCGACGACGCGGCGCCCACCGAACACACCGAGGGTGGATCCGCGCCTGGATCCGATGCCCGCCCCGTCCAACGATCCACCACGATGAGCCCCGACGTGCGCCGAGCTGCGCGCCAGACCGCGCAGCGCTCCGCCTCTGAGCGGACATCGCCCATTCCGGGCGAGTCGTCCGCTCCCGGTACCCCGTCGATTGATGCCGGTCGTTCCGCGGACTCGAGTGTCGTTCGATCGACGAGCACGGCGAGTGCCGGCCGCAGTGGTCCAGCGGTCGATTCGCCTGACCCGGCCGGGACAACCACGAGCCGGTCGACGGCGAGTTTCGAGACCAACTCGGTTCCCGGGCCTCCCGGGGCACGGACGCCGACGGACGGCCGGCGACGCGTCCAACGGCTGCTGTCGAGTCGACCCATGTCGACGAACATCGACCGTGGACCCGAGCGGCCCGACATGCAGGGCTCGGAGACAGAGGCGAATCGAATGGTCGGGGCGAGCGGGAGCGCCACCACGATGACGACCACGGTCAGGCCGATGGTGCGCCGTCGCCACCTGCCGTGGAGTGCTGCCGTGCCGACACTCCCAGCGTGGTCGAGTGCGGCAGTGAGCTCGAGTTCAGCGATCGGCTCCGTGACGGCTGCCTCCATGTCGGCAGCTCGTGCGAACCAGATCGACACCACGGTGCCCCGGCCGGTCGTGAACCAGGCTGTCGCGACAACGCGGCAGTCGATCGCGAGCCCGTCGATGACACCGACACCAGGGTCGGCTGCGACCCCGGCCGTCGGGGTGGACCCAGGCACCACGGCAGTCGTCGCCGCAGAGGCCCGTCCATCGGTGACGTCCGAACCCGAGATGGTTCGTCGGTTGACGCTGCCGAGGGCGCTGTCGTCGACCCATCGTCCGACCACATCGCTCGCGATGGTCGATTCCGCCCCAGACTTGCGCCATGCCGATGCCGGGTCACGGTCCCTCGCGGATCAGCAACCGGCCGTGTCACGGGGCGAACTCGGGCTCGCTCCCGCGTCGCCCTTCGCCCCGAACCATCCGATCGACTCGGCCGTCCACCCGTCGACGATCGTCGCCGACGGCACGCCGCCGTCACCGTCGAGCAGGAGCTCGATGCCGACCGCTGGAGCCGGCTCCACCGAGCACCGGGTCGGCACGCGGCCCATGTCCGAGCGCACGTCCGCCGTCGTTCGGCGTCGTGAGCAGCCCTCGGATCGGCTGCCCTCCGTTGGCAGCAGCCTGTCGTCTGCGACTCGTCCGGACATCGCGGTATCGAATGGGATCGGCGCAGCTCCTCGAACACGATCGTTGGTCCCACCCGGCGTCGGTGCCCTGCATGGGGTCCTCCGCCGCACCACCGACGATCGCAGCGATGGGCTGGCCTCGCGACGTACCGCTGAGGCCGAAGTCGGCGTCGATGCTCGCGCTGCCGCAACCGCCGGCGCACTGAGTGCGCAGCCCACGACGAGGCCGCCCCTCGCGTCGAACGTCGTTTCCCTGTCGGCGCCGAGTCGATCGATGGCGACAGACGCAGCGTCGTCGCCGCCGACCGCCA
>Ga0316193_10000221_pt1 | contig 33133 bp, 33 predicted proteins | sample MerIslsedime2_MG_FD_207735 | JGI IMG/M metagenome (GOLD analysis project Ga0316193, IMG submission 207735) | Coastal sediment microbial communities from Maine, United States - Merrow Island sediment 2 | ecosystem: Environmental > Aquatic > Marine > Coastal > Sediment | place: USA: Maine... | reverse complement strand
GCGGGGACCTCGACCTGGCCGGAGCCAGCCAGGCGTCGAAGGATGAAGCGGTCCGAATGCAAGGGACCTGACGGGCTCGTGAGTGTCTCGAGGGTGGCCGAGTCGTGGCTCGCAGCCGGTCCACCTGGGTACCGAATCCGATCGATGAGCGCTCGCTCGCGCGGACCTTCCCAATCGGTCACCTCGAGCGCGCGTTCGATGTGCAGTGGCCGCGGCTCCCCCGATTCATCGGGTTGGCCGGCTGCATCGTAGCGCCGGTTCCAGTCCCAGTATCGATACGTGACGCCGCGCTTCCCGGGTGTCACTTGTTGCGGCTCCAAGAGCAGGACTCCGCGCCCAATGGCGTGCGGCGTACCCGGCTCGATGACGAAGATGTCACCCGGAGAAACCTCGACGAACGCCATGAGCTCATCGAGTCTCGCTTCGTTCGCGATGGCGAGCTCGACATCTTGCCGCGTGACGCCCTTTTTGAACCCGAGATACAAGCCTGCCCCTGGGTCGGCGTCCACGATGTACCAAGCCTCGGGCTTGCCGCTCTGTCCGGGTTCGAGCGCGGGGTCTTCGTCGCTCGGGTGAATCTGAAGTGAGAGTTCGTCGGCCGCGTCCACCAGTTTCACCAAGAGCCCCGTCGAGCCGAGCGGCGCCTCCCTGCCAAGCAGAGTCGGGTCGGCGCGGAGCACCTCGTCGAGGAGGGGCCCGTCGAGCAGCTGGCTTGGGAAATCGGGCTCGACCGACAGCTCCCAGGCTTCGCCCACGGGCCCGTCGTGACCAGGCACGAGGTCCGACTTCAGCCGCTCCACGATTCGCCGACCCCCCCAAGGGGTGCGGCTCCCCGGTGTGAAGTTGTCGGGCCGCAGCAGCCATGGGCCGCGCCTATTTTTTGGACCTACTTTATCCCACATGTAAGGTGAACCTACACCCCTATCGTAGCGCCCGAGGAGGATTAGATGGGTTATTTGGGCAAAGAACGCCGAATTCACAGAATTTTCGTTACTCGCAATAGCGAGTACCACGTGCGCCGCAACGTTTGTGTGGGGGTGCGCGACCGGAGGAGCGGTGAGTGGCTCGCCGGTCACGTCGCGATTCGCAGCACAGTCTCCGGTGGCCTCAAGTTCCACGACAACGGCGCGATCAGCGCGTCGGAGGGACTGCCCACCGTCGGCGAGTCGCTCTTCTTCATTGCGTCCGGCCGGGATCTCATCACGAGCCCGGTTCTGAACGTCGAGCGCCCGCCGCGCGAAATCGTTCACGCATACCCGATGTAAGATTTTCGCGGCGGGATGCTATATCTCCGCGGTGCTGTCGGACATTAAGACCATTCGCGTCGTCGCCGCGCTCGTCGAACGAGACGGGCGCTACCTGATCACTCAGCGTCGCGAGAGCGCCGTACTTCCGCTCATGTGGGACTTTCCCGGCGGTCGCGTCGAGGCGGGCGAAAGTGACGAGTCGGCGTTGGTGCGTGAGGTTACCGAGCGACTTGGTGCAACGGTCGAGGTCGGCCAGCTGATCTCTTTCGTCAATCACCCGTACGAGAAGTACGCCGTCGACTTGTTTCTCTACCAATGCACGCTGCTCTCCGACGAGCTTCGATGCCGCGCCGTCAAAGACTACGCCTGGGTGACTTCGAAGGAGATGGAGTCCTACTCTTTCACTCCGGTCGACGAGGCGTCGATGAGCAAGCTCCTCGGCGAAGGCTGAGCGGCCTACGAGACGTCGTAGAAAATCGGCGGCCGGTTCCGAACGAATCGAAGCACCAGGTTGCGCGCGTCGTCGGAGAGTTCTTCGAACTGGATGCCGATGCCCGGCTCGGATTCGGATGCAAAGTCGAGCGGGTCCCGCAAGAAGCGTACGTAGCCGTCGCACTCGAACTCAAAACCTCCGGGGAGCGTGACCAGCATCGTCACGGAGGTGTCCTTCGCTAGCATCTCGTAAGTGGCGAGGAACACTCCGCCATGCGCGATCTCCCCCGTGAAACCCACGTAAAAGTTCGATTGAGTCGACGCGCCGAGGTTTGCTTCGATACGGTGGCGCTCCCCCGTTGGGACGGGCGCCGGGGGCGGCAGCATCGAGGTGGCGAACGTTGCCGGACGCGCGCTCGAAGGCGGCGGACTCGAGAGCGGACGAACGGAAGGCGGTCGAATCGTGGGTGGCCGTTGCGAAGGCGGCCGCAGAGAGGAGGGTCGGTTCGATGGCGCAGTCGATGGCGCTTTCGACGCTGGCAGGCTCGACGGCGGTGCACTCGCTGGCACGCTGCGCAACGGCGGCGCGCTCTTCGCGGGCGGCGAACTCGGCGCTGTGCTGGGCGGCGCGCTCGGTGGCGCGCTCGGTGGCGCGCTCGGGGCTGCGCTGGGCGGCGCACTGGGCGCTTCGCTCTTCGCAGGCGGTGCACTCGGAGCTCGTGAGCTTGGTGTCGCTGCTGCACTCTTTGGCGGCGCGGGGCTCGACCCGGAGTCAGGGCGAACGCTCGGCTTGTTCGTCAGCGGAAACAGAACGCTGATGACCTGCGCGATGGATCCCGTCGCAGTTTCGACTCCCGGGTGCTCGCTCTTTACATCTTGTAGAAGTGCGAGCGTCTGGCTCAAGGTGCCAAGGGCGTTCTTGACGCAGGTCTTTCCGTCGACTTCGGTGGATGCGTACTCCGCCTCGAAAAGTGCCCCGACGGAGCGCGCGATATTCTGCGCGATGCCGAGGACCTCCTTGGGGATGTTCTCGTCCTGCTGAAGCGCTCCGAGCGCCTTGCCTAGCGCCTCTCGCGCTTGCCGCGCTGCGCCGGCCGATGAGTAACCTGTGCTTGGCATTCCCCCGCTGACCCTCTCACCAGGATACCGGCCATGGCCGGGAGGTCAAAGCTCCTTGACGAAGACCATACGGGAACGCCCTGGCCCTGCGTAGTCCGCCACCTCAGTGCTGCCGAATCCCATCGATTCGTGGAATCGCACCGGGCCCTCATGCCCCGCGGCCGCCAGCGACTTCAGCCGCTTCATGCCCGCGCCCCGGCAACGCTTGGTGAATTGCTCGTATAGCCGTTTCCCGACGCCTCGCCGGCGGTGATCCGGGTGGATGCCTACCAGATGCACGTAACCGGTTGCGGCAGGCGCCGCGACCATGACGCCGAGCAGAAAACCGATGACTTGGCCCTCCCGCTCGGCGACCAGGGCATGCTCCCCGAATTCGTAGAAGAACATCGGATCAGCACGACGCCCCGCCGGCCCGCCCCACCACTGGTCGAGCACGGAGATGATATAGTCGTAGTCCGCTTTGGTGATTCCCCGGATTCGCATCGCGCGACACAGCGGATAACACGAACGCATATCTGATGCACGGCGAGCACGATCACCGCAGGGGTCCGAACGAGCGAGCCAACGAGGCGCCACCTTTGTTGTTTTGCCCCTATTGCCGCGATGGTTTCGAAGACGCGGCCGAGTGTCCGGAGCACGAGTTGACGCTGGTTCCAATCGATCGGCTCCCGCGCATCGCTCGATCCGCGAGCCAGGTGACGTTCTTCGCAGATCCTCGACTGGGCAGAGGACCGATTCTTCTCGGCGGTCTCCTGGTGCTCGTCGGCTTCTTTCTGCCGTTCGTTCGTACGGACGCCCTTCAAGCGTCTGGGCTCGGGGTCGCCATCGACGGTGCGCACAATCTCTGGCTCGTACCCGGCGCTGCTCTGGCAATACTCGCGGTGCTTTGGGTGCGCCGTGACCGGGTAGCCATGCACTCTGCGCGCTTCGCGGTGCTCGGCCTCGGGCTCGCGGGCGTGTTGCCTCTGGCGTATACGGCCCGCCGAGTCGCGCTCATGGCCGAGGTCACGCAGAGGGACGTCGATTGGCTCGTCGGAGGCCTCACGATGCTCGTTGGACTCGTGCTTGCTTGCCTAGGAAGCCTCCGTCTTGGGGTCCGGCGCTATTCCCGCCGCGATTAGGCGGCGCCCGGGAGAGTAGGGCGAAAAATGTAGCCTTGCTGCTGGACGACGCATACCCGATTCGCGCCCGCAACCCGCGCGCGGGCGACCGCGATGCTCGCGGCGTCGAGGAGCTCGCTATGGCTGCGTATCCGCCCGCTCGGGTAGAGTCCCACGCCGATCGATACCGTGATCGTGATTCGCGCGCCGTCGATTTCGAACGGCCGGAGGGCGACTTCGGTGACGAGCCGATCGGCGAGCGTCAGCGCCCGCGCCGGCCGCGTATTCGGCAGTAGCAGGCCGAACTCTGCCGTTCGAAACTGAGCGGCGACGTCGGTGGCCCGGATGGTGCGCTGCAATCGTTCGGATACTTCAGCGAGTACTCTCGCCGAGGCGTCCGCACCGTGATCCGATACGAGCTTGCGGAAGTCGTCGACGGCGACGATGCAGCAGGCGAGCGGGTCGAGGTGCCGCTGGGCTTCGTCGAACTCTTTCTCGAGCCGTTCGTGAAAACCGCGGTGGTCTGGAAGCTGACGAAGCTGATCGTGCAGGGAGGTGTAGCGGATCTCCTTCTTCGCAAACTGCACGTCGTCGTGTGCGCGTTTGACCCGGAGCATGTTCTCGATGCGTGTAACGAGCTCTTCGTCCTCGAACGGTTTTGCGACGAGCTCGTCCGCGCTGGTTCGCGCTGCCTGTAGGCGGCTTGCCGGATCACCCGGCGAGGTCATCAAGACCACCGGGACGAACTGGTCCTTCGTGATCGTTTTGATGACCTTGCACGCGTCGACTCCGCTGAGCCCGGGCATCGTCACGTCGAGCAGGGCGAGATCCACCGACCCAGCCCGCACCGCGTCTATGGCCTTCTGTCCGTTCTGGACCGCGATGACCTTCGAGCCGCGGGCCCGAAGCAATGCCGAGATCCGTTCGCACGCCGCCCGATCATCGTCGGCGACGACCACCACCGCTTTCGGAAATGGCCGGGTAGTCCCCACGCCGACAGAGTAGCCGAGCAGGGGAAGATTCGCGAGCCCGCATGTTGTCGAGTTTCCCCGAGGCGTGGACCTGTCTATACTACCAGCCTACGCACTCATCGGGTGTGGGGCCTGAATGGAGCTCAAGCAGCAACTCAAACTTTCCCAGCAGCTGATCATGACGCCGCAATTGCAGCAGGCGATCAAGCTGTTGCAGATGTCTCGGATGGAGCTCAGCGAGCTGGTTCAGGAAGAACTGCTCGAAAACCCCGTTCTCGAGGATGGCCCGGACCCTCGCGAATCGAGCGTCAACGTCGAGGAAGCGGCCACGGCAGAGGTTCAAGCTCACGAGGCCAAGAAGGAAGAGATCGATTGGGAGCGCTACCTCGAGAATCAATCGAACGAAGCGCCGATGCCGTCGATTCGACGGGGGACCGATGACGAGATGCCAGGGTTCGAGGCGACGCTCTCGACCGCGGAAGACCTCACTGACCACCTCGGCTGGCAGCTCCGCATGGGCGATTTCGTCGACGATGAACGGCGCTTTGCGGCGCTGGTCATCGGCAATCTCGATGACAACGGCTATTTGAAGATCGAAGGCGTTCCGCCCGAAGAGGTCGTGCCGCGTCTTGCCTCGGAGTCCGGACTCAATCCCGAGGATGCCGAGGAGGTCCTCGCGATGATTCAGCAGTTCGATCCGCTGAGCGTCGCGGCCCGCTCTCTTGAAGAGTGCTTGATGATTCAAGCAAAGCACTTCGGGATGGACGAGCTCGTCCTCCGCGTGATCTCCGATCACCTGTCCGACCTCGAGAAGCGTCACTATCCCGCCGTCGCCAAGGCGCTCGGCTGCCCGCTCGATGAAGTCTACGACGTCGCTCAGATCATCGCCGAGCTCGAGCCTCGACCTGCGCGCTGTTTCCAGACCGAAGAGCCCCGGTACATCGTGCCGGACGTCTACGTGCACCGGGTCGGCGATGACTACTACGTCGTCGCCAACGACGATGGCATGCCCAAGCTGAAGATCAGCGGCTTCTATCGGTCGGCGATGGCGGACAACCCAAAGGCCAAGGAGTACATCCAGGACAAGCTTCGGAGCGCCCAATGGCTGATCCGGAGCATCGACCAGCGTCGAAAGACGATCGTCAAGGTGACCGAGTGCATCGTCGAGAAGCAGCGCGATTTCTTCGACAAGGGCATCGAGCACCTCAAGCCCATGATTCTCCGAGACGTGGCCGAAACCGTCGGGATGCACGAGAGCACCATCTCGCGCGTCACCAGCAACAAATACGTACATACGCCCCGCGGGACTTTTGAGTTGAAGTACTTCTTCAACAGCGCCATAAAGCGCGATCATCACACCGACATCGCGTCGGAGAGCGTGAAGCAGGCGATCAAGACCATCATTTCGGGAGAAGATTCGAAGGCCCCGTTGTCGGATCAGCGAATCGTCGAAATACTCGGAGAGGACGACATCCAGATTGCCCGCCGCACGGTCGCGAAGTATCGTGAAATGCTCGGCATTCTGAGCTCGTCCAAACGCAAAAAGTACTTTTAGACTCAGGAGATTCGATGCGTATCAGCTATACATTTCGCAACATGGAGTCGTCTGACGCCATCAAGAGCCACGCATCCGAGAAGATCGGGAAGATACAGAAGTACATGAGGGCTCCGCTCCACGCGGAGATGACCTTCTCGATGGAGCGCCACCTGCATCGGGTGGATCTGAACCTCACCGGTGATGGCCATCAGTATGCCGGCCACGGCGCTTCCGACGACATGTACACGACCATCGACCAGGTCGTCGACAAGATCGACCGTCAGGTCCGTGACACCAAAGCAACAGAGAACGACCGACGCCGCCATAGCGGGGAGTCGGTTCGTCGCCCTGAAGACTGATCCCGTTGCACACGCCTGACGTGTAGGGTATCGCCAGGCCGTCATGCTGGCGGAGCTTTTGCATCCAGAGCGAGTGCGCGTCGGGCTTGCCCCGTCGGGCAAGGATTCGGCCCTGCTCGCCGTGTCCTCGCTGCTGACGATGCCCGAAGGCGTCGTCAACGCAGAGGCGGTATACGAGGTGTTGCTCGAGCGTGAACGGCTCGCGAGCACCGGAGTCGGTAGCAATGTGGCCATTCCTCATGGCCGCTGCGACGACTTCAACGAGCTTCGTGCCGCCGTCGCGATTTGCCCAGCAGGTGTGGATTTCGCAGCCGTCGATGGGCTCCCGGTGCAGATCATCGTCGGCATCATCGGGCCGCGCTCGATGCCGCAGAAGCACCTCGCGGCGCTCGCCGGCGTTTCCCGTGTCCTCCGAGATGGGGCCAAGCGCGCCGCGCTCATCGCAGCCATCGACGACGCCAAAGCGTTTCGCGTGCTCGTCGGGTCGTGACGGGCAGACAGGCCCGCGAGCCTCGCGTATGATGTGCGCGTGTCAGAGTCCACCTCGTCGCCTCACGTCGGCTTGCCGAGCATGCGCGTGAAGCAGGGCATCACGGTCGAGCGTTTGCTTGCGGAGCCTAGGCTCCAGCCGATTGTTCGGCTCGTGGCAGGCGAAGACGGCTTGAGCCGCGTCATCAATCATCCCCGGGTTCAGAAGCCCGGGCTCGCGCTGGCCGGTCACACGCACGGGGTCGTTCCGACCCGCGTCCAGATCCTCGGGGAGACCGAGATCACGTTCCTCCAGAGCCTTTCCGAGGCTGAACAGGCCGAGAGGCTGAAGGTGCTCTTCGGTCTTGGGCTTTCCTTGGTCGTACTGACCAGGGGGGTGGAGCCGTTGCCTGCGCTCATCGACGCTGCTGAGGCCAATGGCACCCCCTTGGTCGTCGCGGAGCCGCGCTCGAGTCGCGCGATTCAAGGCATCCATCTCGTTCTCGATGGGATTCTGGCTCCCTCGGTGACCCGACATGGCGTGCTCATGGACGTGCACGGCATCGGAACCCTCCTGCTCGGACCAAGCGGGATTGGGAAGAGCGAGTGCGCGCTCTTTCTCGTCGAGCGCGGCCACCGCTTGGTTGCGGACGACCAGGTCATCCTCTCTCTCTTGCCCTCCGAGCAAATCCTGGGTCGCGCGCCTGCGCCTCTGCGGAATCACCTCGAAGTTCGAGGCATCGGCATCATCAATGTGAGAGACCTCTTCGGCGCCAACGCCGTGCGCACGGAAAAGACCGTCCAGATGGTTGTCGAGCTTCGCCCGTGGAACGATGAAGAACCCTACGACCGACTCGGTCTAGACGAGTCCACCCTCGACATCCTGGGCGTCCAGGTTCCGCTCCTTCGTGTCCCCGTGCGCCCTGGCCGAAACATGGCCGTCATCCTCGAGGTCGCTGCGCGCAATCATATTCTCAAAGCCGCAGGCCATCATGGCGCCGCGAACTTCATCGCGTCTCTAATGGGAGACGTCGAGGACCCGGCGGCGGGGTCGTCGACATGAGCGATGTGCCTCAGGTCGTGGTCGTAACGGGGCTCTCTGGAGCCGGCCGGAGTACCGCGCTCCGCGTGCTCGAAGATGCGGGCTTCTTCTGCGTCGACAATCTCCCGCCCGCATTGGCCCCAGAGCTTCTTGGGCTTGCGAGCGGCGACGGACAGCTCACGCGGGTCGGGTTCGGCATCGATGTGCGAACCGGCGGGTTCTTGAGCGGAGCCGAGAAGACCTTGTCGGTGCTCGAAGAGGCAGGCTACGAGGTTCGCGTCATCTTCCTCGATTGCGCCGACGATATTCTCGTTCGCCGCTTCAGTGAGACCCGGCGCCCTCATGCGCTGGCGCCCGAAGGGGATTTGCAAGGCGCCATCGCGAAAGAGCGAGAGCGGCTTTCTGGCCTTCGCGAGCGCGCGGACGTGGTCATCGACACGACGAGCTTCAGCGTCCACGACCTTCGCCGCCACCTGATCGACTACGTCGGCCGGGAAGGGGAGCGACCCGCGATGGTGGTGCGCTTCCTTTCGTTCGGTTTCAAGTATGGGATTCCGGTGCACGCCGACCTCGTCTTCGATCTGCGCTTCTTGCCGAACCCGCACTTCGTTCCAGATCTTCGGCCGAAGACCGGTATGGATGCGGATGTTGCCGAGTACGTCCTCGGTGCGCCGCAGACCCAAGAGCTCATTGGCCACCTCCGTCCGCTCCTCGACTACTCGATCCCTCAGTATGCGCGTGAAGGGAAGGCATATTTGACGATCGCGCTCGGATGCACGGGCGGACGGCATCGCTCGGTTGCCATGGCCGAGGAGCTCAGCCGGCAACTTGGCGGCGCCCACCAGGTGGTCGTGACACATCGCGATGCGGAGCGAGTGACCAGGTGAGCGAGGGGTCGAGTGCCACCGCGACGGTGCCGAATCGCCTCGGCCTACATGCGCGTGCTGCCGCGAAGCTGGTCAACGTCGCGAATCGATTCGAATCGCACATCGAGGTCGGCAAGGATGGCAAGACCGTCGACGCGAAGAGCATCATGGGCGTGCTGCTCTTGTGCGGGCATCAGGGGTGCGAGCTGACGTTCACCGCATGCGGTGAAGATGAAGCAGAGGCTCTCGCGGCGCTCTGTGCGCTCGTCGAGAGCGGGTTCGGGGAGGATGCGTGAGCCGGCCCCTGCGTCTACGAGGCGTCGCTGCGTCGGTGGGAGTCGCGATTGCGCCGGCTCACGTGCTCGGTCGTGACGGACGAGAGCTCTCCTACGCGCGTGTCGACGACTCCGCTGTGGGCACCGAGCTCGCACGTTTCGAAGAAGCGGTGGCGAAGTCGCGCGAGGAGATTGAAGCCGCAAAGCAGGAGTTGGTGCAGCGGCATGGCATGACCTACGCCCCCATCTTGGATGTGTATCTCCTCATGCACGGCGATGCACTGCTGCTCGACGCCGTTGCTGAAGCCATTCGCAACGATGGCATCAACGCCGAGTGGGCCGTCGCACGAGTCACGGAAAGACTTCGCGCTCCGCTCTTGAACGACAACTCGTCGTACTTTCGCGAGAGAGCGCGCGACATAGAGCACGTCAAGGACCACCTGCTTAGGCACTTGACTGGCGCACGGCAAATCACGCCGCCAAGCGAGGGTCCCGTGGTCATCATAGCCCACGACATGACGCCCGCCGATGCCGTGCGTTTGCTCGCGCCTCCGACCGTTGGTCTCGTCACTGCGGTTGGCGCGGCCAGCAGCCACACCGCGATTTTGGCTCGCACCTTCGGCGTCCCCATGGTGGCGGGAGTGGGCTTGGGTCTCTCGGAGATAGCCGCTGGTGAAGAGGTGCTCGTCGACGGTTTTGCAGGGGAGGTTGGGGTTGGCTTCGGCCAGTCCGAGAGGACGGAGGCCGAGTCCCGAAGAGAGCGGTTTCAGAACTTTCTTCGCGAGGAGCGAGAATCGAGTCGTGCCGTCACGGAGGACGGTGTCGAGATCGCGGTCAGCGTCAACATTGGGCTTCCGACCGAGGTCGAAGCCGCCATGGCCAGCCGTGCCGAAGGCGTTGGGCTCTACCGCACCGAGATGATGTGCCTCGATCGGGCGGAACCTCCCTCGGAGGACGAACAGGTGGAGATCTATCGTTCGGTGGTCTCGGGCATGGCGCCGGGCCACGTCGTCTTTCGCACCTTCGATTGGCGCGGTGACAAGCGCCTCCGGGCCGACGATCTCGACAAGCGCGAGCGTCAGTGGCTCAAGACCCAGATCAAGGCGGTCCTCCGCGCGAGCACTCATGGAAGCGCGTCGTTGATGTTTCCGATGGTCGGCAGCGTCCGGCAGCTGCTGGCCGCGACCGAGCTCGTCGACGAGGCCCGCGCCGAGGTCAGCGATGAGAGTGCGCGCACCGCGACGCTTCCCCTCGGTATGATGGTCGAAGTGCCGTCCGCCGCGCTGCTCGCGGAACATTTCGCGCGCCATGCCGATTTCTTTGCCGTTGGCACGAACGATCTTGCCCACTACACGCTCGCCTCTTCACGAGGACACTCGAGCACCACCGTAACGCCACTGGACCCCGCCGTGCTGCGCCTCTTGGCGGCGACGACGGCTGCCGCGGATCGTGCAGGCATTCGATGTTCGCTCTGTGGCGACATGGCTGCAGATCCGGTGTCGCTCGGCTTGATTGTTGGTCTCGGGTTTCGGGCGATTTCGGTTCCGGTGAGCGTCGTTCCTCTTGCTCGCGCCGTCATTCGACGAATCGACCTCGGCTTGGCCGGCCAAGTCGCAAAGGACGCGCTTGCCTGCGAGACGGCCGAAGCGGTGCGAGCACTGATTGCGGAGCGACTCGGTCCGCGGCTCGACCCCTTGTGGAAAGAGCCCGAGTCCGGCTAGTCCGACGGCTGCTCGACTGGCTCTACGAGCTCGGCGAGGTCGCCTTCGCTCAGCAGGCCCGACCTGCGCTCGACTTCGTACCCTGCGGCGTTGTAGAGGATATAAGTCGGCACAGCCTGGATTTTTCCGAGCCGGCTCTCGCCGTTCTCGACCTTCCCGTACGGGTCCGCGCCCACTACGAAGGGAGGATCGAGGGCGTAGGCCCACGCCTCCACGAGCTGCGATGCGCGCGGTTGAGCTGCGATGCCGATGACGATGACATCAGGGTGTTGCGGAACGAAAGGTCGAAGCGAGGTCAGAGAAGCCTGGCTCACCGCATCGAAGGTAGCGAACACGAACAGCAGTACTGGAGTACCGCGCAGGTCTGCGAGCTCGAGCCAGCGCCCATCGGACAAGCGCACCCCGAGGTCGAGCCGCACCAAGCTCTCGACCCTCGGTGTCGTTTCCTCGGCTGAAGACGAGCCCCGACTACAAGCAAGTGTCACCAAGAGCAGCAGCGACACGAAAGCGAGTCGGTAGGTAGAGGGGCGGCGTCCAGTCATTGCGGTTGGCCTGGCAATATAGCAAGAACTCCAGCGAGGTGGACCGTATCCGTGAACGACTCGATGCGCTACTCGCGAGCTATGACCCCGAGTCGACCCGTAGCCGTGACCCCGTTGGCTTCGTCCATCAATACGACAGCCCCGAAGACCAGGAGGTCGTCGGCCTAGTGGCCGCTAGCCTCGCCTTCGGCAATGCGCTGGCCGCCAGGCACAGCATCGACAATGTCCTCGAACGGCTCGGTGAAGACCCCGCGGCAGTGGTTAGGGCGTCGACGGAGGCCGCGCTTCGCAGAAAGCTTCGTGGTTTCGTTCACCGTATCTATCGGGGCGAGCACCTGGCGACGATGCTGTTCCATGCTGGCGAGCTCCAGCGTCAGCATGGAACCCTCGGCGAAGCCTTCGCCTCGTACCACAATCGGAACGGCGGCAATTTCCGTGAGAGTCTCGCCGAGTTCGCCGACTCCCTTCGGGGCGACGCGACCGACCGCAGCACGCGCCACCTCGTGAGCGATCCGCGCGCCGGGAGTGCCTGCAAACGCCTCGTCCTCTATACGAGATGGATGGTTCGGCCGGCCGACGGCGTCGATCTCGGCCTCTGGCCCATTGCCCCCGCCGAGTTAATCATCCCGGTCGACACGCACATTCACCGCATCAGCCGAAACCTCGGCCTGACCCGACGTCAAACCGCGAGCTGGACCACCGCCGAGGAAATCACGGCGGCGCTGCGGAAGCTCGATCCCCTCGACCCGGTCAAGTACGACTTCGCGCTCTGCCATCTCGGTGTCTCCCGGCAGTGTCCGAGTCGACCCGATCCAGACAAGTGCGAGCAGTGCATGCTGCAAGACGTGTGCAGGGTATGGACCCGCCGCCGAAAGCCGCGCTCAGCGAAGAAAGCTCGTAATCTTCGGCTCTAGTGCGTGCAGGTCGGCGACGCTCTCGACGCCGTCGCCGCGCTCTAGGTCGTCGCCATTGAGCTGCACGAGTCGATAGTCTTCCAGTGCCTTGAGGGCCGTCTCGAGCTTCAGCTTCGACAATGACTCCCGCCGCTCGATTTCCCCAGCGAGGTACATTTGCTGACCGAGCGCAAGCGTGCGCTTGTACCAATCCTTCTTCGGGATCGGGCCATCCAGAACGATTTCAGCGCCGCGCAATGCCAGAAGGTAGCTCTCGAAGAACGTCTGCAGCATCGTTGAATACCGCCGTAGCCGTTGCCGCTTGATCCCCTCAGTGGCCTGAATCTGACCATTGCGCGTCTCAATTTCGCCGTCCTCGGCCATCTCACGAATGGTATCGCTGAAGATCTCGTCGAACGTGGCATCGGTCCGGAAGATGAACTCGTGCTTGAAGAGCCGCGAGAGCTGCTGGACTCGGTCGTTCAAGCGATCGGTGTCGACCCAATCGTCCTTGTCGACTAGCAAGCCGACGGCGACCAAGGCACGTGGGACGAAGAAGTGAATGACCGTGTTCTGGTAGTACTCCAGCGCAATGCGTCGCTCGGAGTCGATGGTGTAGATCGGCTCGGGCCCCGTATCGTGAGCCACGATGAGCCGTGCATCGAGGAACAATGCGAGCGCTTCGTCGATGGTGTCTTCCCGAATGCGTCCGTCGCCGACGCGGAGCTGGTGCGCGACTCGGGCGCCCATCTTCTCGAGCGTCTCCATGAAGGTCTCACACGCTTCGAGGAGCGACTCGCGCGTCATGCCGCGCTTGCGATGACTTAGGAGAGCGGTGGCAACGAGCGCCGCCGGCGTGACCACCGTGACCTCGTTGATTGAGTACATCACCTTGTGTGCGAGCGCGCGCACGGCCGCCCGCTGCTGCTCCTCGCCGATCTCGGCGATGGTCGCGCCCGCGCTCCCCCGGCGCTCCACGAGATTACTCGCGAACTCGTCGAAGTCGATGATCTCGCCGAACTGCACATAGAGCCGACCCCACTTCGATCGGAGGATGCTCGAGCTCTTGATCAAGCCACCCATGTTCTCCGACTGCTTGTCACCGCCGGAGAGCTCGTGAACGAACGAGCGCTCCTCGATGATGCGCTCGTAGCCGATGGAGATGGGAACGAGCTTCACCTTGGTGCGGCGCAGCTTGGTGGCCGAGTCGACGACCATCGAGAGCATTCCGTACTTCGGAGGCAAGGCCTTGCCTGTGCGCGAGCGCCCGCCTTCGAGGAAGAACTCGAGGGTGAACCCCTCCGCGATGAGCTTGCGCGTGTACGCCTGCACGAGGACCGGGTAGAGGCTGTCTCCGTGGAAGCTCCGTCGGATGAAGAACGCCCCGCCACGTCGCAGCAGCACGCCGATGGGCCAGAAGCTCAGGTTTTCTCCGGCCGCGATGAGCGGCGGCATCATGGCGTGCGCGTACAACTGGTCGCTCAAGACCAGGTAATCGATGTGGCTCTTGTGGCTCGGCAGCAGCACGAGCGATGCGTCACGCGCCGCATCGCGCACCCGCTCGAGCCCTTCCTTATCGAGGACCACGCCGTCGTACATCTTCGACCACATCCAGGTGAGGAAGCGGTGCATCAGGTCGACGACGAAGAGGCTCTGCTTCGCGCAGAGTTTCTGAAGCTGCTTTCGTGCGACGTGTTCCGCGCGCGAGTAGGAGATCCCCTTTTCCTGGGCGTAGCGTTCAATCTGGCCGCGCACGCGCGGGCTTCGCAAGATCTCGTCTTGAATGCGAGCCGTGGTCTTCTTCATCGGCCCGATGATCACGGCGCGGTCTCGCTCCATCCGTCGAAGGAGCCCATAGCGGACCTTGTTCGCTGCCTCGGCATCGTCGAGGTCCGGGTGCTTCTCGAGGAAGTCCTTGAGGTTGAACGGCTCGCCCGAGCGCAGCTTGGCATCCCGATAGTTGAGCAGGAACTGGAAGAACACACGGACGCGACCGGGCCACTGCACGGGGCCGAACAGAAGGTCGAGAAGGCTCGGCGTCGCTGTGCCGGCCTGCTTGCTCCAGACGAAGGTTTGCGGAACCAAGAGGATTGGCCGCTCGGTGACCCGTTGCTTTGCGACGAGGGTCGCGATTAGGTCGACCTGCAGCGCGCGGCCGCGGCGCGTCTTCGTCCCGAGCTTTGGCGGGCGTCTGAGGAAGAGTAGGGCGCTGAACCCATCGCCCACGGTGCTCTCGAGCGCTTCGGCCTCTGGAATTTGACGGCGAAGGCTCAGACGACGCTCGCCCTTCCCAAAGGGTTCGAGAATCCAAAGCCCGAGGTCGTTGACGAAATGCACCAGTGGCAGCCCGAACTTCTTCAACAGAAAGTCGAGGCAGAGGAAGTCGAGAAAGCTCAGCGACCTCATCACGTAAACGACGACGCCCTCGCTAGCGGCCTCGCGGACCCCGCGGCTCCAGTTCTCGTCGACTCGGATGTGAGCGAAGAACCTCCGGTAGAGCCAACGCAGAATCGCGTTGGGTGCGTAAGGCGCAGGCGTCGGAGAACGGCGCGCCAACTCCGGCATGTTCGACATCGCTTTTCAGAACCTAGCAGCGTGCAAGATCGGGTCGAGTATACGCACTTTCGCTTTTATTCCGCCTTTTTACAGCGGGACCCTAGAACTGTGCGCGCACCACCCGCCGCTGCCCCGGACGGAGGTCCACCGCGTGGCGTTGCTCCTTTCCGCCAAGACGAACGATGACCTGATAGGACCCGGAACTCAGCCGCGCCGCGACGCCGCTTCCGAGCGTGCCGAGCCGTCGCCCGTCTTTTTCGACCACCACGAGCCCTGTGCCCCGTTGCTCCTGTGCCTCGATGCGGACCTCGAGCGTCCCGGTCTCGAAATCAACGGCCACCGTCGCGGTCTGGCCGTCCGTCACGGTCGCGTCCCGGGTTTGCTTGGGGTTGTCCAGCGCGCCGTCGAGATGGATCGTCACCTGATAGCGCCCGGCCTCGACCGACAGCGGTTTTGCGCACGAACCGCTAGCGATTCTTCGGCCGCCCTGCGCGACCACGAGCGAGCCGCGCGCGGGACCACCGTTTTCAGTCAGCGCGCAGGCGATCTGCCCTTCCGCCGCATCTGCGCTCGATGACGCGCCCCACGCCAAGAGGGCGAGCACAGCGGCCGCTCCCCGCGCTCGAGGCGCCGCCCCACGAACGAGTTCCCCGGTTTGAGTAAGAATTCTCACCTGTTACCCTTGTATCTCAATTTGAACGGGCGGTGGGCGTTCGTTTCGCGCTTCCCCTAAATTCCGCGGAATCTCTTCGGAATCCTTGCTTCATGCCCGCTTGACACCACCAAGGGGGGCAGCTAGGAAACGCGCCCCGAAACGGGGTCTTAGGAGCGAATTCAATGGCTACCCAAAGTGCCAAAGCGTCGGAAATCGAACGCAAATGGTATGTCGTCGATGCCGCGGGGCAACCGCTTGGTCGGCTTGCGTCAAAAGTGGCTCACGTTCTGCGTGGCAAGCACCGTCCGGAGTTCACTCCGCACGTCGACACTGGCGACTTCGTCATCATCACGAACGCGGCTCAGGTGCGGCTCACGGGCAACAAGCTCGAGGGCAAGTTCTACTACAATCACTCCGGCTACCCGGGTGGTCTTCGCTCCGAGAGCGCCGGCCATCTTCTCGAGCGCAAGCCCGAACTGGTGGTCGAGAAGGCGGTCAAGGGCATGCTCCCGAAGAACAGCCTCGGCCGGCAGATGTTCCGAAAACTCAAAGTGTACCCGGAAGGGACACATCCTCACGTGGCCCAGAAGCCCGAACCCTTTTCGTTCTGATTCGAGAGTAAACACGAATGACACACGCTAAAGTCATCGATGGACGCCACTACGGTACGGGCAAGCGTAAGAACGCAATCGCCCGCGTCTTTCTGAGCCAAGGCGGCGGCAACGTCACCATCAACGGCCGCACCTTCGAGAATTACTTCCCGCGCGAGATTCTTCGCATCATCGCGATGCAGCCGTTCGCGCTACTCGGGAAGCAGGGTGAGTACGACGTGCAGGTGAACGTCAACGGTGGCGGGGTTTCCTCGCAGGCCGAGGCGGTCCGTCACGGCATCGCCCGTGCGCTCGTCCTCATCGACGAAGACACCAAGCCGCAGCTCAAGAAGGCCGGCTACCTCACCCGCGACGCTCGTAAGAAGGAGCGTAAGAAGCCGGGTCAGCCGGGTGCTCGTAAGAAGTTCCAGTACTCGAAGCGCTAAGAGCTTCCGATTCAACGATTCGAGAGCCGCGGCGCCATCAGTGCCGCGGCTTTCTTGCTTAATGCCTTAGTCGAGCCACAAGTCAGCATCAGGACGGAGATCAGAACATGAGCACAGCGATTCGAGCGGTCGTCGTTGGCGGAACCGGATACACCGGTGCCGAGCTCGTGCGTCTCGCGCTCGGCCATCCCTCTCTCGAGCTCACCGCCATTGTCGGGAACACCACGGCCGGCCAGCCCATCGCCGATGTACTTCCGAGCTTGCGCGGCGTGATGGATGGCAACGTGCAGCCGTTCGAGCCGGATGCGATTGCAAGAAGCGCCGATGTCGCGTTCTGCGCGCTCCCCCATGCGGCGAGCGCCGAGGCGGTGAGTGCGCTCCGTGCGCGCGACCTTCCCGTGCTCGACCTCTCCGCCGACTTCCGTTTCGAAGACCTCGCAGTCTACGAAGCCTGGTACGGCAAGCACCCCGTACCGTCGCTCTTGAGCGATGCCGTCTACGGCCTCGTCGAGCTTCACCGCGAGGCACTCCGCGACGCGGACCTCATCGCGGTGCCGGGCTGCTACCCGACGGCATCGACCTTGGCGCTCGCACCGCTGGTCGACCGCGGCCTCATCAAGAACGAAGGCATCATTGTCGACGCCAAGAGTGGTGTGTCGGGAGCAGGGCGCGGGCTTTCGGCGGCTACTCACTTTCCCGAGGTCGCCGAAGGAGTCCGTGCCTACAAAGCCGGCGCACATCGGCACGGCCCCGAGATTGAGCAAGAGCTAGGTCGCCTCGCCGGCGGGCCGATTCGACTCACCTTCGTCCCTCACCTCATTCCCATGTCGCGGGGCATTCTCGCGACCTGCTACGCGCAACCCGCGGCCGCCAGCCTCACGCCGGATGCTTGCACCGAGGCCGCTCGCGCGCTCTACGAGGGCTCGCCTTCGGTACAGGTGCTCGACCCGGGTGCACATCCCGACACGCTATTCGTGCGTGGCTCGAATCGGGTCCACATTGCCTACACGCAAGAGCCGGGTACCGGAACCGTCATCGCGATGAGCGCCATCGATAACCTCGTAAAAGGCGCCTCCGGCCAGGCGATTCAGTGCTTGAACGTTCGCTTCGGGCTCGACGAGGGAGCGGGCCTCGGTGCGACGGCGCAATGGCCGTGACCAAGATCCTACACGTCAGCGATCTGCACCTGGAGGACGGCTTTGCCGGCGTTCCCTTCAAGGCCTTCTTGAACAAGCGGGTGGTCGGCTACGCAAACCTCGCGCTCCTGCGCCGTCGCGCGTTTGCCGACGCTGCGCGGAAGGTGCAAGCGATTGCGGACTTCGCCGAAGAGCAGGGCGTGGACCTGATCGTCTGCACCGGCGACTACACGGCGCTCGGCACCGAGCCCGAGCTTCGATACGCCCGCGAAACCATCGAGGTGCTCACCAAGAGGCCGCTCGGCTTCTTCACCGTGCCCGGCAACCACGACCTCTACCTCCGAGACACAGTCCAGGCCGGTTGGTGGGACCGCTACTTCGGCGATTTCATGAAGAACGAGATGCCCGAGTATACGGTCGACGGCGTCTGGCCCCAGGTCTGGTTCCCGACCGACGAGCTCGCGCTCGTCGGGGTCAACAGCGCGCGCGCCAACCCGAAGCCCACGTACTCGAGCGGCCGCATCGCCGATGCCGAAATTGACGCGCTCAACCGGCTCCTCGACGATGACCGGCTTCGCGGTCGCTTCGTCATCATCGCGACCCACTACGCGCCCCGGCTCGCCAATGGTCGGCCCGACCGCCCTGCACACGGGCTCGAAAACGCAGATGCGCTGCTCGAGGCAAGCTCCTGCGCAGACCGCGGCGTCATTCTTCACGGCCACATTCACTGGCGCTACCACGTTCGCGTTCCGGAGACCCCGATCTCGATCTGCTGCTCGGGGAGCACGACGCACGCGGGGCGCGAGGGGCTCTGGATGCTCGAAGTCGGTGGCGGGTCTGTGACGGCGACTCCCGGCACATGGGATCAAACCCGCTACGTGCTCGAACCCGAGCAGACCATCGTCCTCGACCCGTAACTTGCTAGGGACGCCCGGGCTGAAATACAAGCCAGGGTATGGCAGCTCGCCAATTTGGAGCAAAACCCGAGGCACGCCGGGCGGTGCGACGGCTCGTCGAGCTCGAGTGCGAGGTGTATTGCGAGCTCTGGGGCGAGGCGATTGCGCATCGGGTCACCGACGTCAGCGAAGACGGCCTTTGGATCCAAACCGACCTGCTTCTCGAAATCGGAAGTGAGGTGACGCTGACATTCAATCCCCCCGACTGGGAAGAGCCGCTCTGGGTCGCTGGCCGGGTGCAGCGTGTGCAGTTCCGAGGTCGGCTCGAACAGGGGAACACGGTCGGTATGGGCATTGGCTTCGAGGCGCTTCGAAGTGATGAGCGCCGTCGGCTCACCTACAGCATGCGATGCCTTCGAGCCCAAGAGTCGTTCATCTTGGATCAGCGCACACTTACCGGAGTGCCCGTCGGCTTTGGCGAACCGGACGAGCCTCTGCCCGTTCACCAAACCGGCGCAACGGTGTCGGGCTGGGCTGCTCCTGCATCGGCCCCCGAGTACCGTGGCCGACCGTCACGAGTCACCGCGACTCCCGCCAAGCGCACCAGCAACTCCCAAGCGCCGAAGGGCGCTTTCCCCGGCGGCCTCGACCTGGCCGCTTCGGTGTTTTCGCCCGAGCGCAACGACTAGCGAACCGGAAGCACGCCGGCGCGCACTCGATTCACGCCGTCGTTCGGACCCGACTTGGCCTGGAGGCGCTCTTTGCCGCTGAACCAACCGACGTACATGACATAGTCGTCGGCTTGGAAGTTTGCCGGCACGAGTAGCTCCTGACTGTCCGCGATGATGTCGCCGGCCTGCCAGTTCGCTGCCGGGTAGCGGCCGCCCACCGGTTTGTGGTCGCCGTTCAGCCGCAGCCCATTACCGTCGATGTGGACGAACACCTGATGGCCCCGCGGCGGCTTGCCGATGACGCGCCAATACCAAGTGACCTTGAAGTGTTGCCCCGCGCCCACGCTTTGTCCGCCGGGCAAATCGAGGTCGTAGCCGATCAGCGCGATGCGGCCTCCGAAGTTGGCTTCGATCGCGTGCTCCGGCGTGAACCCTTCCGGCATGAGCGTTTCTACGATGAAGCTCTGGTTCGCTCGGTTGGCGATGGGAGTGCCGGCGAGGAGGAGCAGATTCGCGCTCCGTGCGTCGGCGACATAGAGGTGGCGGCCTGTCGCTCGTCGGTACTTGGCGTCGAGCTTCGCCAATTGATCCGACCCGATGACCGCCCAGCGCTGGCCCGGCCGAGCAAGAAATGCGAGCAGCTCCTCCGGCTCTTCGAGCTCGACGACGGGCGCGTCGGTGTAGTAGCGCGCTGCCCCGGCGCCCACGCGGTAGATCGCGAGCGGCTCCTCGACTTGTCCGCTCAGCTCGGCGTAGGTCTCGTAGGCGGGCTTCGGCGAGAAGTGCTTGCTCAGCGATGGAATGAACGACCAAGCGATGAATCCACCGACAAGGAGCGCCGCGCCGAGCATTGGCAGGAGGCGAAGTGAGCCGAGTCGCTCGTACGCATACGGGAGCCAGGGCAGGCCAAACATGAGCGCGGCGATGGCAAGAGGCGCGAAGAAGGCGATACGGCCCCCACGAATGACGATCGAGGCGATGGGCAGGTCGAACGCGAAGCACATCAGACCGAACGTGACGCAGGCCCCAAGGAGCGAGACCGCGAGCATCATCCAGCCGCGTCCGGGCCAGGGCGCGTTCCATTGGTCGCGGACCCAATGCGCCGTTCGTCGAGTGTCGGGGCGCCGGGATCCTTTGCTCACCAGCATTGTGCAGAGGGGCAACGCAGCGAGCGTGAACACGAGCGCCCAGCCGAGCGTCGGCCGGTACACTTCGGGCATGCTCAAGGTATCGGCCGCGAGCGTTCGCAACGGGCGATCGGGGTAGAGCGCATAGTCGCGAACGAGCAATCCGGTCAGAAGCGCAATGACGACGGCGGAGGCCGAAGATCGGCCCTTCGCCGCGCTCGCCTCATCGAGCCAGAGCGCCACCAAAGCAGCCAGCGGCACGCTAGCGAGGAGCGGAGGCGTGCCGTAACGCGAGGCGAAAAACGTCCACGAGACGAACGTGATGGCGAGCCAGAGTACGAGCGCCCAGCCGAGTCGCTGTGCGGCCGTCGCTCGGTCTGCGGTCGGCCACATCGCCCAGGCGAACGCGATTGGGAGGGCGGCGCTCCACGGGGCGAAGCCGTGGAACACCAGCTCGATCGCCTTGTCCCAGGTGGGCGGCTCGCCTCCCACAGCGCCCCCGCCAAGCCAGACGCTGTAGGCGGGCGCGTCCGCGAGCGTCGCCCGCACAACACCCGCAATCGCGATCGCCACCAAGGCGCCAAGCAGCCATCGCACCCATGGCCTGGAGCGTTCCGCCCCCTCGTCGATGGCGAGGAGTGCCGCGACCGCCACCACAGGCGGCAAGGGTCCGAGCAGCACGCCGCTCGTTGCGGTGCTTGCCGCGATGGCGGTCCCAAGGGAACCGAGGTGCAGCAACTTCCGCCGCGTGGCGACGCCGGGCGCGCTCGCAGCAAGCGCGGCGAGGCCGACCCAGGCTTGAGCGGCCATCCCCATCGCGTCGCCCATGCCGAGCCGCGCATTCAGCAGGAAGAGGGGCGTCGAGGCCAACACTGCGACGGCGAGCGCACCTGCCCGAGGCCGTTTCACGCGCGCAAGCATCAGGTACGCACAGGCGCAGGCGAAGAGGCCCGCGAGCGCGTTCGGAAGTCGAGCCGAAATCTCGCCGACGCCGAACACCTCGAACAGCAGTTCCGATGCCCGGTTCGGTTCGAGCTCCCAAGGGTCCCAAATGCCGAACGTCCCGATTCCGCCGAGCGTGAGAAGGGCAGCGATCAGGACCACCGAGCGTTGGAGCCAGATGGGTTGGACCATCCGTCAGTCCATGATCTCGTCGACGTGCTCGACCAAGGGTTCGTCGGCTCCCGCGACGATGACGGGCGCGTCCTCGATGCCTTCGAGCTGCGTTTGCCAGACCGCCATCGCTTCCTTGTAGTCCGGCAGAGCGCGCGATGACATGCGAAGCCCTGGTCCGTTCAACTCATCGAGCGGGTCGATGTAGCGGCTGTACTTCTTGAGTCCGAAGTGCAGGTGCGGCCCCGTCGAACGCCCGGTCGAACCAACGAATCCAATGAGCTCTCGCTGTTTCACGAAGGTGCCCGGTCGGATGCCGCTCTTGATTCGATGAAGATGTGCGTAAGCCGTCTCGAAGCCCCCGCCGTGACGGATGACGACGAGGTTCCCGTTGGGGCCCTTGCGCCCGGCGAAGCTTACGCGGCCCTCGGCTGCCGCCCACACCGGCGTACCGGTCGATGCGGCGTAGTCCACACCGAGGTGCGGCACCACTCGCTTCAAGATGGGATGAAGTCGTCGGGGGTTGAAGCGAGACGAGAGCCGGTCGTAGCGAAGTGGCGTGCGGAGCCAGCCGCCCACCATCGCACGGCCCGTGTCGTCATAGAACTGGCCGGAGTCATTGGCGGTTTCGTAGTAGAACGCCTGCAATTTGCCTGTTTTCTGTCCATCGTATTCGAGCGCATGGACCCGTCCGTAGCGCAGGAACTCCCCATCCACGCGCTCCTCGTCGACGATGACGCGGAACACGTCCCCTTTGCGCGCTTCGAGGGCGAAGTTCACCCGCGCCTCGAACGCTTCGACGAAGAACGTTGCGAGCCCGGCGGGAAGGCCGAGCCCGACGAGCCCATCGCCAATGGAGATCTCGACCGATGCCGCGCGCGCGATGGGCGTCCGTTCCACCTTTACGTGAATCTGCTCGGCTCGGAAGATCCCGTCGGCACCCCGGCTGACTTCGACGAATTCGGTCGCCGAGGGGTGGTATTCGAAGTGCGTCAAGGCGGCGTTCTCGTCGCGCTCGACGATGAGTCGGTGTTCCGGACGGCATCGCCGAAAGTCGACGATGTGCTGAAGCGCAGCTTCGATGTCCGCGCACTCTTCGGGCTCGAGCCCAGCCTCGAGCAGTGCCCCTCGGAAGCTTGGCACGCTGCCGAAGAGTGTCTCGTAGCGCGCATTCGGGCTTGAGCGGGAGAGGGCGACACGCTCTTTCTCGCTGAGCTCTGGCTCGACACCGCCGTCGATGCCCGGCGCCACTTCGCCTCCGTCGATGCCCAGGTCCGCCGCAAGTTTCGCATCCTGGCGGCCGAGCGCGTCTTCTGCCCAGTCCCATGTCTGCGGGATGACGCTCCGTGCAACCCAAAGGAGCAATGCGCCGAGCACGACAGCACCAACTAACGTTCCGACGATGAGCCGCCGCGTGCGACGGGCCCGAAGCTCGCTTGGAAGAAGCGCCATACCAACGGACGGCAATGGCCGCAGCACGCTCTGTTTCTTCTCGCTCGAGGGGTCGCCGCTCATCGAACCCGGGGCTTATCAGCGCTGGTCCCAATAGGCAAAGGCGGGGCTGTTTGACACCCCTCGGGCTCGGCGCTATCTCGCCGCTTCCACTGCGGTGGAATTGACATCCAGGTTTGTCAGAACCACGCGGGAGTAACTCAGTGGTAGAGTGCCATCTTGACAAGGTGGAAGTCGGCAGTTCAATCCTGCCCTCCCGCACCACGAGGCCGCTTGGCGATTCAGTTCACTGTCGCCGCGCGTCGTTCTCACCTCCGGCTGTCGGCCTCCCCGGCCCGAAATGCCAACGCGCTTGCCCATCGCCCGAATGTATCGCGTCGCGTTGCCGGGCGAAGACAAGCCCTTGACGAGCGACCGATACATAGAAGAAAAGGGATCCCAGATGACTCCTCATTCACTGCGCACGTGGCGAGCACCCGCCGTGACCATCGTGCTGCTCTCGCTGCTCAGCTACACGCGGAGCGGAGCAGCGCAAGACAGCGAGGGCGCACCGCCCCTCGAGGCAACCGAGCAGACCTGGACTCCAGAGCAGATGGAAGCGCTCCTAGCGCCCATCGCGCTATATCCGGATCCGGTGCTCACTCAGGTCTTGATGTCGGCCAGCAATCCGCAAGAGGTCATGGATGCCGGCAATTGGCTCGTCGCCAACCCCGAGCTCGAAGGGGACGCGCTCGCAAAGGCCACCGAGGCAGCGGGCTTCACTGAGCCGATGCGTGCGGTCATGCCGTTCCGACAAATCGTCGACCAGATGTGCCTAGAGATGGGGTGGACGACCGAGCTCGGTCAGGCCTACACCAATGATCAGGCAGGCGTCTTGGGCGCGGTCCAGCGCCTTCGCACACAAGCGCAGGAGGTCGGCAACCTCGAGAGCTCCGAGCAGATGAAGGTCGAGACCAAGAGCCAGGAAGGCCAACAAGTCATCGTCATCGAGCCGCCCAGCCCACAAATCATCTACGTACCGCAATACGACCCCGTCACCGTGTATGCGCCCGCACCTACCACCACCGTGGTCGTCGAAGACAATAGCTCGAATGCAGGCGCCATCGTCGCGGCGAGCATGCTCTCGTTCGGCGTCGGTCTCGCCGTCGGCGCGTCGACCCGGCCCTATTACAGCCGAGGCTATTGCTACCCGAACTACTGGGGCGGCTTCGTCCCGCCTCCTCCGCCGTACTATTACCGGCCCGTCTACGGCGGTGGTTACCACCCGAGCCACAACTACAATCGCAACTCGAGCTACAACAAAGTGCTGAGCGACAACAAGGTCGTCGTGGTCAACAAGAACGACAAGTACTGGGGTGGCTTCGACGACAAGCCGGGCCGCAAGGGAAACAGCGGGAAGGTCAAGAGCCCGATTACCGAAGCGCGGCCCGACCGCTCGGACCTAAAGCAAATCGACCGCGGTGGTGGCAAGGCCAAGGACTGGAAGGGCAAGTCGAGCTACGACGGCGCCGACAAGAAAGCGCGCGCGAAGGCGAAGCTTCCCGACAAGGGCAAGATGCCCGAGTCGAAGGCTGTCGCCAAGCAAGCCAAGGCCAATGCATCCGCCGCGAAGGGAAGGGCTCCATCGTCCCGAGGCGACCGAGGCTATTCGGGCACGAACAAGAAGTCGAAGGGCTCGCGGCCCGAGGCTGGCTCGAAAGCCAAGCAGGCTGCTGCCTCGAAGCCCCAAGCCGCTTCCAAGGGGAGCAACGCGAGGGCGAAGCATTCATCACGCCCTCAAAGCTCGTCGCATTCGAGCAGTCGCGGAGGGCTCTCGGGTCGCGGCAGCGGAAGCTCGAGTCGTCAGGCCAGTTCGCGCGGGCGTTCGAGCATGCCCCAGGGCGCGCGCGGCAAGGGCGGCGGCGGAGCAAGGAGAGGGCGCTAGGTGTTCACGATGCATAAGACATTCACGCGCGTGCCAAACGCGACCCGGTGCTTGGCCATCTCACTGCTGGCTCTCGCGCTGACGAGCTGCACGAAGCAGGACGAACCCAAAGCGCAGGACGAAGCTCACAGCTCGTTCCCGACGCCTGAGGCGGCAGTCGAGGCGCTCGTCGGAGCGGCGGAGGCGGACGACGTCGCCGCTCTCAAAAAGATATTCGGCCCGGGAGGCGAGTCACTCGTGGAATGGGGCGATCCGGTCGGCGAGAAGCAAGACCGCGTGACGTTCACCGAGATGTACAGAAAGAAGCACGAGCTCGTGGACGGCGAAGATGGTCGCAAGGTGCTCCAAGTTGGCGCCAAGGACTGGCCCTTACCAGCGCCGCTCGTCGCCGAAGACGGGCGCTGGGCGTTCGACGGAGCGGAAGGCGCGGAAGAGCTCGTCTACCGGCGAGTCGGCCGAAACGAGCTTGGGGCGATCGCGGTTGCCCACGGCTTCGTCGACGCCGAGTACGAATACGCCTCCAAGCGGCGCGACGGAAACCAGGCCGGACTGTTCGCCGCCTACCTCATGAGTGACCCGGGGCGTCAGAACGGACTCTACTGGCCGACCGGAGCGAACGAGGCCCCAAGCCCCGCAGGGCCCTTCGTCGCGGCGGCCGCAGGTGAAGGCTACCGGCGCGCCGCGGTCGGTGAGCCGACGCCCTACCACGGCTATTTCTACCGGATGCTCTACGCACAAGGAGACGCCGCGCCGGGTGGTGCCAAGGGGTATTTTGAAGAAGGTCGCTTGGTCGGAGGCTTCGCCATGGTCGCATGGCCCGCCAACTACGCCGTGAGCGGCGTCAAGACGTTCATCGTCAACCAGGATGACGTGGTCTACGAAAAGGACTTCGGCCCCGACACGGCGAGCGCGGTGGACAAGATGGAGCTCTTCAATCCCGACGACACGTGGGACCGCGTCCAAGCCGAGCCAAACGACTAGCGGCTCCCCGCCTAACCACCGCGCCCCGATGGTGTAAGCTCCGGTGATGGACAACCCTTCGGTCGTGTCGCGCATCGTGCACGAGTCGTGCGAACGCTCGACGCCGTTGATGCCAACGGGCCGCTGGTGGGAGCAGCTCGAGCAAGACTTCGCACGACGCCCCGAGGCGTTCGACCTGGCGCGCGCGGACCGGCTCCAAATCGGAGCCGCCGCGGGTTTCGACCATCTCGTGCGGGCCGTATTCGGCACCATGGTCGCCGGCACTGCGATCCCCTTCGGCTTCAACCCGCGGGAGCTCCGCCGTTCGATGGAGAGTTCGCAGCTCTACGCCGAGATCGCTGAATCAGGCGACCCGTCACGCTTCTTCAAAGAGCCGCCTAAAGGCGTTCGCGTCCGCACGAGCCCAGGTCGTTGGCGCCCGAGGTTCCAGCCCGACGACGGCATCTGCGAGGTCGTCCGTTTCGACAGCCCCTTTCAGCCGCTCCACCCGGACCAGCACAAGGACTACCTCCGCCACGGCCGAAACCGCGTCGCCTACGCCCGCCTCATCCGCCATCGCAAGGGGCCTCGGCCGACGATCGTCGCGATTCACGGCTTCACGGCGGAGGGCTACCTCATCAACGAATGGTTCTTCGCGCTTCCCTGGTTCTACCGGATGGGCTGCGACATCGCGCTCTTCACGCTCCCGTTTCACGGCCCGCGCCAGACGCGCTTCTCTGCGTTTTCGGGTCATGGCTTCTTCGCGGGTGGCACATCTCGCTTCAACGAGGCCGTCGCGCAGTCGGTCTTCGACTTCCGCATACTGCTGAACTGGCTCCAGGCTGAACAAGGCGCCGAGCAGGTCGGCGTCACGGGCCTCAGCTTGGGTGGCTTCATCTCCGCGATGCTCGCGAGCGTCGAACCGCGCCTGGCGTTCGCACTTCCGAACGTGCCCATCATCAGCGTCGCGGACCTCGTGCTCGAGTGGCAGCCGATGGGCGCCCTCATGCGCGCGGCTCTCGCTGCGACCCACCTCACCCCGGCAGACGCACGACGTCTCGTGGCCGTGAGCTGCCCACTCACCTTCCCTCCGGTGCTGCCGCGGGAGCGACTGATGATCGTCGGTGGTGCAGGGGACCGGCTCGCGCCCCCGAAGCACTCGCGCATCCTCTGGGACCATTGGAATCGCTGCCGAATCTACTGGTTCCCCGGCAGCCACAGCATCCACCTCGACCGCGGAAAGTACCTTACGGAAATGGCTCGCTTCATGGTAGGTCTCGACTTCCTGAAACCCGGGGCCATTCAATGATTCCAGTATCCAATCTCGATGCCGCGATGCTCTACGCGGAGACCCTCGAGATGCCCATGCACACGATGGGCATTCTGATCCTCGAACGCCACGAGCTCGGGAGCGCTTCCGACCAAGAGCTCCCTGCATTCGAGGTCACGCGGCGCGTGTTCGCCGAGCGCATCCACCTCATCCCGCCCTTTCGACGCCGCATCGTCCAAGGCCCACTCCAGATCGGCGACCCACACTGGATTGAAGACCCCGAGTTCGACCTCGACCGGCACCTCGTCCACGCCTCGCTCCCCACGCCCGGCACGATGCGCCAGCTCTGCGAGCTCGTGGGCACCTTCGCCTCCACGCGCCTCAGCCGTGACCGCCCGCTCTGGAAGGCCGTCCTCGTCGACGGTCTCGAAGGCGACCGACTCGCTCTCCTGATGAAGATCCACCACGCCGCGATGGACGGCGGCCGAGCAGCCGCCATCGCCGGCGAGCTGCTCGACACGAGCCCCGAACGACGAGTCGTGCCGCCCCCCGATGAGCCCTGGATTCCCGACCGCGCACCCAGCATCCCCTGGCTCGCAGCAGACACGCTCCGAACGCTCCTCGGAAAGCCGCGCCGTGCGTTCGAGGCCGCGGCGAAAGTCACCTCGACTGTTCGCTCCCGCGGGTCGACCGCGCCACCGCCACCGAGCGACGACCCGGTCGAGAAGGGCTCCCTCTTCGAGTCGCCACCGACGCCCTTCAATCGTGCGCTCACCCCGAATCGCTCGGTTTCCCTCGTCGACGTTCCGTTCGAGGACGTCAAAGCCATCAAGCGGGGCTTCGACACCTCCGTCAACGACGTCGTCTTAGCGGCGTGCACCGCGAGCTTGCGCGCTTGGCTCAGCGCACACGGCGGCCTGCCGGAGCGGCCGCTGGTTGCGACGGTCCCCGTCTCGGTACGCCATGACGGGGACAGTGCGGCCAATCGCGTTTCCGTCATTCGCGTGCATCTCCCCATCCAGCTCGATGATCCCGTCGAGCGGCTGATGGCGATTAACGAAGAGACCGCCCGGCAAAAGAAGCGTCACGGGCGCGGCGGTGGTGGCGACGTCCTCAAGAACTTCGCCGACATCGTGAACAACGTCACCGTGCCCTGGATCATGACGCACGCGATGAGCCTCTTGTCGTCGCAGCATCTTGCGGACCGCCTGCCGCCGCTTTGGAACCTGGTCATCTCGAACATCGCCGGCCCAGCCGTGCCCCTCTACACCACCGACGCGATGCTCACTCACCTGTTCCCGCTTGGACCCGTGCAGCAGGGCTCGGGTCTGAACATCACGGTGATGAGCGCCATCGACCGTTTGTGCTTCGGCGCATTGGCCTGCTCGGAGCTCGTGCCGGACGTTGAAGACATCGGCACCGGCTTCGTCGACGAAATCGCGCGCCTCAAAGAGCGCGCCCGCTGTCATGCAGGAGAGCCAAACGCGGGGTAGGGCTTGAAGAGACGCCGAGCGACTGTGCGGTTCAATCGAGCCATGCTTTCACGGAGCAGCGGAGCGCCCCCGAGCCCGGACCGTGGTGAAATCGCCATGCACGCTGCTGCGCAGCGGTTAGCCCCTTCGGCATGGGCCAGCCCGAAAAAAGGTCTCTGGCTATCGAGCTTCGCGTTGGGGCCAGATAGGGGCACGGTCCTTCCGCGGGTACGAAGGCAGGCGTGACGTCTTCCCCATCCATCATTCGAATCCCGAGGTCGAGAAAATTCACGCCAGACCAGACCGAGTAGCAGAGTGAACCCCAAAACCTGGGGTTTGCTTCGATGAGCAAGACGTCACCGGTGTGCTCATCGATTCTCAAGTCGAGGTGTAGTACGCCGTGATATTCGGTCTCGCGCGCTAGGTTTGCTGCGATCGCGAGCACCGTTGCATCGTGTCTGAAGCGCATGCTGCCCCGTCCACCCCTTTGCTGAATGGTCCAGGCGACGCAGCGACCTCTGTCGGCGAGTACACTGATGTCGATGTCCTCTCCGGAGATGAAAGCCTGAACTACCAAGGGACTCGTGCCGGCCTGGAAGTGCTGATCGATGATGCTGCGGAGCTCTGGATCGTTATTGGCCTTCTGTATGCCCCAACCCCCTTCACCTTGAGTCGGCTTGATTAGCCACGGAGGCCCGACTTTTAGTCCGTCGACGTCGTTCGCCTCGCGGATTACTGACGTCGACGGACTCGGAAGCGATAACTCCTCCATCAACACGGCGAATCGCCCCTTGTCGTACATCCTTTCGAACAGCTCTGCCTCGCACATTGGGAAGCATCGAATACCTTCGGGCAGCTTCGGGCCGAGCCGATGCAGGAAGCGCGTGCCACGGGTGTCGGCGGCGACGAGCGTGCGGATCCCGCGCGCCTCACAAAAGCTCGGGACCAATGAAATCAGCTCCTCCGACCGCGTTCCGAGCATCTCCCGATCGATTTCCTCCACGCCCAGCACATGCTTGAGACCCCGCCATCCGAGATTTCCGCGCTCGTCCGTCATCACCCAACAAGGCCGCTCTGCCATTCCAGCCGCCCAAACTAAGCCCTCGGTGAACACCGGTATGGAGGAGACTATGAGCAGAGGGCTCGAAGAAACAGTCATGAGCGCTCACTCGATGGGCATCCGTCCCGAGGCGGGATGCCGCGGAAGATTTCAGCGACCTTCGCAAATCCGGTCCACACCAGCACGAACAGCCCGATGGAGGCTGAGACGCGTACCACGACAACCCGCCCTGTTCCGGAGAAGGCCGTCAACACGACCATCAGTCCGAAGTAGAACGCTGGCGTCCACATCGCCAGCCACCCAACGGCCCTCCAGTCGAACCATTCGCGCTGGCCATCTGTGAGCATCAAGCTCGAACTTTGCTCCGAGGATGGTTCCGTCCAACGAATCTTCTGATCGTAGTCGAGCACACTGAAGATGCGCTCGACTAGTGCCCAGCGGCTTCCTTCGTCGACCGATGCCTCGAGCTTTTCCGGCCAGGACAAGCAGCTCAGATACGAAGCGAGGACGGCGGCGACATAGACCCCGTAGTCTCCCGCCACCAGGAGCGCGGCGCCTATGTGGACGGAGGCCGCAAGCCATACCGCTGCAGGCCTGAGGCGTGTGCGCGTGAATAGGACCCCGGCAGCGAGTTCGCTGACGATGATGGACCAACACATCAGCCGAGCGACCCACTGCCCAGGCAGGAGTGGACGAAGTAGCGCATACACTTCGGACGAGTAGAGGTGGCCTAGGAAGTAGTCGAAGTATTGCCCAGTTCGCCAGTCCGCCTCGAACAACTTGTTGAGCCCTGCCCCGAAGTACATGATGGCGAGTTGCCACCAAATCATCCAAGGCGGGCTTCTCCTTTCCTGCAGCCCCGTAAGAAAAAGCAACACGCCCACGAACACCTTGGCGTTCCGATAGTAGACCTTCGAGGAGAGAGTCGCGATCAGGAAGAGGCTTCCGAGGATCAGACAGTTGATCCTGACCGCTCGGTTGAACATCAGCAGCGTGGCTGACGCCAGAAACACCACTTTGAGAGTTCTACGGTACCAAGGGGCCGGGAATACCTCCATCCATTCGAAGAACGGGGCGAACACGTCGGGGAATCCCAGATGATAGTCGCGAAGCACGAGTCCGACGACGATCAGTTTCGCCATCAAGAGAAGCTGCGGCGGGAGCCCCGTGTCGCCGACTCGGAGGGGGTTCCACGAAGACTTCGAAAAATGATTCACGGTGGAGGCCGTTGCCATCGTTGCTCCGGACCCCCGTTCGTTCGATAGACCACGGCGACATCCGCATGGTCCTTCGGGTGATAGACTCGTTCGACATAGGAAACTACGTCGGTGACTTGGTAGATCATCCTCGGATTGACCGCCGGCGTATTGAGACGGTAACGCGCCGTCAGCTCCTCATGCGTGAGACGTCGACCGTCGATCGTGGCTTGGATCTCGTATTCATTCTGAGAGTCGTACGGCGCCCAGCAGTAGTATCGCATCGGGTGAAATCTCGCCACGAGGATCATCGCTACCTGGGCAGCAAGGAGCGCCAACCCGACAACGCCGCGCAAGTTCATCAGCACTCGATCAGTATCTCAAAAGTAGCTCTCCAGAGGCAAGTCTCGGACCGAGCCGCCCTCAGGGCGCGATGTTCTGGTTGACCCGGAAGAGGTTCCTGGGGTCGTATTTCCGCTTCAGCCCGACGAGGCGCTCGTAGTTGGGTCCGTACGCTTGAGCAATGGCAGCGTCGCCTTCCGGGACGAAGTTTACGTACACGCCGCCGGTCGCGTAGGGCTCGGTCGCCTCGTAGTACGCGCGAGCCCAGGCGATGCACTTTTCGTCGTCCGCCGGGTCCTCCCAACGTGCATGCACGTTCATGACGTACTCGGCGTCGCGATGGGGGTAGGCCGTCGAGTCGATGGGTGCGCGGTTCACCTGGCCGCCGAGCCCTCCGAAGAAGATCTCCGTCTGGCCGGATGGCAGTCGCCCCGCGAACTCGATGGCAGTGTCGATGAGGCCCTCCGGCATCGAGGCGAAATTGTGCGACTTCCAGTAGTTTCTTGCACCCGGCGTCAGCAGCGGGTCGAACGCCTGCTGCCAGCCGGCGAAGGGATGTGGGCCGATGACATCGGCGATGGGGTCGCCAAAATCGCGAAGTGGCTGCAGTGCTTTCTCGCAGGTCGCCATGTCCCCCGTGCAGAACGCCGCAAGGATGAGAATGTCCGTGCCGTGCACCTCTGCGGGCAGAAAGGGTAGGGGCGGCGCCTTCCTCAACACGGCCCACACATTGACGTCGTCCGATGAGTCCGCGTTGAACTTGGCGAAGTAGCGCATCACCTCGGGTGCCGCTGCCGCCGGGTGGACGATCAGCCCGGACAACACGGTGGGGCCGACTTCGTAGAGTTCGAATTCGAACGAGGTGACGATTCCAAAGTTGCCACCGCCTCCCCGGAGCCCCCAAAAGAGGTCCGGATGCTCGTGGGCGCTGGCAGTTACCACGCGTCCGTCGGCCAAGACGACCTGCGCCGAACGGAGCGAGTCCACGGTGAGCCCGTACTTCTTGCTCAGCCATCCAAAGCCGCCACCGAGGGTCAGCCCAGCGATGCCCGTCGTCGAGTTGATGCCGGTCGGTGTCGCCAGTCCGAAGACCTGCGTCTCGTCGTCGAGGTCGCGAAGGGTCGCTCCCGGTTCGACGAATACGCGCTTGGCCTTCGGGTCGACTCGCACGGAGCGAAGCCCCGAGAGGTCGATTAGAAGGCTGCCATCAGCAACACCCTTGCCCGCGATGTTGTGACCGGCGCCACGCACCGCGATCAGGAGCTCACGCTCGGTCGCGAAGCGAACTGCACGAACCACGTCCGCTTGGCCCGCGCAGCGAACCACCAAACCGGGCCGGCGATCAATCATGCCGTTCCAGATGGTGCGGGCCTCGTCATACCCGGGCGACCCGGGCGTGACGACGGACCCTCGAACCGAGCTCGTCAGTACCTCGAGTGATTCTGCGGAGACCTCGAGGGTCTCTCCGTGAACAGTGGAAACAGCTACGCTCATCTTCTCCTCCTCGTGTTGCGCGTACCCGGCGGCGGCCAGGCTTCGATGGAGCCAAAGTAAGGAGTCTGCGTGTGACTGGTCGTTTGAACGGACGTGGAAACTACGCCCCCGGCGACCACCAGGCCGGAAACGTAGACTACCCGAGCGAACCAAGCCCCACGAGACCCCCGATTGGGGGCGTCTCGAGCGGAACCGCTTCAG
>Ga0316193_10000219_pt1 | contig 33200 bp, 20 predicted proteins | sample MerIslsedime2_MG_FD_207735 | JGI IMG/M metagenome (GOLD analysis project Ga0316193, IMG submission 207735) | Coastal sediment microbial communities from Maine, United States - Merrow Island sediment 2 | ecosystem: Environmental > Aquatic > Marine > Coastal > Sediment | place: USA: Maine... | reverse complement strand
CGACAAAGGCTGTGGGGCCTTGCCAGAGGGCCTCGAGGGCGAGGAGTCTCGCCTCTTCGCTGTCTGCCATTTCGAGGCTCTGCGTCGCATAGGCCAGGGCAGCGGTCGGATAGCTCTCCATCTGCGCGCTGCCCATCATGATGAGCTTCTGGGCTTCCGCCCGGCGTGTTTCCAGAACGCTGCGCTGCCAGAATGTTCCCACTGCCGCAAGACCCACGAGCAGGATGGCAAATAGCATCGCCACCACAACGCGGCGTCGCCGGCGCTGCCGTGTTGCGAACGATGTCATCGTCGCTGCGAAGGCCTCCTCGGTTTCGGAGAGCCCGCCCGGATAACGCTCCCGCCACAGCTGGTATTCGCGAAATGCGGTGCCGACCCACAACCGGTCATCCGGGCGGCCTCGGTCATTCCAGGAGCGGGCCGCCTGGCGGAGCTCTTGGCGAAGCTGCGCACCCTCCTGGTCCTGGGTCTGCCAGCGGACCAAACGGGGCCAGTTGGCGAGAAGGGATTCATGGATGATCTCGACCCGCCGAGTAGGCTCGTGCTCGTCCTCGCGGACCTCGTACGAGGTGAGGAGGCGAGCGTCGATCAGCTCGCGAAGGACCTCCTCGGCCGGCCCGCGTTGCGCTTCTTCGAATACCGACAGTAGTTCGCCCCACTCGCGGACGGCGCGGGTGCCTTCGGCGGTGATCAGGTTGCGGAAAAGCTCGCGGACGTGCGCAAGGCGATCTGTGCCGATTCGATTCATGGTCGCCTCGGCGTGCTGTGCGAGGGCGCCACCGACGCCACCGACGTCGTGATAGGCCTGGCGAGTGAGCAGGCCCGTCTCGCGATCCCGCAGTTCCCACAGACGGGCGAGGGCAAATGCCAGCAATGGCAGCGCGCCGCGCTCGCCTTCGACGTCGGCGAGAATGGCCTCCACCAGCTCGTCGTCCTCGAACCGGTATCCGCAGGTCGTGGCCGGCTGCACGACGGCTCGCCGGAGAGCGCCCCCGGTCGGTGGCAGCAGAGCGGTCAGCTCGGTGAACACCGGGGCGAGGGCCTCGTGCTCGCGACACCGGATCAGGAAGTCGTCCCGCATCGACAACAGCACAAAGACGTCGGCATCGATGGGCAGCCGTCCCATCAATGTGCTGAAGCTTCGCTGTTCGTCGTCCGAACCGAGTGTGAACAGCTCCTCAAACTGATCGACGATCAGCAGGGCGTGGCCGTGGCGCTGCCTCCACCGGGAGACCACGCCGGTGAGCGCGTCTGGCTCGTGGCCACGTGCCAACAGCTCCATCGCTTCGACGTCGCCCGCCATCTCGCGTGCCAGGGCCTGACCGAGCGCGGTGAACGGGGCATTTCCAGGCGTGAATCGCAGGATTCCCCAACCGGCTCCTACGCTCGGAATGAGTCCGGCGCGAAGGAAAGATGTCTTGCCGGCCCCGGACGGTCCGACCAGCGCCAGCAGATGTGGTCGATCCAGCTTGCGCCACATCTGCTCGACCTCGGCCTCGCGGCCGAAGAAGTACTCGGCGTCCTCCTCGGTGTATGACGCCAGCCCGGGGTAGGGGTGGAGATCCTCGGCGCCCTCGACCCGAAGCGTCACGTCTTCGAGCTCGCGGATCAGGGTGTGGGCCGAGTTCGGGCGGCGGTCGCGGTCGCGAGCAACGGCGCGTGAAATGACGGGAGCCCACGGCGAGGCAGGCACCTGGGCCGGCTCGGAGCGCACACCCTCCCACACGCTCTGTCGCGACTCGAAGCTCTTGATCCCCTCCGGGCTCACCATCTCCGCGAGGACGACTCCGGCGGAGTAGACGTCTGCGCGTGGATCCAGCGTCTGGCCTGCGGCCTGCTCTGGCGCCATGTAGGCCGGGGTGCCCGACACCGACCCGCCACCCTCGGTGTCCTGCCGGGCGAGGCCGAAGTCCATCACGACCACCCGTCCTGCGCGGGTTAGCATGATGTTTTCAGGCTTGATGTCGCGGTGGACCAGACCGGCCTTGTGAATGGCCTCGAGCCCGGCCAGGAACTGCGATGCGATGTCTTGCGCCTCCTTGAGATCGAGCGGTCCCCGCTCCTGAAGGACACCGAGCAGCGTGGCGCCGTCTACGTACTCCATCGACACCAGCTCGCGGCCCTCGATCTCGATGAGGTCGAAGATCCGGCAGACGTTTGGGGAGACCACCTCACGCGCTGCACGGACCTCGTCGCGGAGCAATTCGAGCCGGCGTTCCGATGTGAAGAAATCCGGCCGAAGGGCCTTCAATGCCACATCAACCCGGAGCTTGAGATCGAAGGCGTGCCAGACCTCGCCCATGCCGCCGCGGCCGAGCATCTCGAGAATCTGGTAGCGCTCGCCAAGGACCTGACCTTTGTTGAACGCACCCAACCCTTCCGGCATGTCGAGGGTCAAGTCCTCGCCCTCGGTGTGGGTCGCGGGCGGCGGGAGGTCGCGCTCGTCTACCACTCGGGAGCTTCCGCCCAACCCGGGAACGGACCGATGTCGAGCTTCCAGCCTGTGGCGGAGTGCTCATCCCGCACGATGCGGACATTGGTGTGAGTATCGAGCTTCGCCAGTAGCTCGGCGAGGGGGAGGGCGTGGAGAGGCGGCTTCGAAAAATCGGGCAAGGTCCACACACGGACGGACCCGTCCTGGCCGGTTGACGCTAGCAAGCGGCCATCCGGCGAAAAGTCGAGACCCAAAACCTGTGCCTCGTGACCAAAGAGGATATGAGGCTCACCGCCCTCGAGTTGTCGAACGTTGATGGTGCCGTCCTGAAGGCCAACCGCAATTACGTTACCCTGGGGAGACACGGCGCCACCAGACACGTCGGAAGGCCGTTGCTGAAATCCCTCGAGATGATCGACCTTGTTGGTATCAAAGTCGATGGCCAGAAAGTCTGCCCCGTCGTCGCCGCCCTCGCAACCGACCAATGCAGTATTGCTGTCCGGAACAACGCCCAACAGCCCACATTTGCCGTCGAAAAGCAGCTCGGAGGAGCTGTCGTCGGGAGTCCACCTCCGTATGAGCCCTTCTCTGGTTTGAGAGAGCAGACTTCCGTCTGGAAGGAATTCGAGTCGGAAGTATCCACCCCAAAAACCTTCCCCAGCATCTTCGGCGGGCCCAAGGACTTGCATCGACCCGTCTCGGAGGTTCCACACGCCGATCACCTTATCGTCGGCTGAACCGCCGAACACGCCGGCCGCAACCAGCTCTCGTTTGGGATCGTAGGCTACGCCACCGGTCCAAGAACGTGGGGAGAGTCCTCCAAGGCGCGTGGGTTCCGAACCGTCAAGAGGGAAGACGGTGACCCCTCCAGGAGACCCCGAAACCACGGCGAAGCGTCCCTGTGGATCGACGGTGACACCCGCACCGTTTTTTTCGCTGAGCGCGAGCCTGGCTGACCCACCGCCAACGATCGGCTGCAGATTGACCCCGCCGCCGCCGGTTGTTGAAACATTAGGTATGACGAGGGCTTTCCCGTCCGGAGTGAACCCAAGATCGTAGATGATCTCGCCGTAACCCAGAAATGTGATTGTGGGTTTCGCCGGCAGTGGCCAGAACGGGACTCTGCCAATAGTGCCCGCGGCGACCCACTGGCCGCTGGGATCGATGGTGACGCCGTTCAGGGTCTCCGATCCGCGCCGCCAGCGAAGCACGAGGGGTTCGGCGCCGGCGGGCGTCCCGAGGTCCCAGACGAATGCGATTGGATGGCCATCGACCATCCCGCCTTCGACGATTCGGGTTTCATCGTTGGACGTCCACGGCAGACCGCGGCCATCGAATGTCCTCAGTGGTGTTTTCAGCTCACCCTCGAGCGTCCACACGGTGATTGCCGGAGACCCCGTGCCACGGACGGCAATCCACTCCAGCTTCGGGTGCAACAGGATGTTTGAGATGGGTTCGTCATGAACGTGAACGAGTCGAGCCTCATGGGCGGGTTCGGTAAGCGACTTCAGGTAGACATGACGGCTTTGGCCCTGCGGCACGTAAGCGGCCCACTCTCCCGCCCCGTCGATGATGGCTGTCCATATGAAAGGCCATCCCAGCGGAGGCGTAGTCGCGACCAGTTCGGGGGGCGACCCTGGCAGCCACCGCTCGATTCTCCCCTCGTTCTGGTTGGTTGAAACAACGAAGACTCCGCGATCCGTTTGAAAGGGGTACTGTGGACGTCGTTCGACCTCGTGTCGCGCTATCTCGGCAAAGCCGGGGACCGAATAGGTCCGAATCTCCCCTACCTTATAGGCGCCGAGGTTGGTGCTCGATGGGTCGAAAAATGGCCAGATGGTAGCGTCTCCCATTGTCGGGAAAACATCCGTGAATGCCGGGACACCGCCCTTTTGGTGGTACACGTTGAGCTGCTCGATACCCCGGAGGGCAACCCACTCACCGTCCGGGCTGAAGACCGCGTCGTGGGCTATCCCGAGCTCGCCACCCAACCGGAGAACCCGGGCGATCGGCCCGTTTGACAACGCTCTCAGAGCAAAGATCCGCCCTTCGCGAGTGTCAGAAACTTCGAGGCTTGCCCGGGCCCAGGCGAGCGCCTCGGTGGGATCCGCCTCGATCTGGAGCTCTCCGAGGGCGAGCAACTTCTGGGCCTCGGCGCGGCGGGCTTGGCGGACGCTGTTCTGCCATAGAGTCCCGACCACAGCGAGGATGGCGAGCAGAACGGCGAAAGCTGAAACAGCGGCGATTCGTCGGCGTCTCCGGCGGCGGGTTGCGAGCGAGGTCATCGCTGTGGCGAACGCCTCCTCGGTATCGGTGAGACCACCCGGGTAGCGCTCGCGCCAGAGGGCGAACTCCCGGTACGCCGATCCGGTCCAAAGCGTGTCGTCGGAGCGACCCTGATCGTCCCAGGTGCGGGCCGCCTGCCGGAGCTGATCTCTGAGCTGAGAGGCGTCGGCGTCCTGGGTCTGCCAACGCACGAGACGCGGCCAGTTTGCGAGCAGCGACTCATGGATGATCTCGACCATCCTCGTTGGTTCTTCATCCCCTTCACGAGTCTCATAGGACGTCAGTAGCCGGGCGTCGATCAGTTCGTGCAGTACCTCCTCGGCCGTTGACGTTTCCTTCGTAGGGGCGGGGTTTATCCCCGCCTTGCTGAAGTCGGTTTTGTCGAAGACTGAAAGGAGCTCATCCCATTCGCGTACGGCGCGTGTTCCCTCTGCCGTCACCAGGTTTCGAAACAGTTCCCGCACGAAAGCGAGGCGTTCCGTACCGATGCGATCGATGGTCGATTCGGCGTGCCGTGCGAGGGCTCCGCCCACGCCGCCAATGTCGTGGTACGCCTCTCGAGTCAGGTGACCGGCCTCGCGGTCGCGATGCTCCCAGAGTTGCGCGGCGGCAAAGGCTAATAGCGGCAGCGCACCTCGCTCGCCCTCCACCTCGGCCAGCATCTCCTCGACCAGTGCGTCGTCCTCGAATCGGTAACCGCATTTCGTCGCGGGCCGTACCAGTGCGCGGCGCAACGCCCCACCCACCGGCGGACCAATGGGAGTGAGCTCGGAGAAGATCGGATTCAGCGACTCGACGTCGTGGCAGCGGAAGAGGAAATCGTCCCGCATGCTGAGAAGCACGTGCACGTCTGCCTCGAGCACGCAGCGATTGAGCAGCTCTGCGAAACGTCTCTGATCGTCGTGCGTGTTTTGCGTGAAGAGTTCTTCGAACTGATCGACAATCAGCAGCGTGTGGTCGCTCTGCCGGCGCCAGCGGGTGATCACCTGGGCAGCCACCTCAGGATCGTCGAAGCGAAGGAGGAGGTCGACCGCCTCGGCGTCCCCGGCGAGTTCGGCGGCGAGTGTGCGGCTGAGAGCGAGCTCCGGGTTTGTGCCAGGTGTGCAGACCGCTGTGGCCCAGTCGGAGGTGGCACCGGGGATGAGCCCGGCGCCGAGAAATGAACTTTTTCCCGCCCCGGAGGGCCCCACCAACGCGAGCATCCGCGGCGGACCATCGAGCTTCCGCCACATCTGCTCGACCTCGGCCTCGCGACCGAAGAAGTACTCGGCGTCCTCCTCGGTGTATGAAGCCAGCCCGGGGTAGGGGTGGAGGTCCTCGGCCCCCTCGACTCTGAGCGTCACATCCTCGAGCGCCCGGGTCAGGGTGTGGGCTGTGTTGAAACGGCCCTCTCTGTCCTTCGCCACCGCGCGCTTGAGAACCGGCGCCCATGGCGAGTCGGGGAGCGTTGCCGGTTCTGAGCGGACGCCCTCCCACACGCTCTGGCGCGATTCGTGGCTCTTGATACCCTCCGGGCTGACCATCTCGGCGAGCACGACCCCGGCTGCGTAGACGTCGGCCCTGGCATCCAGCGTCTGGCCCGCCGCCTGTTCCGGCGCCATGTAGGCGGGTGTTCCAGAGACGGATCCGCCGCCCTCGGTTTCTTGGCGGGCAAGACCGAAATCCATGACGACGACCCGGCCCGCCCGGGTGAGCATGATGTTTTCGGGTTTGATGTCGCGGTGGACGAGCCCGACCTTGTGGATCGCCTCCAGTCCTGCCAGGAACTGCGACGCGATGTCCTGGGCCTCCTTGAGATCGAGCGGCCCGCGCTCCTGGAGGACGCCGAGCAAGGTCGCCCCGTCGACGTACTCCATCGACACCAGCTCGCGACCCTCGATCTCGATGAGGTCGAAGATTCGGCAGACGTTTGGTGACACGACCTCGCGCGCGGCTCTCACCTCTTGCCGTAACAACTCGAGCCGGCGATCCGATTTGAAGAAGTCGGGCCGGAGAGCCTTGAGCGCCACATCGACCCTGAGCTTGAGATCGAAAGCGTGCCACACCTCACCCATCCCACCGCGGCCGAGCATTTCGAGGATCTGGTAGCGCTCGCCAAGTACCTGGCCTTGGGTGAACGCACCCAACCCCTCCGGCATGTCGAGGGTCTCGCCCTCGCCCTCGGTGCGCGTTGGGAGGTCGTGGTCAGCCATGGCACACACAGCCCCGAAGGGGCGATAGATGGTTGGCCTGGGGCGCGAACCCCAGGGTGGGATGGTTCCAGGAATTGATGTGAGCCGCGGAGCGGCGATAGATCTGTCGCCCCTCCGGGGCTTTCCGATTTTTCCCGATCGAGATCCTGGGGCTCACGCCCCAGGCTATGTATCTGTCGCCGCTCCGCGGCTCGTTGCGACCTGTCACGGCGCAGTCCGTAGGACGGAGCAGGATGGTCGCTGACCAAAAGTCATGACACGGACTGTTCCGTCATGGTCGGCTCGCCCTCGACCAGGAAGCGGAGGCGGGCGACGCTGCGGCCGATCCAGATCTCGTCGCCATTGGTGAGGAGCGCCGGCCCATCGAGCCGTTCGCCGTTGACATAGGTGCCGTTCTTGCTGCCGAGGTCTTCGATGGTCGCGGTGGTGCCCTGAACGAGAATCCTGGCGTGGCATCGAGAAACCTCGGTGCGATCGATGCAGAGATCGGCGTCGATCGTCCGGCCGATGATGTTGGGCCCCTGCATGAGGGGATGATCGCCGTCCTCGCTCTGGAGCTTGAAGGGCAGCGACGCGTCGTGGGCGGCGGGCACCGACATCGCGACCGGTGTCACGGGTGCCACCAACCGGTAGCCACGGCGCGGGATGTTCTCGATGTAGGTCGGGTTGCGGGCATCGTCCCCGAGCGCCGATCGAAGTTCGGCGACGACCTGGGTGAGGGCGTGATCGGACACGAATTCGGTACGCCAGACGGCATCGATGATGTTCTGTTTGGATGCGAGCTTGCCCGACTCGAGAGCCAGGCAAATGAGGACGTCCATCGCCCGCGGCCGCAGCCGGACGTGTTGGCCGTCGCGGGAAATCCGGTCGAGCGTCGGCTCGACCAGCCATTCGCCGAGGTGGAATGGTCTTCTGCGGGCGCCCACCAAATCCCCTGATTGCCGCATTTTGAGAAAAGTATAGGGGTTATGCCGTGAGACGGCAACTCATTCGGGTGGCGGAAAGCCGCTTGGATGGAGGTTTTGAAAACCTGCACCCAACCAATCTGGGGCGCGAAACAGCGAAAACAATCACGGAAATGTTCGAAAACGGTACGAACTCGGTTCGAAGGGGCCGGTCTTCCGCCCGCTCGTCATCCTGAGCGAAGGTGGAGCAAAGCGACGCCGTAATCGAAGGACCCCTCAAGCTCGAGAGTGACCCTCGCGGAACATTCTCAGACGTCGGGGGATCCTTCGACTCGGGCCGCGGCGGCCCTCGCTCAGGATGACAGCAAAGCGGCTTCGCTCGGGATGACAGTTGTTCTAACGGCTAAACGGGGATCTTCTTGATCAGCTTGGCGACGGTTTTGAAGTCGGATGTGTCGCAGCGTTCGAGGAGCTCGAAGAGGGCTGAGTCGGTGGCGGTGATGGTCGCGCCGGCGGCGGCCATGCGGTGGAGGGCCCACTCCTTGTCGGCCGGGCGGCGGGAGTTGACGGCGTCGTGCGGGACGTGGACTTCGAAACCGATGGAGATGAGGTCGAGAGCCGTCTGGAGAACACAGACGTGGGTCTCGATGCCGGTGACGATGATCTGACTTCGCCCACTGTCCTCGACCGCCTTGCGGAGGCCTTCATCCCGTGCGCAGGAGAAGGTGAGCTTGCCGGGTGGGGTGTCGCCGAGGATGGCGGCGAGGCTATCGACGGTCGGGCCAAGGCCCTGCGGGTACTGCTCGCTGGCCAGCACTGGGACGTCGAGTCCGTGACAGGCCTCCACCAGTACCTCGATTCGCGGCAGGTGGCCTTGATCGGCCATGACGGCGTTGATGCGGTCCTGGACGTCGATGACGAGCAGTGCGGCCTGATTCTGTTCCAATAAACCGGTCATATCAGTCCTCCGAGATAGTGATTGTAACCGCGCGATTACGGCCGCACTGCCGGGCACAGGGTTCACCCCTCCACCCGCCCGCCCGGGTGCAGGACGCGGCGAGGCTGGATCTTTCTCCTGGGTGGGTGGGCGGCCCTGTACCCTGCACCCTGTGCCCTGTATCCGGGTGGGTGGCGGGGCGGCTACAATGGCGCGATGGACGAACCCCCGATCAAGGATGAGCCGGAGGTCGAGGAGCCGCAGGCTCCGGTCGAGGTCGAAAAGGCGTCGCAGCCCAAGACCCAGGCGCCGACCGAGGTCCAATTCGAGGGCCTGGCTTCGGGAAAGGAGCCATGGCGCGGGGGGAGCGGGTGCAGCAGCCGTCTTCCCCTCTACGGATGTCTCTTTGGCCTGGTGTTGCTGATCGGCATCCTCTTTGTCGGCACCTCGATGATGCGCCGGACGGTGTGGGTGAATCTCGAACGAGCCCAGAGGGCGGTGGTCCAAAGCCTACCGCGCAATCTGCCGCCCGCCGAGGTCCAACGCACGGTCAAAAATCTCGAGCGATTCCGTGCCGCGCTCGAGGCGTCGAAGGACCCCTATCCCGAGATGGGCGAGTTCGTGAACAGGGTTCGCGCGGTCCTGAAAGACGGTCGCTTCACCGCTGAAGAAGTCGGCGGATTGAACGTCTATATCGAACGAGAGATCGAGGAATCGGGAATTCCAAATCCTGACTCCTGATTCCTAATTCATATGTCTGTTTCCCGCTTCAAGCTGCAAACCCCCTTCGAGCCTGCCGGCGACCAGGTCGCGGCCATCGACCGCCTGATCGAGGGTGTCGAAGGAGGGGTCGCGTTCCAGACCCTGCTCGGGGTCACCGGCTCGGGCAAGACCTTCACGATGGCGAAGGTCGTCGAAGCCACCAACCGGCCGACCCTGGTCCTCAGCCACAACAAGACCCTGGCGGCGCAGCTCTACCAGGAGTTCAGGGCCTTTTTCCCCGACAACGCGGTCGAGTACTTCGTCTCCTACTACGACTACTACCAGCCTGAGGCCTACGTGGCGGCGAGCGACACCTACATCGAGAAGGAAACCTCGATCAACGAGGAGATCGACCGCATGCGGCTGTCGGCAACACGGTCGCTCTTCGAGCGCCGCGATGTGCTGATCGTCGCCTCGGTGAGCTGCATTTACGGACTCGGTTCGCCCGAGGCCTATTTCGGCATGCTCCAGCTCTTCGAGAAGGACATCGAGCAGCCGATGGAGGAGGTCCTCAGGCAGCTCGCCAAGATGCAGTACGAGCGCACCCACCTCGACCTCGCCCCCGGTTCCTTCCGCCTGCGCGGCGACTCGCTCGAGATCTACCCGCCGTACGACGACTCGGCAGTCCGAATCTCGTTCTGGGGTGATCAGGTGGAGAGCATCGAGCGCATCGATCCGGTACGCGGGGTGGCCATCGAGGAGCTCGATCGGCTGCCGATCTATCCCCGCACCCACTACGTGACCCCGCGGTCACAGCTTCTGAAGGCGATCGATGGCATCCGAGCCGAGCTCGACCCGCGATTGGCCGAACTCAACGACGCCGGCAAGCTCCTCGAGGCGCAGCGCCTCGGCCAGCGAACCAACTTCGATCTCGAGATGCTGACCGAGCTCGGTTTCTGCTCGGGCATCGAGAACTACTCGCGGCACCTCACCGGCCGCGCTCCCGGCGAGCCGCCGCCGACCCTTCTCGACTACTTCCCGCAAGACTTTCTGTGCATCATCGACGAGTCCCACGTGACGGTTCCACAGGTCGGGGGGATGTTCCACGGCGATCGTTCGCGCAAGCAGAATCTCGTGGACTTCGGCTTCCGCCTGCCGTCGGCGCTCGACAACCGACCCCTGACCTTCGAGGAGTTCGAGGATCGGATCCGCCAGGTGGTCTTTGTCTCCGCCACTCCGGGCCCGTATGAAAAGGAGCACTGCGAGGGCGAGGTGGTGGAGCAGCTGATCCGGCCGACCGGCCTCCTCGACCCCGCGGTGGAGGTCCGCGAGGCGACCCATCAGGTGGACGATCTACTGGCCGAGATCAGAGAGGTGGTGGCGCGGGGCGAGCGCGTGCTGGTCACCACCCTCACGAAGCGCATGGCCGAAGACCTCAGCTCCTACCTGGCCGAGGTCGAGGTCCGGGTGCGCTACCTGCACTCGGAGATCAACACCCTCGAGCGCTCGGCAATCCTGGCCGATCTTCGCAAAGGCGAGTTCGACGTCCTGGTCGGGATCAACCTCCTGCGCGAAGGTCTCGATCTTCCCGAGGTGGCGCTGGTCGCGATTCTCGACGCCGATCAGGAGGGTTTTCTGCGCTCCGAGACCTCGCTCATCCAGACCATTGGTCGCGCCGCCCGTAACGTCGACGGTCGCGCGATCCTCTACGCGGACAAGGAGACTGGCTCCATGCAGCGCGCCCTGGGTGAGACCCGACGCCGCCGCGAACGGCAGGCCGCCCACAACGCCGAGCACGGCATCGAGCCGCGGACCATCGTCAAGGACGTCGCGAGCCCGCTGCTGGCCATGTCCGAGCTCGATTACTACGGTCCCGGTTCGCGGCCGTTACGCGTCACCGACGGCGATGAGGATTTCCCGGACGATGCGGTGTCGCTCAACAAATTGATTACGGAGATCGAAAAACGGATGCGGGCGGCGGCCAAGGCGCTGGAGTTCGAGGAGGCAGCACGTCTTCGCGATAGGTTGAAAGAGCTTCGAAGGCAGCAGATTTACAAATCGTAGTGGTCATGAGGTCGTGGGGTCGTGAGGTCTTGAGGCCGAAACCCGAACCAGGACCTGCATTCATCTGATTGGGTGGGTGGGAGGACCCCAAGACCCCAGGACCCCAACCCCTGTTACGCGATCCGCATTCCGAGGAACACCAGGTACGCGGCAAACAGAATCAGCATGAACGCGGCTTCTGAGCGGTTGATGCGGCCGTCGCGGAGGACGAAGAGACCGACCACGAAGGTGGCGGCAACCAGGATCGGGATGTCCCAGCGAATCACATTGATCGGCACCGCCGCCGGCCGGAAGGTGAAGGCCGTGCCGACGACCAGAAACAGATTGAAGACATTCGAACCGAGGACGTTGCCGACGCCGATCTCCGACTGGCCCTTGAGGACTGCGACCACCGAGGTCGCGAGCTCCGGCAGGGAAGTGCCGAACGCCACCACCGTGAGACCGACCAACGCTTCGGAGACACCAAAGCGGCGGGCCAGATCGACGCCGCCGATGACCAGCATTTCGGAGCCCCCGATCAGGACGGCGATGCCGATGGTGGTGAGGGCGAAGTGACGTGGCAGCGTGCCTGCCACCACTGCGGGTTCATTGCTGTGCCCGCGGGCCTTGAGAACCGTGGTCACGATGAAGACCGTAAAAATCGCGAGTAGGAGCAGGGCCGTCGGTTGGCCGATGAACCCTGTCCGGGCGAAGACGATCAGCACCACCGCCGGTACCAGGCCGAACGCGAGGTCCCGGTAGAGCAGGCGGCGACTGCCGACGACGTGGATCGGGACCAGGACCGCCGCCACCCCGAGGACCAGCAGCAGATTCATGATGTTCGATCCGACCGCGTTGCCCAGGCTCAAGCCGCCGCTTCCGCGAAGAGCCGCCATGACCGAGACCGCAAACTCGGGCATCGAAGTGCCGAATCCCACGACCGTCAGGCCCACGACCATCGGCGAGATTCCGAGCTTGAGAGCAATGCGTGAGGCGCCGTCGACCAGCCACGACCCCCCCAGCCCGAGGCACAGAATGCCGCCGGTCACGAGAAGCCAGGGGAGGAGAGCTTCGAACGTCATTGCGGTGGGAATCCTACCATTGCGCAGTGACAGCGTTTCTTCGAGGGGTATTCCGAAGCAAGTAAAGAGTTAAGAGTAAAGAGTAAAGCCGGACCGGATCGCGTTCCATCAAGAGTTGCATTGAAATGGGCGACTGCCGTCACAATCGTGTTGGTTCTTTACCCTTAACCCTTAACTCATAACCCTAGAACGGAACGCCGAAGCTGATGAAGAACTGGCCGCCGGCCGCATCGGGCGGAGGGTTGATTCTCCAGGCGTACTCGGCGCGCAGGGGGCCGGCCGGGGTCACGTACTGGAGGCCGAGCCCTGGCCCCCATTCGACATCGCCGAGGTTGACCTGCTCGGGCGAGGCCCACACGTTGCCGGCGTCGACGAAAATCGCGGCAAAGAGCGGGCCCGAGATACGGCGGCGGTACTCGAGATTGAGGAGGATGAGCGCGTTGCCGCCGACCGGACTGCCGTCGATGATGGTCTGGCCGGGGATACCGAGGGTGTCGGTGTTGAAAGCGCGGTGGGTGGTTCGGCCGCCGGCGAAGAACCGATAGGCGAACGGGATCTGGAGGTTCTCGGGGATGATCGGGTTGGCGTTGATGGGTTTGATGGCTCCGAGGCGGAGCCCGATGGCGCCGAAGCCGCGAAAGATCGGGCTGTAGATCGTTCCGCCGGTATTGAACCTCAAAAAATTCGCGTCGGCCTTAAATGCGGGAAAGGCGTACTGCAGCGAGGCCACCGCGAAGATGCCCCGGGTCGGCGCGAGCGGGTTATCACGGGTGTCCCACTCGACGCTCGGCGTGATCGAAGCGACCTTCGTTTCGCGGACAGTGTCCTCGATGTCGGGAGCCACATCGATCGGGAAGGGCTCGGGTTCGGTGATCTCGTACTCGTAGCGGAGCCATGGGCGGAACGGGCGCTTGAGACGGTCGCCGAAGTCGACCCACAGACCCCGGCGCAAGACGTTCCGGTCACCGAGGATCTCATCCGTGCGATAGATGGCGAGGTAACCGGGGACCGGGAGCCCGAAGACACGTTGTTTGCGAAGTGACAGGGAGTACCGTTGCTGCCTGCGTGCCAACGACACCTCGGCCGAAAACGCATAGGCGCGGCCGAGCAGGTTGAGGTGAGACCAGCCGAGGATGAGCCTGGCGGCATCGACATTCGAGTAACCGACACCGAAGAGATACGATTTTTGCTCGCCTTCCTCGCATGCAACCACTATGTTGCGGTCCGCCCGGTGCTCCTGGCCGGGCATTGGCGCCAGCTCGACGCGGCGGAAGAGACCGAGCTCGAAGAGGCCCCGTTGGGCGTCGAGCATCCTCCTCCGCGAAAGCGGCTCGCCGGTGCGGACTCCGGCCCGCCGAACCACTCCGGCGACCAGCTCCATGTGGGTGCGGCGGAGACCGGCGATGATGACGTCGCCGATGCGCACGAAGGACCCGGAGGACACATCGAAGAAGACCGACGCGTTGCCCTCTTCTGACGTGTCGACCTCCGCTTCGACCCGGCCCTCTGGATAGCCGGAGTCCGCCAGCGAGCTCTCGAGCCGACTCTTGGCGCGCTCCAGCGCTCCCGGGCTCCACGGGCTTCCCTCGACCAGCTCGAGTGGCGCGGATTCGAGCTCGGCCGCTGCCTCGACCGGGAGACCCTCGATCCGCACCTCGGAGATAAACCAGCGCACAGCCTCATCGACGGGGAAAAGAATCCGGACCTTGTCCTCTCCCTCGACGGGGACCAGCTCCGGCGGCGCGATTACCGCGAAGGGAAAGCCTCTCCGTTGGTAGAGCTCCTCGAGGGCCTTTCGATCAGACTCGAAAGTGGCGTTGCTGATGTTTTGTTTAAATCGACCGCCGGTTCCGCCGGGCTTCACAGTGATCGCGTTTCTGAGCTCGGACCGCCTGATGCTCTCGGCGCCCGGAAACTCCACATCGGCCACCTTTAGCTTGCGGCCCGGGTCGACCGCGACCCGCAGGACCTGTTCGTCAGCCTCGACCGTGAGCTCGGCGTTGACCTCGGCGAGCAGGTACCCTGACTCCTGGAGGTTCTCGACAATCTGTTCGGCGAGCGCCTCGGTCTGGGCCGGGTGGATCTCCTCCTGTGCGGGATCGGGGAAGGCGTTTTCGGCCGCCTTCAGGCTCTCGGCCGGGGCTTCCAGCTCGAGACGAAAACGGGCGCCGGGTTCGACCCCTAATACGACGTCGACCTCGGCGCCGTCAACGCGCCGTTCGATCGAAAGGACCTCTGCCTCCCAGTAGCCCATCGTCCGCAAATTGGCTTCGGTCCGGTCCCGGAGACGATCTTCGAGTCTCGACGTGAGCTTTGCGCCGGTCTTGTATTTTGGACCGGCTGCGGCCCTGACCTCGTCATCATCCAACCCCTCGAGGATCACTGTTCGCACGACCTGTGGCGCGCCGGCGACAACGTCGAACTCCACAACCACCGTATTGGATTTGCGGTCGAAATTGAGGTAGGCCTCGACAACGGCGTCGGTATAGCCGCGGTCGTGGAGACGGCGCTGCACCCGCCGCCGGCTCGCCTCGATGCCCTCCGACGTCACCGGATCGCCGACCTCGATCTGCACCCAGCGCCGGACCTTGATTCGAAGTGCCGGTCTGCCGGTCCGGACCCGGACCCCCGAGACCGTCGAACGGTTGCTCATGCGAACCAAGACGTCGACGCCACCGTCCATGTCGGCCGTGATGACCTTCAGCCTTTCCACCTCGGCGCCGGCGTAGAGGGTGAGAATGAGCTCGCGAAGCCGTTGTCGATCGAGTCGGTCGCCCTTCTCCAGTTCCAGCACTTCGAGTATGGCGGCCTCGTCCACCGGCCCGATGGCCTCGACCCTGGCGCTGACGATCAGCGGTCCTTCGGCTGCTGTGGCGATTGAAGGAACCGCCACCAAAGTGACTGCTGCCGCAAGAGCCACGAGGCAGCTACCAGAGCGGAACAAATCACCGACCACCCAACCGGCAGCCGGGACGGCTGCCCCACAACTGCCCCTTGGTTGCCCGAATGCCTTGTGGGGCACGCGTCTCGCGTGCCGGGTGGGCGGGCGGTACGTGTCCTTGAGAGGAACGTTGGGCGGAGGGAGAGGGAGGCCGATCATCTGATTCTCAATACGGACGCCGCATCTTGAGGTCGAGGGAAAGTGATCTGTCCTCGTGCTGGCCGGCCTCGAGGAAGAGACCGGGGGCCAGATACCAGCGGCTGATGACGACCTGTTCGCGATCGCCCGACAGGGTTGTCTGCAGGATCACCGTCCACGACGGGGTGATCTGTTTAATCAACGAGAGGCGGGCGGTGGGGTTGCCGGTCGAGTCGGCGGCAAAGGGGTCGACCCGGACCTGGTCGACCGGGAGGGCGAGCTGTGCGCGACGGCTGAGGACCGAGGTCAGCTCGTTCGACAGAATCGAGGAGGCCAGCCCCAGCCCCACGGCGCCGGTGCCATAACCCCGGCCCGTGTAACCGACGCCGAGCAGAGAGTAGATATCCGGTGTGTTCAGAGGCGGGGTCGAAACCGCGGTCGTGACAAAGTGGTCTACGGTCCCGGAGATTTGGACCGAGATCTGATACTCCTGAATCCAGGTTGCTGCCTGGAGGTCGATGAACGGTTCGATTGCGCTGGGATTCGAGAAGTTGAGGCTGCCGCGCTCGATCTCGTAACGGTTTCCGAGAAGCGTCGCTTCGCCACCCTCCAGCACTTCGACCTGGCCGACCAGCCCGGGGCTGTTCGAGGTACCGGTGACCTCGAGTGCAGCCGAGCCGGTCAATCGTACAAACGGGTTGCGGAGCTCGAGGGTTTCCTCAGCGTCGACCCGAAGGTCCAGGTTGAGGCCACCGCTGGTAGAGCCACCACCGCTGGTATCGAGCCAGCCGAGGAGGATCGACGTCACGTCCTCCTTGGTCGTCAGCGACATGCGGTCGACGGTGATATCCCCGGAGAGCAGAAGATCGTCGATCGGACCGATCAGCCGCCAGTTCCCGGAGAGTCGCGCATCGAGATTGGGCAGGACCTCGAAACGCACGCCGGTGGCGGTGCCGTCGAGGGCGAGCACGATGGTGTTGTCCCGCTCACGGATTCGCCCGCTGGCGCGACCGCGGCCGCCCATGAGCCGAAAGTCCATGCCTTCGAGCTGGACGTCGCCTGACGACAGGAAAACAGTGCCCTCGACCTGCGACAGGATGGTCCGTGTGCCGGGCAGTCTGAAGGAGCCTTTGTGGATCTCCGCGATGCCTTCGAAGAGGGGTTCATCAGGCGTGCCGAGGAGCTCGACGATCCCGGTGGCGCGGCCTGCCGGCTCCCAATCGGGGAGCAGGAAACGCAGAAGCAGAGTGTCCATCGTGCCCGAAACATTGCCTCGAAGCTGCCGGTCGGGATCAACCTCCCAGCGCACGAAGAGGTCGTCGTCGCGTGCGCGGAGCTGCAACCCAGGGACGACAAAACCGTCGCCGGACAGAGAGAAGCCGGCCGGCTGGAGAAGGTGGATCGCCTGCCTCTCGAGTTCGAGATCGATGCTTTCCAGACGGCCGTCGATGCGAGGCAGCGGCTCGTCTTGCCAGTCGACAGTGAACGAGACGTCGGCCGCGCCCGACAGCGGCACCCCTGCCTCCGGGGCGAGAAGGGCGAGGAGTTCGTTCGCTGAAGTGATCTTCAAGGTGCCGTCACCGGACAGCCCGCCGTTGTCGTCGCGATCGAGATCGGCCCGGATCTCGAGGGCGTCCTGAATGATGGCTGCCACCGTGACAGTGTCGGGTTCCCCGCGGATATCGAGCTTCGCAAATTCGCTCTCGGCCCGCAGCAAAGTTGTCGGACGCTCACCGAATGGCACGCGAAAATCGAGGCTGACGTCGGCCGTGTCACCGGCAAGATGCCGCACCTCCTCACCGAGAGAGGCGAGCGGCATCCGCGCCCATGACAGGGTCCCACCGACCTCTGCATCATGGACGTTCCAGAATAGATTTCCCCCGAGCCCGTGATCGCAGCTGAGGTCGGTGCACCTGAACCGCCCGTTTTCGAGGTCGATTGTTGTCGAGGCGGTCCCGAGGTCGAGTCCCGCGAGAATGGGGTCATCGATGCTCAGCCGCCAGGAGCCCGTAGGTGAGGCGACGGGCCCATCGAGACTGCCGGTGAATGACACCGTGCCGCTGTCCACCCACTGATCGAGGCCGACCCAGGAGGCTGCTGCGTCGAGTGGAATGCGGTGTCCGCGAAGCTCCAAATCGATCTGGTCGTCACCCGCTTCGGTCCCCCAGGCCATTCCGCCCTCGACCTCGCCGAAACCGTCGGCGACCTGGAAACGGGCCGAGCCGATACGCAGCATGGATCCACCGATGATCGTCTCCGCAACCAGCCGGTCGAAGCGGATGGGGTCGAGGATCAATGGCTCGGCGTCGATCAGCGCATTGACCGTGAGCTCGGAAAACGGCCCGCTGAGATCGACCTGGATCTGACCCGTCCCCGCGAGGCCGTCCGGAAGGATGGTCGAGCCGACCCAGGCGTTGACCATCGGTCCGATCTCGGAGAAGTCTGCCGGGCCGGCGGCAATCGACCATGACGGCCGCCAGGTGCCGAGAGTCAGCGCTCCCTGCCAGCGTGCTTTCGATTGCCCGATAGCGAGGTCCTCCGCATCGAAGAGCAGGAACCCCTCACCGGTGAGGGCGACGTCCACCGCCCCCGAGACCGGCAGCCCCGGAGTCAAGCCATGGAGCAGGAGATCGGCGTTCCCGTTTCCGGCGGGAAATGATCTCCCGTTCCAGCGGCCATCTGCGCGGAGGTCGACGTTTGAAGCGAGCCCGGCCGATTCGATCCTGAGGTGGTCAAGGAAGCCCTGCAGGGAGAGGCCCTCCCCCTCGAGCTGAGCATGGTGGGGATAACGGCCGCCGAACTCGGCGAGCTCATAGGTGCCTCGTACGGTGCCACCGAAGAAGTCTGCGCGCGTCAGTGTGCCGCGCAGGCTACCATTCTCCAGCGCGAGCCGGCCCTCGACATTGTCGAGCAGAAATCCGGAGACCACTAGGTGTGGGGCCCTGACGTCGGCCTCGATCAACGCCGGCGCGCGGGTGTTGATGACGGCCGCCAGCTCGGCCGCACCGTCGAGCAAGCCGCGGCTCCTGATGAATCCGTCGAGCCAGCCGATGTCGACCGGCCCGTTGATCTCGAAACGAGCGCCACCGTAGGCGATCTGGCCGCTGCCCTGAAGCTCGAAACCGGCGCCCTCGAGACGGTAGTTCGAGAGATTGACTCCGGTGTCGTCGAGAACAAACCGCGCCAGGAGTGAGAAGTCGACCGGCTCCATCCTGCCGATTTCAAGCCTCGCGCTCGCTACTTCGGCAAACCCCCGCGACTCGTCGTCCTCGGTCGACCAGCTCGAGCGTACGCCCTGAAGGTCGAGAGCCATCCTGCCCGGGAGATCAACCCCCTCGAACTCGAGGTCCTCGAGTGAGAATTGTCGAACCCGAATCTTGACCTGCTCCTGACCATCGCCTGAAGACTGTGGCAGGCCGGTGAGTGAGAGGCGAACCCCGCTCGCCGCCACCCGGCCGAGGTCTATCGCGCGCTGGGTGAGCCACACGCGTCCCAGATCCACCTGCAAAGCGTCGATCTCGGCGTCAATCCCGGCGCCCTTGAAGCTGACCTGGCTGAGACGGAGGCCCGGAGGCAATAAACTCCAATGGAGGTCGCCGATCTCGAGCTCGGCTCCGTAGCCGGCGGCCGTTTCTACGAGCCAGCTCCGTGCGAGGCGACGGGTCGGTTCGGCCTCGAGCACTGCCCTGACCGCCAGCGCGAAGATCAAGAGAAAAGCGATGGTCGCCAGCACGGCGATCACCGTGCGTCTGAGATGGCGGTATCTCACCCGCCCCGCTCCCCCCATTTGAGCTTCCGATGCAGAATCTGGAAGTATGAGCGGTCGTGGTCGGTGATCAGGAAGACGGGATCCTGGCAACGTTCAATCCGCACCACATCTTCAGTGCTGAGCGGAAATCCCTGCTGCCCATCGAGAGTCAGCCACACCTCTTCAGACTGTTTTTCGAGACGCATCTCGACCTTCGAGTCGAGCGAAAGAACGAGGGGCCTGTTGGTCAAAGTGTGGGGACAGATCGGGGTCACGACGATGACCCCGAGATTCGGGTAGAGGATCGGTCCGCCGGCCGACAAATTGTAGGCGGTTGAGCCGGTTGGGGTCGCGATGATCAGCCCGTCGGCCCTGAATCGGCTGACCAGGGCGTCGTTCACATGCACCGACAGATCGAGCATTCTCGCCAGTGCAGACTTGTTGATCACGGCATCGTTGAGGACGCAGTGGGTGGAGGGATCGCGACCCGGCGTGTCGACGGTCACCAGGAGGCGCTCCCGGCGCACCGTGCTGGCTCGACCCTCGACCGCTGCGTGCAGCATCGGGAAGAGACTCTCGGCAGGATGCTCGGTAAGGAAACCAAGAGTACCCATGTTGATGCCGAGAATGGGCGTGCCGTTGATCGCGCCGCGGGTCACAGAGAGGAGGGTGCCGTCGCCGCCGAGTACCACCACCAGGTCGACCTGGCTCGGGAGCTCCTCCCGATCAACGTCTCCATTTGCGTTCAGAGCGGCGGCGCTTTCGCTTTCGACCACGGCCTCGAGGTCGAGGCGGGTCAACTCGTCGAGGAGCTTTTTCCCGAGCTCGATAGCCTCGGTACTGGTGGTCTTGAGCACCACCCCGACTCGACGCATGGGTTGATCCGCCATCGCCGCCCATTCTACCCCGCAATGAAGGAGTAAGGGAGCGAGGGAGCGGGAGAGCTAAGGAGCTGGGGAGCGGAGGAAGGTGCTCCCCATCACGATTTTCATTTCTCCCCTGCGCCCTTACGCACCTTCCCGAATTTCCCGATATTCCTGGCACGGAGACGGAGACGGAGACGGGCATGGGGGGGGGCCACAACATATGGTGTATCTGAGTCTCAGAACCACAACATGTAGTGGTGTTTTGTGAATCATCAATTTTCGCCGGAAAAATGGGTTCGAAAACGACGCAAGTATTTGACGCCGCAACCCTTGACATGCAGTCCGTGGCAGATCATCATGGAGTGGTCAGAAGTGGTCCAAATAGGTCTGATGTGGGAAAGTCGTCTATTGAGGGCTCACTTTTAGTTTTTAAGGGGGCAGTGTGGAACGGTTTCGCGGAGGATTCCCGGCCACCATCGACGCCAAGGGGCGTTTCAAGCTCCCGGCGAGGCTGCGCGAGCAGCTCGAGATGGGCTTTGGTCGTGAGGTCTACGTGTGCTCCTTCTTCCCCCACGAGCTCCGAGTTTACCCGCTCGCCGTATGGCAAGGGGTCGAGGAGCGGCTGCTGAACAAACCGGCGATGAAGCCGGCTGTGCTGAAACTGATTGAGCGGGTCAATTACGGCCAGCTGCTGGATGTGGACGACCAGGGACGAATTCTCGTGCCTGCTTTGCTGCGCGAAATGGTGGACGTGGAGGGAGAGGTCGTGGTCTCGGGCCGCATCAATCACCTCGCCGTCACCAACCGCTCCCGGGCCGCCTCATTCCTCAAGGAAGCGTCGCTGAGCGATGAGGAACTCGAAGAGCTCGCGCAGCTGGAGCTGTGATGGAGGACGTGAGTGGCCTCCGAACACTTGCCGGTGCTCACCGATCGGGTGGTGGAGCTGCTTGCGCCTGCCGGCCCAGGTCTGCTGGTCGATGCGACGGTCGGTCTCGGAGGACATGCCGAGGCTCTGCTCCGGGCAGTGCCCGAGTTCCAGCTCGTCGGCCTCGATCGTGATCCCCAGGCCCTGGCCCGGGCCGGTGAGAGACTCCAGCCGTTCAGCGACCGTGTGCAACTTGTCGAGGAAACTTTCGATCGATTGCCATTGGTTCTCCGGCGACTCGGGCTTGGCGCGCCGGTGGCTGTGCTCGCCGACATCGGATGCTCGTCGCTCCAACTCGACAGTGCCGAGCGTGGATTCAGCTTTGCATCAGATGGTCCGCTCGACATGCGCATGGGCGGATCCGGTCCGACCGCAGCCGACCTGCTCGAGCGGGCGGAGTGGGAGGAGTTGGTGAGGATCCTGCGCGACTTCGGCGAGGAGCGGCGGGCCCGGGCGGTTGCCCGTGCGATCGTCAGGCGCCGCGAACAGGAGCCTCTGCGGACGACCGCTCAGCTCAGCCGGCTGGTCCAGGATGTGATCGGCGGCCGCGAGCGACGCATCCACCCTGCGACCCGCACCTTTCAAGCGTTGCGCATCGCGGTCAACGACGAGCTCGGACAGCTCGAGCGCTTTCTCGAGCCTGCGATTCGCAGCCTCAAGTCCGGCGGCCGGATCGCGGTCATTTCGTTTCACTCGCTCGAAGACCGGATCGTCAAACACACCCTGCGCCGGTTGGCCGGGCGTTGTACCTGCCCCCCGGACTTCCCGGTTTGCCGCTGCAATCCACAACGGGTCGTCAAAGTTTTGACGTCTTCACCGCTACGTCCGGACGACGACGAGGTTGAATTCAATCCGCGTGCGCGTTCGGCGCGTCTGCGGGCGGCCGCAAAACGACGGGAGGACTGAGATGGACCTTCCCGTCATAGGCCCCTCGAATCGTTTTCTCATTCCACAGCGGGACCGCCACTGGCCGCAGGTCCTGAGCGCCTTGATCGGGGTTTCGGTGATGGTCGTGCTGGCGTTGGCACTGGTCGGCTGGCCGAGGCTCAAGAGCACCTCCATTCACTATGAGTTGATCCGACTCAGGGCGCAGGTCGCGGAGCTCGAGCAGCAAGAGCGCAATCTTCGGCTCGAGCTCGAACACGAACGGAGCCCCGAACGGTTGGCGGCGCGTGCCCGCGCGCTCGGGATGGTCCCGGCAGCTCCGGCCGGTTTGCCCGCACAACCGCCGTCCGAGGTGGCGAGGTGAATCGCCGTCGCCTGTTGGTGGTGATAGCGGGGTTGGCGCTCGGCGCGGCTGGGGTGGTTGCGAGAAGCGTTCAGATTTCGGTCTTCGAACACGGTGCCTGGGGCAAGCGCGCCCTCAGACAGCAGCAGCAGGTCATCGATGTGCCGGGCCCCCGGGGGACCATCCGGACCGCCGACGGCTATGTGCTGGCGACCTCGATCGATCGGGTCGCGATCCAGGTCAACACCAGGCATCTCGAATACCCGGAGATCTTCGCGGCTGCGGTGGCGCCGCTGCTCGGACAAAAGGAGAACGATCTCGAGCGCCGTCTCGGTGGCGAACCGAGATCGGTGTGGCTGGCCCAGCGTGTGCGACCCGAACTGGCGGAGCAGGTGGTAGCGCTCGCGCCGCATGCGGTGGTGCTGGTGCCTGACTTCGCGAGGATCTACCCGCAGGGGAGCCTGGCGGCGCCGGTTGTCGGTTTTGTCGGCCGTGAGGAGCTGCACACCGTTGGGCGGGCAGGCCTCGAGCACCACTTCGACGCCTATCTGGCGGGCGAACCGGAACAGTATCTGGCGGTCAGCGACGCGATTCAACGCAGGGTGCAGTTGCAACGGTTGCAGCGTGGTCGCGCCGGTTATGATCTCCAGCTGACCCTGATAGCGCGACTGCAGGCACGGTGCGAGGCGTTTCTCGCGAGAACCCTCCGGACGCACGGTGCGCGCGCCGCTTCGGCGGTTGTCGTCGATGTACGAACTGGGCGCGTCCTGGCACTTGCCTCGCTGCCATCCTTCGACCCCTCCAATCCGGGGGCGGCCAAGACCGATAACTGGCGCCTCCGCCCGGTCCAGGATGCATTCGAGCCGGGTTCGACCGTCAAACCGTTCGTTGCGGCCGCGGCTCTTGCGGCCGACGTCATCCGCCCTGGCGAGCGCTTCGATTGTCTCGATCGCGGCGTCAGCGTTGCGGGCCACTGGGTCCGCGATCATGCTGATCCAGGGCGCTACACCGTTGACGAGGTGGTCGTCTACTCCGCCAACGCCGGGATCATCGAAATAGCCGAACGCCTCTCCGAAGAACGCTTGCGGCATGCCTTCGACACCTTTGGATTCGGCCGCCGCTCGGGTGTCATTTTCCCGGCCGAGGCGCGGGGCCTGCTTCCAGAGACCCGAACCTGGTCGAAAATGAGCCGCGCCGGATTTGCCCTCGGTCAGGAGCTCATTGTCAGCCCCCTGCAGATGGCGATGGCTTATGCGGCCATCGGCAACGGCGGCTGGCTCCTCGAGCCACATCTCGTCATGGCGGACGCGGAGTCCGGGACCACAGCCGACCCGGGAGCGCGAACGCGGATCCTGGATGACGCCCTGGCCCGCCGTTTGCTCGACATGCTCGAGGGAGTGGTTCGTGACGGTACCGGCGAGCTGGCGGGCGTGCCGGGCTACCGGACCGCCGGCAAGACCGGGACCGCCCAGCGGGCGGTCGGCGGCCGCTTTGACGACCAGCATCACGTCGCCTGGTTTGCAGGCCTGATGCCGATGCCGGATCCGCGGATTGCGGTTGTGGTGGCCGTCGAGGACCCGGTGGAGATCGACTTCTGGGCGTCAACCGTGGCGGCCCCGGTCTTTGCCGAGATTGCCGAGGCCGCGGCCTGTCTCCTCGATTTCGCCCCAACCGAACCGGTGCCACCTCCCGAACAGCGCATCGCCCAGGGCGAAGCGACGGCCGAGGGGGGGAACGCATGAAGCTCGAGACCCTCCTCCACCGTCTCCGCGAGGGTGAGCTGACCGGCGATCCCGGATGCGAGGCGCGGAGGGCGCGGTGCGCATGACGGTAACCGATGTTGCCCGCGTTGTCGGCGGATCGGTCGAGGGGAATGCCGCTGTGCGCCTTCTCGGTGCCGAGGTCGACTCGCGCCGGCTCGAAGGCGGCGACCTCTATGTGGCCCTGTCGGGCGCTCGGCGCGATGGCCACGAATTCGTTGGTGTGGCTCTCGAAACTGCCGCTGCGGCGCTGGTGCGCCGTGATGCCGATCTCGAGACGCCTCCGCCCGAGCGCGCTCTGGTACGAGTCGACGACCCGCTCGCCGCTTACCATGAGCTTGCTCGCCATGAGATCCGAGAGCATCCCTGGCGGGTGGCCGCGGTGACGGGGTCGGTGGGCAAAACTACCACCAAGAACTTCCTCGCCGCGCTGCTCGCGCCGCACCACCGGATCGGCTCCTCGGGGGGCAATCGCAACAACACCCTCGGTCTGCCCGCGGAGATTCTCTCCCAGGAGGCGGACATCGAGGTCTTCGTCGCCGAAGCCGGGATGAGCACCCCGGGCGAGCTCGCGATCCTGGGTGAGATCCTGCGTCCCGAGCTGCTGCTCTACACCCGGATCGCGCCGGTTCATACCGAGTTCTTTCCCGACCTCGAGGGGATCGTCCGCGCCAAGGCGGAGCTCCTGCCGTGGCTCGAAGCCGGGGGCGCGCTGGTGATCAATGCGGACGATCCGAATCAGGATGGATTTCCCGCCGAGACCGACGCGCGTGTCATTCGCTATGGCACTGAAGGCTCGGAAGCGCGGATCGAGGAGGTGGAGGATCGCGGGCTGCTGGGCAGCAGCTTCCGGCTGGTGCTGCCGGACAGCGAAGCCGCTGTCGAGCTGAATCTGCCGGGACGGCACCAGGCCGAAAACCTGCTCGCCGCCGCCGCCGCCGCCTCGACCTTCGGTGTGCGGGCCGAGCAGGTGGCCGAGACGACTCCGTCGCTCACGACGCCCGAGCACCGCGGACGTTTGCTCGATATCGGCGACGACATCTCGTTGGTTGACGACAGTTACAACGCGTCGCCACTCGCCGTGCGGCGGCTGCTCGAGCTCCTGGCGCGGGCGCCGGGACGGCGGGTGGCGGTGCTTGGCGAGATGTATGAGCTCGGAGATCTGGCGGCGGACGCCCATAGACGCGCCGGCGAGGAGGCCGCCGAAGCTTGCGATCTGCTGGTTGCGGTGGGCGGCGCCGATGCGGGTCGGATCGCGGATGGAGCTCGGGAGGCCGGACAGCCGACCGGATCAGTCCACCTGGTGGAGGACGCCGATCGTGCCGCCGAGTTGTTGCGCCGGGTGCTGCGCCCGGGAGATGTGGTGCTGGTGAAAGGCTCGCGCGGGGTCGGCCTCGATCGCACGGTGGCGGCGCTGACGGGGGAGGTGGCAGCCTGATGCTGTACGCGCTCCTCTATCCCCTCGGAGACACCTTCATCGGCTTCAACGTCTTCCGTTACCTGACCTTCCGGGCCGGTCTAGCGATCGCGACCGCGTTCTTCATCAGTCTGGTAGCGGGCCCGTGGATGATCTCGAAGCTGCGGGCCCTGCAGGTGCGTCAGTCGATCCGTGAGGAGGGGCCCGAGCACCACCAGGTCAAGGCGGGGACGCCGACCATGGGTGGCATCCTCATCGTTTCGAGCTTCGTCCTCACGACGCTGCTGTGGGCGGACCTCAAAAACCCCTACATCTGGACCGTGTTGCTGGCGACCCTCGGGTTTGCAGCCATCGGTTTGATCGACGATCTGTTGATTGTGCGTCGCCAGCGCAATCTCGGTCTGACGGTGCGGCAGAAGCTCTTCCTGCAGATGCTGGTGGGTCTCGCCGCTGGTCTGATGGCGCGAGCCGCTGCGGCCCCGGCGCCCCACGCCGGCGCCCTCGCGGTGCCGTTCCTCAAGGACGTCTTGCTGCCGTTGGGAGTCCTGTATCTGCCGTTCGTGATGGTGGTCCTCCTCGGCTCATCGAACGCCGTCAACCTCACCGACGGCCTCGATGGTCTAGCTGTCGGTTCGGTCGCTATCGCCGCCGCCACCTACACAGTCTTCGTTTACGTTGCCGGCCACTTCCGGATTGCCGAGTACCTGCGCATCGTGCCGGTCTCGGGTGCGGGTGAGGTGGCGATCTTCACCGGCGCCATGGTCGGCGCGGCGATTGGGTTTCTGTGGTTCAACTGCCACCCGGCACAGGTTTTCATGGGTGATGTCGGTTCGCTCGCCCTGGGCGGCGGGATCGGCATCGTCGCGGTGGTGGCCAAACAGGAGCTGTTGCTGGTGCTGGTCGGTGGGCTCTTCGTGCTTGAGGAGCTGTCGGTCATCATCCAGGTACTCTCCTACAAGCTACGCGGCACCCGGGTCTTCCGAATGGCGCCGCTCCACCATCACTTCGAGCTCCTGGGCTGGACCGAGACCCAGGTGGTCGTGCGTTTTTGGATCATCGCGGTGGTCTTCGCCCTCGCCGGGCTGTCGACCCTGAAGTTGAGGTAGCAGTGGCGTTTCAACCTTCACCCCGGGTGCTGGTGGTTGGGCTGGGAAGCTCCGGCGTTGCCGCCGCTCGCCTTGCGGCCGCCGGCGGCTCCGAGGTCTGGGCCACCGACCTGCGGTCTGAGAGCGAGCTAGCAATGGGGCTGGCTGCTTTCGGTGACGACGTGCGCACTTTCCTCGGTGGCCATCCGGAGAGCTGCCTGGAAGGCGTGGGGCTGGTCATCGTATCGCCCGGCGTCCCAGGCGATGCGCCGCTGCTCGAATCGGCACGCGGCCGCGGTATCGAGATCAACACCGAAATCGAGTTTGCCTGGCTCCATCAGCCACAGGCCGAGCTGGTGGCGGTGACCGGCTCCAACGGCAAGAGCACGGTGACCGAGCTGACGGCACAGATGCTTGTCGAAGCGGGCCGGTCGACAGTGGCCGGCGGCAACCTCGGGACCCCGGCGTCGCAGCTCGTGCTCGACGGAGGCTGGGAGAGTTGGGTGCTCGAGATTTCGAGCTTCCAGGCCGAGCTCCTGACCGCGATGGCGCCCCGAGTAGCGATCTTCCTCAATCTGAGCCAGGACCACCTCGAACGTCACCCCGATCTCGACGCCTACTGCGCCGCCAAACAGCGACTCTTCGCGTTTCAAAACGATGCCGACACCGCGGTGCTCAACGCTGACGACCCGATGGTCGCCGCAACCCGAACTGCGGCGCGCAAGCGCCACTTCTCGATTTCCGGGCCGGCGGATGCCTCGCTCGACGGCGACGAGCTGGTGCTCGACAGCGAGCCGATCATGCGCTCGACCGGAATGCGCTTGAGCGGGATGCACAACGTTGCCAATGCCCTGGCCGCTGCCCTTGCGGCGGCTGCCCTCGGTGCGCCGCCGGCAGCCATGGCCACGGCACTGGGCACTTTTGACGGGCTCGAGCACCGCCACCGCACAGTCCACACCGAAGACGGCGTCCGCTGGGTCGACGATTCCAAGGCCACAAACGTCGGCGCCACCCTGGCCGCGCTGCGCGGCTATCCCGACGATTCCCTGCACCTGATCCTCGGGGGCCAGGCCAAGGGTCAGGATTTTGAAGTCCTCGCGGACGAGGTGCGGCGCGCAGTGACCCGCCTCTACCTGATCGGTGAGGACGGGCCGGCCATCGCCGAGATCCTGGCCGGTTCGGCACCGGCTGAAAACTGCGGAACCCTGGCAGAGGCAGTACATCGGGCTCGTCGCTACGCGTCGCCGGGTGAGTGGGTTCTGCTGGCTCCGGCTTGCGCCTCCTTCGACCAGTTCTCCAACTACGGCGAGCGTGGCGACCGTTTCACCGACCTCGCGCGACAGGAGGTGGCGCCATGCCCATAAGGCAGCGCTTCGACCGCCTCCTGCTTGGCTCGGCGATCCTTCTGACTGCCATCGGACTCGCCATTCTCGCATCGGCCTCGTGGCTGCTGGCGACCGAACGCTACGGACGGCCCGGGTCTTACTTCTTTACCTGGCAGGCGGCGACGGCGATGGTCGGTCTCGGTCTGATGGTCGTGATCATGCACCTGAGAACGACCCTCCTCACCGATCGCCGGCTTGTGACTGGCGCCCTGACTGTGGGGTGGGCCTTACTGTTGGCTGCCTTTGCCCAGGCGGAGGTTGCCGCCACTCACCGGTGGATCAACATCGGTGGGATCTCGGTGCAGCCGTCGGTGCTGGTGCGGCTTGGTCTGATCCTGTTGATGGCGATCCTTTTGGACGAGGCGCGGCGCGTGGGATGGCCATGGCAGAAGTTGGCTGTAGTGGGTGGTATTTCGTTCGCGACCATTCTGGTGATTGTGGTCGAGCCTGACCTCGGAACTGCCGCCCTGCTGGCAGTGGTACTGGGCGCGATGGCCTTTGTCGCGGGGATGCCGCTACGGCTGATGGCGGCTCCCGCGATCATCGGCGCGGTGGCGTTGGTAGTGGCGATCATCACATCGCCCTACCGGCTGGCCCGGGTGCAGGCGTTCTTCGACCCCGAGATGGGTGCCGCGGCCAGCTGGCAGAGCTACCAGAGTCTGGTTGCGATCGGCAGCGGTGGCTTCCTCGGCCTCGGTTACGGCTCAGGGTTGCAGAAGCTCTTTTTCTTGCCTGAGCCCCATACCGATTTCATCTTCGCCATCACCGGGGAGGAACTCGGGCTGGTGGGTCTGATGGTCCTTCTCGGCCTGGCTGGGGTCATCGTCTGGCGCGGTTTCGTGATTGCTGTTCGGCTCGAGGATCCTCAACGCGCTCTGCTCGCCTTTGGCATCACCACGGCATTTGCAGCGCAGAGTCTGGTGCACATGGTGGTGTGCCTCGATCTCCTGCCGCCGAAGGGAATTCCGCTTCCGTTGGTCAGTTACGGCAAGACCGAAATGCTGGTGACACTTGTCTCGATCGGCATCCTCCTCAACCTGTCGCGGGAGGTGAAGGCGTGAGTCGGCGGGTCGTGATTGCAGGTGGCGGCACCGGTGGCCACATCTTCCCTGGACTGGCGGTGGCGCGCGAGCTCAAGGCACGTGAGATCGATGTCCACTGGCTTGGAGCGCGTCGCGGTCTCGAGGCTGAGCTGGTTGCCGAACGCAATATCCCGATCACCCTGGTCGATCTCGAAGGCATCCACGCCCGGACACCGTCGGCTGCGGTGCGCGCCCTCGCCAAGCTGCCGGGCGCCGTCGCCACCTCGGTACGAACCCTTCTCAAGCTCAGGCCCCTGGCGGGCGTGGTTGGAGTCGGCGGATATGCCTCCACCGCCGGCATGATGGCTGCCGGGCTGCTCGGGGTGCCGACGGTGCTGCAGGAGCAGAATTCCATCCCCGGGTGGGTGAATAAGTTCCTCGCTCCTTTCTCTGACCTGGTCTGCTGCGGCTTCGAGGACGCCTTGAAGGCCTTCCCTTCGCTCTCCGCCGAGTGGACCGGCAATCCGGTCCGTGCCGACTTTTTCGAGGTGGCTGATGTGGCCCCGCACGACCCACCTCGCCTCCTGATCCTGGGTGGCAGTCAGGGATCGTTGTTTATCAACCGCACCCTGCCGCGGGCGCTGGCGATGCTCCGCGACGAGGGTCTCGAAATCGAGGTTCGGCACCAGGCAGGCGTTCGCTGGGCGGATGTTGTGAGGACCGCCTACCAGGACCTCAAGCTCGAGGCAAAGGTAACTGCTTTTCTCGCACAGCCCTGGCAGGCGTTCGCCGAGGCGGACCTGGTGGTGGCGCGATCGGGCGCGCTGACGATCTCGGAGCTCGCGGCTGCCGGTCGAGGCGCGTTGCTGATTCCCTTTGCCGCCGCCGCCGGCAATCACCAGGAGTTCAACGCCCGCAGTCTCGAAAGAGCCGGCGGGGCGCTGGTCTTGACCGAACACGAAGCCATGCCCCTGAGAGTCTCGATGCTTCTCGGTAAGCTCCTTCGCGACCACGATTCGCTGCGCGACATGGGCTGCTGTGCGCGCGATGTTGCGCTACCGAACGCCGCCGCCCGGATCGCCGAGCGGGTGCTGTCGATCGGGGGTGGGGTATGAGTGTCCGCCACCTCCATTTGATGGGTGTCGGAGGAGTCGGCATGTGCGGCATCGCCGAGGTGCTGCTTGCCCAGGGCCTGACGGTGAGCGGTTGTGATCTCGCGGACAACGAGCGGACGCGGCGATTGACCGAGCTCGGCGCGAAGATCCACTTCGGTCACGGGCAGGGTCACCTCGAGGGTGTCGATGCGCTGATCGTCACAGCCGCTGTGTCGAAAGAACACCCCGAGCTGACGGCGGCGGCCGACAGGGGCCTGCCGGTCGTGCGGCGGGCGGAGATGCTCGCCGAGCTGATGCGGCTCAAGCGGGGGGTGGCCGTCGCCGGCACCCACGGCAAGACCACGACCACTGCCATCATTGGTCATCTTCTGACTTCAGCGGGGGCCGACCCGACGGTCATCGTCGGAGGCCGCGCGCATTTCCTCGGTACCTATGCTCGGGTCGGTGAGGCGCAGCTCATGGTGTGTGAGGCCGACGAATTCGATCGCTCCTTCCTCGAGCTGGCGCCGCATCTGGCGGTCATCACCAATCTCGAGCCCGAACATCTCGACTGTTATGGGAGCGAAGAGGAGCTGCGCGCAGCCTTCACGACCTTCGCCAACCGTGTTTCGGTCTTCGGCGCGGCAATTGTCTGCGCCGACGACCCGGGTGCCTGGGGCCTCCGTGATGATCTACGGCGAAAGGTTGTGGGCTACGGAGTCTCGGAAGAAGCCGAAATTCGGCTCGAGATCACAGCCTGCGAGATAGGTGGAACTGATTTCACAGTCCTCCGGGATGGCCGCCGGCTCGGTGACGTGTCGCTTCCCCTGCCCGGGAACTTCAATGCCCTCAACGCCCTCGCTGCAATCGCAACGGGTCTCGAGCTCGGTCTCGAGTTCGACGTTCTGGCCGCGGCGTGTGCCGACTTCTCTGGTGTGGCGCGCCGATTCGAGGTGCGTGGGGATCGCGGCGGGGTGACCGTCGTCGATGACTACGCGCATCACCCGACTGAGCTCAAGGCCCTGCTCGAGGCAACTCGGCAGGCGATGCCCGGGCGGCGGGTGGTGGCGGTCTTCCAGCCCCACCTTTACAGCCGTACCCGTGATTTTGCGAATGATTTTGCCTCGGCGCTCCTTGGCGCCGAGGTGGCGATCGTCCTGCCAATCTACCCGGCGCGGGAAGAACCGATCGAGGGAGTCAGCTCGCAACTCGTGGTCGACGAAGCCGAGCGTCTCGGACACCCACGGGTGCTGGCCGGACCACCGATCGGAAAGGCGGTTGAGCAGCTCGAAGAGCTCCTCGAGCCGGGTGACGTGCTTCTCACGGTTGGCGCCGGCGATGTCGATGATCTCGCAGCAGCGTGGCTGGAGGGCGCGGCATGAACGCCGAAATTCCCCGCTTCCTGCCGGAACGGCTGCGTCCGCCGACCACCGGGCGCAAGCGAAGGCGCGGTTTTGCGCTGCTAACCGTGGTGCCGGTCATGTTGCTGGCGCTTCCGCGGTGGCAGGTCTCGGAGGTTCGTATCGAGGTGTGCCCCAAGCTGCCGGCAGCGTCGGTTGCCTCTCTGCACGAGTTGGTCGGCCAGCCCGCCATGGGCCTCGACCTGGAGGCAGTCCGCGACCGCGTCGAGATCTGGCCGGGGGTGGGCGAGGTTGAGGTCGAGCTCGAACTTCCAGGCACCGTTCATGTCCGAGCGGCGGCTGCCGTCAGCCGAGGCAGTTTGCGGGTGGGCCGCAGCTGGCACGGGGTCGCCGCCGATGGTTCGTTGACCGGAATCGTGGACATCGCCCTGCCGCCGGTGCTCGCTGGTTTCACGGGTGATTTCGAACGCAGCAAGGGTTTGGCAGTCGCCAGCCGGCTGGAAGCTGCAACAGGTGGTCAGGTGAGTGAAATCCGCCGAGTGACGCCGTCGGACTACAGGCTGCAGCTGCAGCCGTCGGGCGGAGGTCCGGGCATCGTCATCCACGTCTTGCCAAAGGGAACAAGCGCCGAAAAAGCCTGGTGCGCAGCCGTCACCGATGGCTCGCTGACCCAGACCTGGGCGGACCTCAGATGGACGGATCGAATCGTGCTTGGGGGTGGATCGTGAATGAGCACCACCCCGTAATCGGGATTGACCTCGGGTCGTCGAAGGTGGCGGTAGTGGTCGGAGAGATGGAGGATGAGCGGTTGGTCGTGCGTGGCTGTGGACAGGCAACGCACGACGGTGCTCGGAAGGGCGTCATCGCGAGTCTCGAAGAAGTCTCTCAAGCGGTGCGGGTGGCGGCGGAGGAAGCCGAGGCCATGGCCTCGATGCCGGTGGAGGTCGCCCAGGTCGGCATCGGAGGTCTCCCGATCCAGGGCGTGCCTTCGACCGCCTCGGTGCCGGTGACGGGGCGCGACCACACCGTGACCTCCGAGGACCTTCAGCGGGCGTTGGCGGCATGTGCTCAGGTGGCCATTCCGGAAGACTTCAGGGTCCTCGATATCATTTCCTGCGGATTCGCCCTCGACGGCCAAGCCGGGATGGATTACCCGGTCGGGATGCCGGGGAGCCGTCTCGACGCGTCGGCCTATGTGCTGTATGCCAACCGCACACACGCCGAGACCGTCGAACAGGCGGTCAACCACGCGGCCGTTGCTCTCGGACGCCTGGCCTTCGAACCGCTCGCGGCCGGCGAAGCGGTATTGACCCAGGACGAGAAAGAGCTCGGTTGTCTGCTCCTCGACATGGGGTACGCGACCACCGACTGGGTGCTCTTCGCCGAGGGTGTTGTCGCTCTGAGCGGTGCGGTGCCGATCGGCGGACGTCACTTCACGGCCGACCTGGCGGCGATGCTCAAGACCACGACTGCGGCCGCCGAACGCAGCAAGCGGCGGATCGGCGCCGCCCTCGATCGCGATGGTCTCGACAGCGCAGCGGTCGAGGTGCCCTCGTTGGGAGGGGACGGAAACCAGGTGCACTCCGCCGCCTTTGCCGCTGAAATTCTCCATGAGCGCGCGCGCGATCTCTTTATAGGAGTTCATAAAG
>Ga0316193_10000217_pt1 | contig 33307 bp, 36 predicted proteins | sample MerIslsedime2_MG_FD_207735 | JGI IMG/M metagenome (GOLD analysis project Ga0316193, IMG submission 207735) | Coastal sediment microbial communities from Maine, United States - Merrow Island sediment 2 | ecosystem: Environmental > Aquatic > Marine > Coastal > Sediment | place: USA: Maine... | reverse complement strand
AGGTCGTATTCGACTTCTACGACCGGCTGAAATCGGTGACGCGCGGCTACGCCTCGTTCGACTATCACATCACCGGCTATGAGACAGGCGATCTCGTCAAGATGTCGATGCTCGTGAATGCCGAGCCCGTCGATGCGCTGTCCGTAATCGTTCACCGGGGACGAGCGGATGCACGCGGGCGTGCCATGGTCGAGAAGCTGAAGGATTTGATCCCACGGCACATGTTCAAGATCCCGATCCAGGCTGCGATCGGCGGCAAAGTCATCGCACGCGAAACAATCAGTGCGCTCCGCAAGGACGTGACCGCCAAATGCTATGGCGGCGACATTACCCGCAAACGCAAGCTTCTGGAGAAACAGAAGGCGGGTAAGAAGAAGATGCGGAGCTTCGGCAAGGTCGACATTCCGCAAGAGGCCTTCATCGCGGCCCTCAAGATGGACGCGGATTAGACTCCCGCTCGGGAAACCAAATCGCTCGATCGGCGTTATGGACAGAGGCGCGTTGCAGATGCGGGACTTCGCTCTGCAATCGGTTTATCTGCGCCTTGCATCAGATATCTAAGCATTGTCTCCAGCGAAACCCGCTGATGGAGAATACTATCTATGTATAATTATAGTAGTTATTGCCATTTTATGGCCTATATTGGTTAAAAATCGCCACATTTTGGGCAATTATCTGTTATTATATTGGCAATATACTATATATACTTGACATAGACGAATAGATAACTTCCTATTAGCCTGGGGCGCTTGTGAGAGGAACAAGCCATGCGGATCGCCACGGTCATTGGACTGGGGGGAATTTGTTTGCTGCTGCCAGGATGGCAGACGCCTGCAGGCGGGGCCGAGCAGACCAAACCGCCCGCAGAAACGATTGGGGCGGCTGACCGGACCCAACTGCACGATAGCACTGTCACCGTCATGTCGGGCACGGTTCATGACGGGAATACGACCATCGTGCAGAACATCGCCGCGGCGCTCGACGATGGCGAGGCCTTCCGGGTGATCCCCATGGTGGGTCAAGGGCCTGCGCAGACCTTAAGAGACGTCATGTCCTTGCGCGGCGTCGACATGGGCATCACGCAATCGACCGTTCTCAATCATTTCGCACGAACTGGAGAACTTGGGCCGATTCGGGAGCAGGTGGTCTATGTCGCGAAGCTCTTCAACGAAGATCTGCATCTCCTAGCGCGCTCGGAAATCGCTGATATCGCGGCGCTAAACGGGAAGACCGTGAATATCGGCCTGAAGAGCAGCGGCACGGAGATCGCAGCTCGGTTTCTCTTTGCGACACTCGGTGTCCATGTCCGCGAGACACATCTTGATGCTGCCGAGGCCGTGGAGAAAATCAAATCGGGGGACATCGATGCGACTGTCCTGATCGGCACCACGCCCTCACCGCGCATTGCGGAGGTCGAACGCGACTCCGGACTGAAGCTCCTCGGTATCCCATTTGCCCAGGGCCTTGAGGACGACACGTATCCGGCGACACTCGCACATGACGATTATCCGGCACTCATCGACCGTGGAGAGCGGGTCGATACAATTGCCGTCTGCGCCGTTCTGGTGGCCTTTCGCGATCCGCAAGACGGAAGCCGGCAGGACAGACTCAAGCGGTTCGTGGATAGGTTTTTTTCGAAATTCGATGCGCTACAGGAGCCCCCAAGCCATCCGAAGTGGGGCGAGGTGAATTTCGCCGCAACGCTCGAGGATTGGCAGCGCGCGCCGCAAGCGCAGGCCTGGATCGACAACGCCAAGACGCAAGCCCTTTCCGCGGTGCAAGAAAAAGAACGCTTCAGAACATTCCTGGCGCAGACTGGGAAAGACCGAACATCGGAAGACGAACACGAGACGCTCTTCCGCGCCTTCAAGGCATGGAGCGAACGCCAAGCGCAAGCATCGAACTGACCCCGTCACACAAGGCATCTTTCGAAGGAGGTCACCGTGATCGAATCAGACTCAAGGCAAGACATCGCTCCTGAGGACATCATCCTCCCGGAGGACGTCTTGCGCCTCGCCGAGCGGCTGGCAGTTGACGTCCCCTCTGGCGCGCGCCGCACCATAGTGCACCCAGAACCGAGTGCGTCCGCACTGGCGCGGCGTTTCGCGCCCAACCCTTCATGGATGCGGGTGCCGCAGGCAAACCCGACCGAGCCAGCACAAGCACAAGAGCCCCCGCCACGCGCGGGCCGGCCCCTGCTCTCCAGCCTTGGCGCGATTGCTTTTGCGCCCGCAGCAGCCCTTGGCGCGATGATGTGGCTTGGCAGTTTTGAGGGCGTCAGCCTGGACGGTCTCTTTGCGAACGCCGGTCTTTTGCCCGGTGGCGCGCCTTCGACCCAGGCCTCAGCCGCGCTCTCGATCCCGGTCTATCCGCCCCGGGCTGAGCCGACCTTGCCGACCACGAGCTTGGGCGCGGCGAAAGACGACGAAATGGCCCGTACGACGGCCCGGCCTCGTGTGGCGCCCCCGCCCATTGCCGGGTTCGTCGTACGGTCCGGTGAGGCAGACCGTATTGAAGGCCTGATGGCGCACGGTAAGAAAATGATCGACGTTGGCTATCTTGCAGGCGCTCGTGCCTATTACCGGCGTGCGGCGGAAGCAGGAAGCGGCGAAGCCGCGCTGGCTATGGGCGCGACCTACGACCCGGACATTATTGCCCGCCTGGGGGTTCAGGGGATCAAGCCGGACCCGGCGCATGCGGCAACATGGTACGCAAGGGCCGCGAGCCTCGGCGTTGCAGATCGCAGGACCAAGCTCGGCGCGCTCACCGAGACTTGGGGCTCAGCAACCTCTGGCCGTGGAGAGGCCGTTGCGATGAGTGCTCAGCGCCCGGCGCAGATCGCCGCGGCCCCTACGCCGCCAGGGAAGCCATCTGTGGCCACGCCTGAAGCTAGTGCCGCTGTGGCAGGCCCAGAGCCGCAGCGCATGGCCGCTCGTGGCACCGCAAGCATAATCGAGCTCAAGCCGCAATTGCTCGCCTCGGAGGAAGAGACGACGCCTGGGCCGCTCAGCCGGTTTATGAGGGCGGCGGCGGGGCTATCGATCCAAGAGGAATGGATGGAAGTGTCGAGCCCGGTAAACATCCGCAAAGGGCCGTCCTCGACGGCCGGCACCCACAGAGTTGCCCAGAAGGGCACCAAGCTTCGCATCGTGGGGCGCGAGGGCAATTGGGTGCGCATTGCCGACCCCACGACCAAGCTCGAGGGCTATATCTACACCCGCTTCCTGAAAGAAAGCAGCGCGCCTTAAGTGTTCTGGACCGCAGGGGCACTGCGCACATTCCAGGCGAGATAGGTGAGCGCCGCACCCTCGCTGACCAAGAGCAAGCCCAACATGAGCCCGAGCACCCAATCGGCGGTGAGCGGCATATTGGCCCAGAGCACAAACGCAAGTACGATGCCAACAAGGCCGCTGGCCAGCACCCAGCCCCAATTGGGGAAAGGCCGGATCGTGAGCGCGAAGATGACCTTCGAGATTCCCTCGACCATGAAATAGACGATGAGCAGCATCGTCATGATCAGAAGGCCGCCATCGGGTGAGCGCAGCAAAAGCACGCCGATCAGAACAGCGAGCACGGCGGAAATGAGCTGGAGCCAGAAATGGGGGACGTTTCGGGCGCCGATCAATCCTATTCCCTGCAACACGCCGCTTATGATCAAAACCCACGCGAGCAGGAAAACCAAGGCGAACGAGGAGAAGACCGGCGCGATAATCGCCAGCACGCCAGCCACCACAAGCAGCACGCCCTGGATGAGATACCAGAGCGAATATTTCTTCACCGTCTCGCGCATTGCCTCGCGAAGTGCCTGCGCGGCAGCATCCATCGAAATAGCCATGGGATGGGCCCTCCTCTAGGGTATCGGTCGAATCACTGACGCTACTGTGCGCCGGCATACGCCAATCCTGCCAGCCATGGATTAAGACGTGGACCACACCCGAGACGCCGATCACGCCCTCTCGGCGGCGGTTCGAAAAGCGACCCTGCGGCTTATCCCGTTTCTGTGTCTTGCGTACACGGTCAATTTTCTGGACCGGGTGAATGTGGGCTTCGCCGCGCTCCAAATGAACGCCGACCTGGGCTTCTCACCCTCGGTCTACGGCTTTGGCGCCGGGATCTTTTTCCTCGGCTATATCGTCTTCGAGATCCCAAGCAATCTCGCTCTGAGGCGCTTCGGTGCGCGGATTTGGATCGCGCGCATCATGATCTCGTGGGGGCTTGTTGCGTGCGCCATGGCGCTCGTGCATTCGGAAATGAGTTTCTATGTCACGCGGGCGCTGCTGGGCGTGGCGGAGGCCGGTTTCTTCCCTGGCATCATCCTTTATCTGACCTATTGGTTTCCGAGAGCCGAACGCGCGCGCATTGTCGCACTGTTCATGGCCTCTGTCCCACTGGCGAGTGTCTTTGGCGGACCGCTTTCCGGCGCCCTCTTGGAGATGCACGGTGCGCTTGGGCTCAAAGGCTGGCAGTGGCTCTTCATCATCGAAGGTTTGCCCGCGATCCTGCTCGGCCTGCTGGCGCTGAAGGCTCTCACCAATGCGCCGCAAGAGGCTGGCTGGCTGACAGTTGAAGAGCAACAGGCCCTGACACGCACGCTTGATGCGGAAGCCGAAAACACGAAGGAGACCGGCTATGGCGACCTCAAAGCGGCCCTGACGCGCCCGCGTGTTCTGGCACTTGGCGCGCTGTACTTCCTCATGGTCACAGGCCTCTATGGAATCGGGTTCTGGATGCCGCAGGTCATTGGCGACTTCGGGCTTGATCCGCTGTCCGTCGGACTCCTCACCGCCATTCCTTATCTTTTCGCTGCCATTGCCATGGTCCTGTGGGGGCGGCATTCCGATCGTAGCGGTGAGCGGCGCTGGCACATTGCACTGCCGCTTTTGCTGGCCGCAGCCGCATTCGCCTGGTCGGCGTATTCGGGCCCAGTCGTTCCGACCATGGCTGCGCTTACGCTTGCAACGCTTGGCTTCTATGCGGCATTCGGCCCCTTCTGGGCGCTGCCCACCGCTCTACTGACGGGGGCAGGCGCGGCGGCGGGCATCGCTCTCGTGAATTCCATGGGCAATGCGGCCGGGTTCGCCGGGCCCTATATCGTTGGTCTCCTGAAAGAAGCCACGGGCAGCTTCTCCGCGGCACTGCTGTTCCTGGCCGGCGCCTTGGCGCTCGGCGGCCTCATGGCACTGTGTTTTCGGGGACCGGCGGATGCGGCGAAGGCCGGTTAAGCCGATGCGGGTTCCGGTCTGCGTACTCTCGCCGGCTTGCGCTCTCGCGCGGCACTCTTCGGCTCAAGCGCCTCGTCGGATGATAAAGCCGGTTCGGCGACGGGCTCTAACGTCCCCATCGCTGCATCCTCGCAGAACGCGACGGCCTCATGCAGCGTTGCCGCACAGGCATCGGCGTGCACCACGTCGAGCAGTTTTGTGACAGCCTCACCTGCTTCATCGGGATCCCAATAAGCAACCAGGATGACCGTGCCCAGCGGCAGAATCCGTCTGAGCCGCCGGACCAGATAGCGGATCTGGACGGGGCCGCTACCGAAGCCGAGATAGGACAGACAGACGAGCTTCGCCTGGGTCTTGGCGAGCTTTGCGATGTTGCCAGCCTCAAGCGCGTCGGGCCCCGGCAGATCGGCTTTCAGCCCCCGCTTTGTCAGCAGTCGTTAGCGGGCTTAGTCGGGCCCGCTGGCCTTGCTCCTTGCGCGTGGCGTGAACTTGCAGCCATGAACGTCGTGAGTCGCCGGCGAAGGATGGCGCCTCGCCCATCTTGATGAGAGCGGCCTCCTACCGCGTGCGGCAGCGAGCGCTCTGCGCAAGATGGCCATGAGGATGTTCCGGCTGTCGCGCGGACGATTAGCCGTCTTCGTCGCCCCGAACCATGGGCTTGAAGATCTGGCCGCTTTCCAGCGTCTCGGCATTACAAAGGGACTGGAATGCGGTCTTGTGCCTGCGGTCGAACACGTCCGTGTACTTTACAAAGCCCCAAACGAGAATGGTCGATTCCCCATTGGTGACACGTTCGGCAAGCTTTGGCGTGGAGTCGCATTGGATAATCATGGTGGCGGTCGCATCGCGGCCAAGGCGCGGGCGGGCGGGATCGGCTGAGGCTGCCTCGAGCAAGGGAACGACCGGCAGCAGAGCCTCCTCCGAAATGTCCCGGATATCCATCTCGGCCACAGTTTCGATTTTGAGGGCCGGCGTTTGGCCTGAGTTGCGGAAGGTGATCTTCACCTTCACCACACCGTCGGATTCTGGCGTCTCGATGAATTCAAGCGTGTCGATATCCACATAAGCGCGCAGCTCGTTTTCGCGGTCTCGGGGAGGAAGCAATGCCTGCGCCTTGACTTGCGCGGCCCTGCGCGCCGCAAGCGCGGCCATCAGGACGGGCACGAACAGAAGCAGCAAGAGCAGCGTGGCCAGCGTGCCAATGATCATCAGCAAGCGCGTGAGAGTGGCCGTGCGCTCGGAGGCCTCAGCGGCACGCCATTGCTGACAGAGATCGGCCTGGTAGGGATGCTGCACGCCTTTGCATGGCTGCGACACATCCCATGGACCTGGCGGAGCATCGGCCTCCTCGGCCGAGTCGCCGGGGTTTTCTTGCTCACTTTGCGCCGCCTCGGCCCCAGGCGCATCTTGAGCGGCTGCATGGTGTGGCACGAAAGCAAACAGGCACAGCAACAATGCTAGCCCGCTCGCGGCAACGCACATTCGTGCGGCAAATGTTCTCAAAGATAGAAAAGACATGACAGTGCGTATTAAACGTTTCCCCAAGTGGCGCCGATCCTATGCGTGGAAGCGGGCCTTGTCTCGTCTTCAGCACCGCATTCCGCAAACTTCTGGCCAATTCGTCTCCAAATGAGCCAATTTCTGGCGGCCACCAACGAAAAACGGCCTCAAGAAAACATCCTGAGGCCGTTCGAGCTTTGGCTGCTCTTTGCGGGCTAGCGCGACATTTTCGGGCTATTCGGCCCGGGGATCCTCGCCGGTCATAGTTTGCACCTCAGTCGAGACAGGTTGCTCGGAAGCTTGCATGTCAATAACGCTGATCTTGCCCTTCGCATCCTTCATCGCCTCCTTAAGGTCGACGATACGGATCGACTGGTCCTGATGGGTTCGCATATAGAAGCGCAGATTTTCCATGTCGTTCATGCTCGTCCACTCCGTGATTTCAGGCACCGGCTTTCCCACCGATCCATTGATCACCGAGCCTTTCGGAATGTCGAACTGGTTCAAGATATGGAAGGCGGCGAAGACAGCGTCTTGTGCCGTGCTGTTTGGTGTCGCCACCTGGCTGAACAGTGCGGCGCGGACAAAGCGCGATGGCGGCGTGAAATCGCCTGGCGGGCCGAGAAGACCATGTCCTTTACCGTTGCCTCTCAGTGTCACCGGGCCAAGCTGCTTTGAGGCCACGTCCTTGACCGAAAGATTGATGTAGTTGTTGAGATTGGTCATGTGCCAATCGTAGGTCGGCGCATTGGTCATGACCCCCAGCGGGGCATCGGTCACGATGAGCTTGCCGTCGATCGGCTCGATCACGATAGCCTGACCGGTCTGGTCCCTAAGAAAAAAATGTACAGGTGCCATTTGGCCCTCGGTGCTGCCAAAGCCGGGCAGTGGCATCGGCACTATGACGATATCCTTCACCGCGCGCCTGACCTCATCAACCGTGGCGAAATTGCCCAGCGCCCACATGCCAAAATCTTGCGGTGCCAATGCACGCGATCCGTTCTGTGTGGTCGCGGTCGCATATTTTGCGTAACCGGCAAGTAGAACAGGCCAATGGACAGGCCTTGATCGTTGAGGCCATCGACGACTATGGCCTCGTTGACGGCGTTCCCACCGACGATGCCATAGCGGGTCTTGTAGGAGAGTCCCTTACTACCATCGGGCAGTGTGGCGCTGAACGCCTGACCTGCCGGAACGGCCATGACGTTGGACTTGAGCGGAAAGCCGAATTCGAGGGTGCGGCCGCGAATGGCGGCGCCGTCTTGAGATTTGAGGCTGATGCCCGTGCACGCAAAAACAGGCGATGTCGCGACAGCGAGCGAGGCGGCGACCCCGGTGAGAAGGATTTCGCTCGCCCCGACACCGGCGCCGGCGCCGGCGCCGGCAACACCCATGACCAAGCACGTGTTGGACACAAGGCCGCCATTCACACCAAAGACGCCGGCGCGAAGAGCCCCGCTGGCTTAATTTTTGTGCTGGCGGCCAACGTCCTCCAAAGTGGTTGGCCAGGGATGGCCGCTCTCATCCTTCTTCTCCGAATCCGGGACATTGCTTCGATAGACCGACATCCCGCGCACTTTGGAAGCCGACAGCACGTGACGCATGGCGTGGGGCGGAAAAACCGTTAAAAGCAGCGCGGTGATCCGCGCGCGCATTGAGGCCCTGAAGGCAACCGTGCCTTTGAGATCCTTGGCAAGGATGCCTGCCTGCTACTCCGCCGCGGCGGCCATGTTCTGGAACAGCTTCGCTCGCTCTGGGTGCCGTTCGTTTTCCGCAACCGCGCGTGAGAGATAAGCAGCGGTCTTTTCCGACCGCCACCGTTCCAACGTGTTTTCCATTGTATTATCCCTTTGTCAGACGAGCGTCGCCCTGCCTGTGGCGATGTCGTAGACGCCGCCCTTAATGCCCACCTTGCCGGCGGCGACCGCACCACTGATGATGTCGCTTTGCGACTTCAGACGCTTCTTGCCAAGCCGAACATTCTCCTCGATCGAGGCGGCAAGGAAATCGCCTGGATGGCGGCCATGCGCCGTAATAATCGCCGGCTCGATCGCTTTGACGAGTTCAGGGAGATGACCGGGCAGTTCCTTGCGTAACGTGGAGGCCCCGAGCGCGGCGGCCACAGCGCCGCAACCTGAATGGCCGAGCACGACAATCAGCGGCACGCCGAGATTCATCACCGCAAACTCCATGCTGGCGAGTGCGTAATTGCTCACCACATTGCCGGCATCACGTACGATGAACAGATCGCCCGGCCCTTGGTCGAAAACGATCTCCGGCGGCACACGGTTATCGGCGCATGCAAGAATCGCAGCGATAGGGTGTAGTGCTTTCATTCGTGCGGCTCGACTTGCCGAGAAGTCACGCTCCTGCGGGTTGCCGCTCGCATAGTGGTCATTGCCTGTCTTCAAGCGCTCCAATGCCTCCGAGGGCGGAATGGCATTGGGCGCCTTTTCGATGTCATCCGCGGCACGGACGGTATTCGGTGCAAAGCAACTCGCAGCAACGAACGCACTCGCGCTCGCCCCTGCCAACACAGACCGGCGTGAAACAAAGTTCATGTTACGACTCCGATTCGTTGCAATCGACCCGTGCACCAAAGACTCACGCGCGCGCCGGCCCCGGTCAAGCAATTCGGACAGAAATCTCGGATCAACAATCAGCCGTCTTGCGGTTTGGCATCGTCCATCTCGAATGACGGTGCCACGACGCCGCGTCGAAACTGTCGCATCGCGCAACTGCGCACTGCCAGGCCTAAGGGGCTATCGTTAGGCCTCGTGACCGTTCCTCACACTCCCCCGCCGATTCACAAGGCCACCTTGGAATTCTCAAACGCGTATCTTGCCTGCATCGTGCCGCGACCGTCGTCTTGGCTCTTCTCGGCATCGTAACGATCGTCACCGTACCGACCGATTTGTAAGCCAAAGCGCCCGGCAGCATTCTCAATGTTTGGCCGCTCGCAGGCGGCGGCCCCGGCAATAGCGATGCGTTCCGTATTCTGTATCGATCGACAGGGCTTAAGGGTGAGCCCATCGAGGTCTCGCCTCGATTTTCATCCCGCCTGGTGTCGCACCCGCGCAAGGGCGCAACATTATCGCCTGGGCCATCCGACCTCGGGCGTCGTGAAGAAATGCCCTCCCTCGCTGATGCCTGACATCTCGGGCACGATCTGGCGCCTGCCGCAAATGCTGGCTAAAGGCTATATCGTCGTCGCGACCGACTATCCGGACCTCGGCACTCCTGGCATCCACCCTTTCCTGATCGGGGAGAGCGAAGAAGGGCGCGCCGTACTCGATTCGATGCGCGCCACGCGCGCGCTGCTGCGCTCAGGCGCCTGCAATAGGTTCGTGGTGTGGGGCCACAGCCAAGGGGGCCAGGCGGCCCTCAATACGGGCGAACTCGCGCAGTCCTATGCACCAGAGCTGAAACTACTTGGTGTGGCCGCCGCCGCGCCCGCCACCTGTCTGGCCGAGCTGTTCGATGCCGACAAGTCGACGGCGTCCGGCAAAGAGATGACGACTATGGCGATCTATTCGTAGTCGCGCTTGTATGGCGCGCCTGCATCCTCCCCTGTCGTGGCAGACACCTAAGGACCGTATAAGGCCATGGCAACGGATTGCAGCAAAACGATTGCCAACATCGAAATAATGGTTCGCGCCGAAAAGCCGCTACACCACGAACGGTTTCTCAAGGCGAACCCAGCCAATACGCAGCCTTGGAAAGGCATTATGCAGCGAAACTTGCCCGGCAAGCGCCGCGCCGGCGCGGCCGTATTCCTGGCTCAAGGGACCGCGGACAAAGATTGTGCGGCCCGCAATCACAAAACAGTTCGCCGAAGCGCTCTGCCGGCAAGGAACGCGTGTGATGTTCGTGACGCTACCCGGCACGTCGCATACCTTTGCTGCGCGTGACAGCGTGCGCACCGCCCTCAAATCGGCACCATCCGTATGCGGACGACGTTAGGTGGGGTCCTGTGCCTAAGGCGTAATACGGATTGTCGTGTTGCGCGCGCCGTGCTGCTGTACGAGCGAATAGAGACGCGCCGCATTCGATGGGTGAAGCCGCACGCAGCCATGGGAGGCTGGGCGTCCGAGATGCTTCGTCTCATATGACCCGTGAATGGCATAGCCCCCTTTGAAGAAGATCGAATGCGGCATCGGCGAGCCATTATAGATCGTGGAGCGATGGAAGCGGACCAAATTGTAGGGCTTATAGGTCCCGGTTGGCGTGCGATATCCGGGCCGGGCCGTGGAAACTTTCCACATGTATCGGGGCTTGCCGTTCACAGAGACATACATGCGCTGACTAGACAGGTCGATTTGAGCCAGAACGCCGGCAAAGGCCATACTGGGCAGGCTCAATGCAAATCCGAGAAAAACGAATAGGACCAAGAAACGTCGCATTTGTCGTATCTCCTTAAAAATCAATTCCTGCCCAATACAAGCTGCCGCTGCGCGCAAAGCTTGTCCACGCTGATAGAGATCAGCCTAGGGTCATGGTCCTGAACATCTCCTGAACGGCTGCCATGCGCAGCACCGGTCTGATGGGCGTAACGGTTCGATAACGATAAGAGGCTCCAACTCTTGGTCCGCTTCGTGCTAGTATTTGGGTTTGTTGGACTTCAGCGTATGAGGTGTGCGTCTTTGGGGGTCGGGGTCAATGCGTAGGCTGATCATCAGCCTGTCTTTTTTGGTTCTTGTGAACGGCGTTGCCACCGCGCAAACAGCGTCGCCCACAGGGGGTGCACAACCGCATCACATTGCACCGCCACAGAACAGCGCGCAGTCGCCGGACAACGCGCAGTCTCTGCATAACGCGCAACCGCTCGACAAAGCTAAACCAGATGGCGGCGTGCCGGGCGATGACGAAGCGCAAGGTGATGATGCGGCGACTGCCGAAAGCGGCGCCCAGGACGTTGCATCCAAGGTCGAGCTGCCACTGCGACGGCCCGAGCCGCCAAAAAACATTCCTCCCGCCAAGCTAGCGCCCGCCAACGACCTCTTTGGTGCGGTGGCGACGCCAGCCCCACTCGCGGCGCGGTCTATCGGCGGGTTCGCGAAAGGCTGTTTGTCGGGTGGGGTTTCCCTTCCCATCAATGGGCCGGATTGGCAGGTGATGCGCCTATCGCGAAACCGCCATTGGGGCACGCCTCAACTCATCGACTACATGGAGCGGCTCGCAAGCGATACTCATGCGCTCGATGGCTGGCCTGGGCTGCTGGTCGGCGATCTCTCGCAGCCGCGCGGTGGACCAATGCTCACCGGACACACAAGCCACCAGATTGGCCTTGATGCGGATATCTGGCTAACGCCCATGCCAGAGCACGTGCTCACCCCCCAGGAGCGCGAGGAGATGACGGCGGTGTCGATGCTAAAGGACCCGTTTTCGGTGAACCCCGAAGTGTTCACCGATAGGCAGGTGAAACTAATCCGGCGGGCCGCCTCCTACCGCCAGGTGGGCCGCATCTTCGTCCACCCCGCCATCAAGAAGGCGCTCTGTGAGCGCTCGGACGTGGCAGGAAAAAACAAATCTTGGCTGAGCAAGGTCCGTCCCTGGTGGAACCACCACTACCACTTTCATGTCCGCCTGAAGTGCCCGCACGGCATGGCCGGGTGCAAGGATCAAAGTCCTGTTAATGGGGATATCGGCTGTGACAAGAAGGCCTTCACTCATTGGGACAAGATGCTCAAGAAGTCCGCGATCTGGCAGGCCGAGAATAAGATCGATCCCATGGCACCGATCCTGACCAGACCCAGCCCGTCGCACCGGAAGAATCGTGGAAAACTCAGTGATCTGCCGAAAGAGTGCCGAGACGTCCTCACCTCGGGCGGCGTGACGCCCATGAAAGTGGGCGACGAGCTTCCAGACACCGCCATCAAGGCCGCAACGAGCAAGGACGCCGGACCGGGCGTCCCCGTTCTGTCTCCGGCACAACTCGCCGCATTGCAGGGCGGCGCAAAGCTGACCATGCAGATACCGGAGCGCAATCCCATACGCTGACAGGCCGCTAGTGTCTTCCCGCAGGCCCATGTTTCGGGCACACTCCGCCTCATGTTGCAAAGGCGCTCCAATCCATTCGAAGGACAGAAGAACGTTTTCGGCGAACCGCTGAAGACGTGCTCCGATCGTCCGCTCACGGGCTTTTTTCGAACGGGCTGTTGCCATACCGGCCCTGAAGATTTCGGCCTCCACACGGTCTGCGTCGAGGTGACGGAGGCGTTCCTTTCGTTCTCCAAGGCGCAAGGCAACGATCTATCGACGCCCGTACTCGATTTCGGCTTTCCAGGCCTCAAACCGGGCGATCGCTGGTGCTTATGCGCTGTGCGCTGGCGGGAGGCGTTTGAGGCTGGCAAGGCGCCGCGTGTCATTCTCGGCTCAACCCACGAGGCGACACTCGAAATCGTGGACCTTGCAGACCTCAAAAGCCACGCGATCGACCTCGCGTAGGGCGCAGGCAAGACGCGCAGAACCGCCTTGTTGCTCAACCCTGGAGGTGGCAGCATGACAAGCATGGTCCCCAACCCGCAGCCCACGGCACGATGAGCGACAAATCCGAAAAGAAGAAATCGGCGCCGCCGCGTCCGCGCAAGAGGCGCCAGATCTACCTCGATGGCCACAAACGCAAGTTCCTCGTGGTCGTGGATGAGACGCCCGAATGCGAAAGCGCGCTCGCCTTCGCAGCGAGCCGAGCCGAGCGCACAAGGGGTCAACTTGCGCTGCTCTATGTGATCGAAGCGGAAGACGGCGCAATGCACTGGCTTGGGGTGGAGGAGATCGCGCGCGAGGAGGGCCTGAACAAGGCCAAAGCTGTCTTCCGCCTGTTTGGGCGTAAGCTCAAAACCATGGGCTTCGAGGATCTCGTGCCCGAAGAAATCGTTCGCGAGGGCAGCAAATCCGAGGAAATCACCATGTTGATCGAAGAAGATCAGGATATCGGCGTGCTGGTGCTCGGGGCCTCCAAGGACCCTTCTGGGCCCGGCCCGTTGGTCTCGAGCCTTGCTGGCGGCCGGCTCGCCGGCGTGTTTCCGACCCCCATTACGGTGGTTCCGGGCCATTTGTCGATCGATGAAATCCTTGCCTTGGCCTAAGAGCCCTCGCCTAGGGCAGACGGTCGTGCCCTGATCTGTAATGCTAGGATGATGCTGCAGCCAGGGCAGGGCCCTCATCTTGACTTGCACACGGGTTGAGACCAAGTGTAGAACAGTTCTAAATTAGCCTTATTTTTGGTCGCGAAAAAGGTCCTGCTATGTTTATTCAAACCGAGGCAACGCCGAATCCGGCCACGCTGAAGTTCCTCCCGGGCCGCGAGGTTCTCGGGACTGAAGATGCTATTGAATTTCGCGATCCGGCGCAGAGCGAAAGCTCGCCCCTCGCGCTCCGCCTCTTCGAGATCGAGGGCGTTTCGAGCGTGTTCCTGGGATCGGACTTTATCAGCGTCACCAAGGACGATGGCGAGTGGCAGCACCTGAAGCCGGCCATTCTCGGCGCCATCATGGAGCACTACCTCTCGGGTGAGGCCACGACGAATGGCGGCGCTAGCGAACAGGCTGGTGAGGAAGAGTTCTTCGCACCGGAAGACGAGGAGACTGTCAACACGATCAAGGAGCTCCTCGACACGCGTGTCCGGCCGGCCGTGGCGCAGGATGGCGGCGACATCACCTTCCAGGGCTATCGCGAAGGCATCGTGTTCCTGCATATGCGCGGTGCCTGCTCGGGCTGCCCGAGTTCAACGGCCACCCTGCGGCACGGAATTGAGAACCTGTTGCGGCACTTCGTCCCCGAGGTGCAAGAGGTCCGCCCGATTTGACGCAGCCATTGCCAGCGGCAGCCCTCGCTCAGCTCTTTCATGAGGCTCGCACGCATAATGCGTGGATGGGGCAGGACGTGCCCGACGCCACGTTGCAGGAGCTCGTCTCCCTTGCTGAACTTGGTCCAACCAGCGCCAATTGCAGTCCCGCACGTTTGGTCTTCGTGAAGTCACCGGATGCCAAGGAGTTGCTGAAGCCATTCCTTTCCGAGGGCAATCGGGACAAGACGATACAGGCGCCTGTCTGCGTGATCATCGGTCAGGATCTGGATTTCTACGAGCATCTGCCCTCGTTGTTCCCACACACGGAAGCGCGTAGCTGGTTTGCGGGTAAACCGGAAAAGATCGAACAGACCGCCTTTCGCAACAGCACGCTTCAAGGCGCCTATCTGATCATGGCGGCGCGGGCTCTCGGGCTCGATTGCGGTCCGATGTCGGGCTTCGATCCGGACGGCGTGGACAAAGCCTTCTTCGCCGGCACGAACGTGAAGTCGAACTTTTTATGCAATCTCGGCTATGGCGATGAGACCGCATTGCTCCCGCGCTCGCCTCGATTCACCTTCGACCAAGTCGCACGCATCCTCTAAGACCTCTCCATGAACATTCTCGCGCTCGATACGAGCATGGGTGTCTGCTCGGCTGCGCTGCAGCGGATCGGCGGACCTGCTGCGCAGAGCGTTGTCCGTGAGACCGAGATGGTGCGCGGGCACGCCGAAGCGCTGATGCCCATGGTCGAAGACGTGTTGTCGGCCGCCGGCATTGCTGTGCACGACCTCGATAGAATTGCCGCGACGCTGGGGCCCGGCAGCTTCACGGGGGTGCGCATCGCCATTGCGGCAGCGCGCGGGCTAGCCCTCGTCTCGCACGCGGCCCTCTATGGCGCCGACAGTCTTACGGTGATGGCGCGCGCCGCGCAGCAGAACGGCTTGATCCAGGTCGGCCCGTTTGCCGTTGCCGTGGATGCCCGGCGGGGCATGCTCTATCTCGGGCTTTATGATGCGGCAGGGATGCGGATTGAGGGCCCTGCGCTCTATACGCCAGAGGAGGCAGCCGGGCTTTTGCCTCAGAGGCTGGGTCTTGCGATCGGCAATGGCGCAGGGCTTCTTGCTGAGGCCGCTGAACGCCAAGGACGCACGCTTGTAACGGATCTTCCGGCACTGCAGCCCGGAGCATTGGCCCTAGCAGAACTTGCCCGCGAGAGCACGGAGACGAACGACATCATCCGCCCGCTCTATTTGCGGCCGCCGGACGCCAAGCCTCAAAACACGTCGCTGGAGCGCCGCTAATGCGCCCCAAGGCTTGGGCTAACCGCTTCCAGATAGTGGGTGCGAGATTGCCCGATGCCGCGCTGCTGGCCGGCCTCCAGGCTGCCTGCTTTGACGGCGCCCACCAACGGCCCTGGGACGAAGCGGCCATGGCGCAATTCATTGCCGGTCCCAGTACGCTGTGCCTCATCGGCATTGGGAACGGCATCGAGGCAAAACCCGCAGGGCTTCTGATCGCACGAGCTGCGGCAGATGAGGCCGAACTCCTCACGATTGGCGTGCTTCCACCCGCGCGGCAGCTTGGCCTTGGCCGGGCGCTCTTGCGACACGCCGCAGACGCCTTGCGCGGCCGCGGCATCGCGCGGCTATTCCTTGAGGTTGACGAGGGGAACGGCCCTGCGATCATGCTCTACGAAAGCCTCGGAGCCAGCCCGGTGGGGCGCCGCCCGGGCTACTATGAAGATGGAGCGGACGCTGCCGTCTACAGTCTTGATCTTGGGGCTCAATTTTGAGGCTTGCCCTTTCGGGCACGCGCTCCGATGATGCGCGAAATCATCGAGGCTGCGCGGTCCGTGGAGGATCCAAGCAAAGTTCGGCGATCGAATCAAACCCAACAACCGGCGATGCATGTCCAACTAAGCCGATGTCCAAACAGACAACGCGTAAGAGCAGGTTAGAGCGTCTCTGTGCCGATTGCGGCATGCGGATGACCGGCCAACGCAGGATCATCGCGCAGATCCTGTCCGAAGCGCATGACCATCCCGATGTCGAAGAGGTCCACCGCCGCGCCGCCGCACAGGACGCCCGTATCTCGCTGTCGACCGTCTATCGCACGGTTCGCCTTTTGGAGGATCAGGGCATCGTCGAGCGTCATGATTTCGGTGACAGGCGCGCGCGCTATGAACCTGTTGGCCAGGACCACCATGATCATCTCATCAATGTGAATACGGGCGAAGTCATCGAGTTCACCAACGACGAGATCGAGCGTTTGCAAGAACGCGTCGCCAAGGAGCTGGGCTTTCAGCTAATCGGCCACCGGCTGGAGCTCTTCGGCACACCCCTCAAAAGCCCAAAACACCGGAACGGAAAATAGCCGCGCTCCGCGCGTTTGACTTCGCGCACGCCCCGGGACAGCGTTAACAAAGGTTAACGATCAAGGGGTTGGTGTGATGCGAATGCGTACTTGTCTTGCCGCAGTCGTGATGCTGCTCACCAGCAGGGCCTTCGCAGAGCATGCGATCTCGCCAGAGCCGGGGCCGGAGGTGGCCCAAGCAGCATCGCTGGCGCCGGCCCAAATTGTCGTGGTGCAATCGGCGCAGGCAGGGCAATCAGCGCGCACCATGAAAAACCCGCCGAGTGTCAATGTGACCGTCCCCTCCGGATACGACGTCTATCTCGTGGCCGCGGCAACCCGAGAAGTGTGCGATACCGTGACCTTTGGCGGCGGGGATGTGCGGACACAGTGCCGCACCGAGCCGCTTGCCGCTCGGGCGCCGAGGACCCGTCGTTGCGGGGGCTCTGCATTACGCGCTATGGGCGCCGAACCTGCTATTGAGCATCTATACTTGCAAACGAGCACCTTACGGCCCACCGTCCAGCTGACCTTTGATCGATGAAAAACGTGCGCGCATTTCTGGTGCTGGCGACGTTCTTTGCCCTCACCGTGCCTTTGATGCCACTGCAGCTGCTGCTCGTGCGCACAGGGTCGCGCTTTGCGCGCACTTTTCCTCATTGGTACCACCGTCAGGTCTGCAAGATTGTCGGCGTACGCCTGATCGTGGACGGCGAGATCGCACAATCAGGCGGAGTCCTCGTCGTATCGAACCATGTGTCCTGGCTCGACATCACAGTGCTTTCGGCCTTGGCACCGGTGTCCTTCGTCGCCAAGAAAGAGGTTGGAACCTGGCCGTTCGTGAAATGGCTTGCCAAACTTCAGCGTTCGGTCTTTGTCGATCGGGAACGGCGCACCCAAGTGGGCTCAAAGGCGAACGAGATTCTCGACCGCCTCGAGACCTGCGATCATATGGTCCTCTTCGCCGAAGGCACTTCCAGCGACGGCAATGGCGTGTTGCCGTTCCGGTCAGCGCTGTTCGCTGCGGCGAAGCCCACAAATGGGGAGCCCAAAGGCTCAAATGTCTCGGTTCAAACGCTGGCGCTCGCCTACACCAAGGTCTACGGCCTCCCGCTGGGACGCCGCGGGCGGCCACAAGTGGCGTGGTATGGCGACATGGATATGGCCAGCCATGCATGGCGGCTTCTGGGGCTTGGCCCCCTGGACGCAGAGATCAAAATCGGGCCGCCCGTACCGCTCAACGATTTTCCGGACCGCAAGGCGCTAGCGCGCTATGCGGAAGAGAAGGTCCGGAACGACGTCGTCGAGCTTTTGCGCAGGCGGCCCGAGATTTAAGGCGCCGTGCGATTTAGCGATTTAGATCGCGCGCCGCAGCCTGATCGTATCCATGACCGTCGCCGGGGCGAACGTTCCGTTCGGCAGCTGCCGGATGAACCCTGCGTTCACCACATTCATCAGCGTCACATTCACCGTGCGGTCGGGATTATCGCCCTCGGCGAAATAGCCCGCCTTAATGGCGCTATGGCACAGATCATCGAGCGACATGGCCCCAACCTCGCCGAGCTGGCGAATGAGGAAGTCCGCCAATGGCGGCTGCGGCTGAGCATGATGAGCCTCCGCCTGACCCCGGCCTCGCTCAGGTTCGTGCGCCGACGGGGCGCGATGATACCCATGAGCTACAGCAGACCGACTTTCCGGTGCTCGTTCTTCCACCGGGATCGGCCGGCGCGGGCGGGCCTCCGTGGCCGCTGGGCGGCGGTAGGAATCGGCCTCGCGCTGGGCGGTTGCGGGGGGCGCTGGCTGTTGCGGCTCAGGCGCGCGGCGAACGGGCCGCGCGGCTTCAACAGGTGCAGGCTGACGGGGCGCAGGCTGTCGCGGGGCAGGCTCGCGGGCCGGCTCCGCTTCAGCGGCAACAGGCTCGCGATAGGGCTCCGGCACGGGAGGAGCTTCGGCCTCAGCGCGGAGCTCCAGCTCTGCTTCCCCTTCCGCCAGCTCAGGCTCGTCGAAATGCTCAAGTTCGGGCGCAGTATGGTGCTGCGGCTCCGGAGCGGACTGGACCATAGCCTCGCGGCGATCCTCTTCCATCTCCGGTACGCTCATAATGCGCCGGTATTCACGCTCCATCAGCATCGTCACGGCTTCGAACTCGGCGCGAAGATCGTTAATCTTCGCCTCGTGCTCACGCGTAAACAGTTCCATACGTTTTTCAAATTGTACTTGCGCCGCGCTTATTTGCTCCTCAAGAAAGCTGGCACGGTCTTGCAAGTCTCCGCGAATATCACGCATCGATTACCCCCTAGAAATCACTGAACCTCAATTGTACCGACTGACCGAGCAGGGGTTCCTGCAAGCTCAAATGGCCTGCCTGCCGCTACTCGACACGTTACGCAACACTCTACAAAATAGCGCTGAACGCAGCCTCAGCAACAGCGCAACTGGCGCGCATATTATCGCTAACCAACTGCAGAGTCTTGCGCTTCCCAACACAGACAGTGTCCGCCAGAACTGCAGCGCTTCATCGTTGTAGAATCAGCACTACCCACAGCAGCCGATTAAGACAAAACCAAGACATGCGAGCAACAAACAGCACGGGCTCGTCCGAAAGAGCCTCATCGACTTGTCAAATGGTCAGTTGTCTCTGAACGCGCGGACGGCTTTTGTTTGACCTGGCGGGCCTTTGGCTGTGACATTTCTGGAAGGAATACGGCGAGCAATCCAATCGCCGGCAGAAAGGCGCACACGTTGTAGACGAAGGTGATGCTTGTTGCGTCGGCAAGTCTGCCCAGCAAGGCAGCTCCAATGCCGGCGACCCCGAACGCAAGCCCGAAGAAGAGCCCGGCAACCATGCCGACGCGGCCCGGCAGCAGGCTCTGAGCGTAGACGATGATGGCTGGGTGCGCCGATGCCAGGATCAGCCCGATGATCACGCTGAGGATGGCAGTGGCGAAGAGCCCCACATGGGGCAGAGCCAGGGTGAACGGCAGGACGCCGAGGATAGACCACCAGATCACACGGCGCCTGCCGATGCGATCGCCGATCGGCCCGCCGATCACGGTGCCGGCGGCCACCGCGCCGAGAAACAGGAACAGGTAGAGTTGAGCGGCTTGCACTGACAACTCAAACGTATGGATTAGATAGAAGATGTAAAAGCTGGCGATCGAGGCCAGATAGAAGTGCTTTGAGAAGGTGAGCGTAATCAGAATCAAGATCGCCTTCGCCACCTTGCGGCGGCCAAGGGCTGCAATCGCTTCGCGTTCCTCGGCATGCAATATGGGCGGGAGCTTCAGGGCCTTGCCATACCAGCCACCAACGCCCGCCAGCAGCACCATCCCAAGCAGAGCCACAACGGAAAACCAAGCGATCGAGCTTTGTCCGAAGGGAAGCACAATGAAGGCGGCAAGTAGGGGCCCAAGCGCGGTGCCGAAATTGCCCCCCACCTGAAAGACCGCCTGCGCCGTTCCATGGCGCCCGCCTGAGGCGAGCCGTGCGACGCGCGAGGATTCGGGGTGAAACACGGACGAACCCATACCGATCAGCGCAGCAGCCAGAAGCACAACCGAATAGGTGGTGGCGAAGGCGATCAGGATGAGACCCACCAATGATGATCCCATGCCGACGACGAGCGAATACGGCGTTGGATAGCGGTCGGTCAGATAACCGACCAAGGGCTGGAGCACAGAGGCGGTGGCCTGAAACGTGAAAGTGATCATGCCGATCTGCGCGAAATCGAGCGCAAGGGAGGTTTTGAGCATCGGATAGATCGCCAGGATCAGCGACTGGATCACATCGTTCAGCATGTGGCAGACGCTGATCGCCGCGAGCACAGTGACGGCCATCTTCTGCGCCGGCCCGTCTGGCGTGGCGCTGTTAGGGGCGCCAGTCTTGGATGCAGCGCTATCGGTCTTGTTCGCCATGGCGACTTAGGCTCGCTCAATAATCCACGCGGAGAGACGTGCCGCGCAAAGGCTTGGATTTGGCGGAAGACCTGGACCGAACCGGCCTATGAGAGCAAGCAGCATTTTCTCGTCCTCCGCCTTTGCCAGCATCACTGGTTCACCCCGAAGTCAGCCAGGACAGGAGCGGCGAGCAGCGTTCGCAGCTTTGTGGCACTCTAGTTGCGTCAGCTTTTAGTTGACTGAAGCGCATCTGGGAGACCCCTTGCGGCCCCGGTGCGATTAGACAGAAACTGCTCCTGGAGAACCCAATTTCTTCCACACAACAAGGCCGACACGAAAGGGAACTGCCATGGACGCCGCCGCGAAAGAGGACAAGACGCAAAAGAGGGCCAAGAAGAATGAGAAGAATGACAAAGTTCCCAAACACTTATCCGATCGCGAGCTGGCCACAGTCGATCCCCAAGTCGGCGATGTGAAGGCCAAGGAACGCAAGATCAAGAACGACGTCTACGAGAAGGAACTCGCCAAGCTTCAGGTGGAGCTGGTGAAGATGCAGGAGTGGATCAAAGCCGAGAAGCTTCGGGTCGTCGTGATCTTCGAGGGCCGCGATGCGGCCGGAAAAGGCGGCGTTATCAAGCGCATAACTGAAAGTCTCAATCCGCGCCTGTGCCGTGTTGTAGCCCTTGGAACCCCCACGGAACGAGAAAAGTCCTCCTGGTACTTCCAGCGCTACGTGCCGCATCTGCCGGCCGCAGGCGAAATGGTCCTGTTCGACCGCAGTTGGTACAATCGCGCCGGCGTCGAGCATGTGATGGGGTTTTGCGGCGACTCGGAGTACCGGGAGTTCCTGCGCAGTTGCCCGGAATTTGAGCGGATGCTGGTGCGCTCAGGCATAATTCTGATCAAATACTGGTTCTCGGTGAGCGATGCGGAACAAGAGCGTCGCTTTCAAAAGCGCATGATGGACCCCACGCGCAGCTGGAAGCTGAGCCCTATGGACGTAGAATCGCGGTCACGATGGGTCGAGTACTCCCGTGCGAAGGACAACATGTTTGCCCACACCGACATCAAGCAGGCACCTTGGTATGTGGTGAAAGCGGACAACAAGAAACTCGCGCGCTTAAACTGCATCACCCATCTGTTGAGCCGAATCGAGTACGGTGACCTGACGCCAACGCCACCCGACCTCCCGCCGCGCCCGAAGGCCGGCGACTATGTCCGGCCGCCACTTGAGGACCAAACCTTCATTCCCGACTACTGGTAGGGGTGGCGGCTCATCACCGCGCCCAGGCGAGAAGTTCGGCGTTGTCCGGATAGTACCGCTCAGCCATGCGCCCGACATAGGCCTTGATGTTGTCGTGCTGCTCAGCAGCGTCGCGCAGCGGTGTCTCGAAGACTGGGCACAGCGCGCCGAGAAGAAACGCAAAGGCCGTGGCATCGAGTCCGGTCGGCTCAACGCCCATCATGAAGGTTTTTCGGCTCAGGAAGTCGGCGGCGGCATCGAGCGTGCGCTTACCAAGGGCTGCGATCTCTGCATCAGAATGACGGCCCATGCCATGTCCTTTGATCTGCCCCTTGATCTGGCGGCGCGCGAGATAGGGCACGATCAAACGCATGGGTATCGGCATTTGCTGGAAAAAAAGGCGCGGGCCGCGATTGAAATTTTCTTCGTCAACCCAGCGCGCATGCAACACAGTCCAATAGACGTGGTCTTCGAACATCTTTTCGAATGCCCAAGCGATAGCACGCTGTTCGGCGTCGAGGCCCTGGTCGAAATCGATCCCGTATTTCTTTTCGAGATGCCAACGGATGAACGTGGAATCGGCGATGAATTCGCCGTCGTCCACGATATAGGGCAACTTGCCTTTGGGTGCCTTGTCGAAGCCGTTCGAATCGGTTTGGTAATCGAGCCTTGCCAGCTTAAGCAGCATCTCGGCCTTGGTAACAAACGGACTTATGTCGGGAAGGCCGGAGGCCGGTCCGAACGTATAAAGCGTGATCATAAGTTTCCTCACAATGTGGGGATTTTCGCGATTGATTGGCGGCGATATTCGAGGCACGCCGTGTCAACAGCATGGCAGCGCTTTTTGCGTGCAACACGTCGGGGCAAGCGTCAAAGACCGCACCATGACACAACCCGAGACATGTCCCGGCTGAGGCGCCCCCGTTTCCGCATGAGGATGGGCCAACGCATCGCTATATGATTGGCTCGGCCGCATGCTGGCGGCGCTACGGCCTCATTCTGACTGAGGAGTACGCCCGCCCTGAACTTGAAGCGACCCGCCGCTTCACCGTGGATGCTTATGCCGTTCAGCGCCCGGGCCACCGATGAAGACAAGTGATTCAATCTGTTGGCCTGCATCTCGCGAGGCTGATGATCCTCCTTCAGTCTGACCTATCGTCAGACGCGGCAAACGGCGTGCTGCTGACCTTAGGGGCGCGTAAGGCTGCCTTACGCTATCTCGAACGACCGCAGGCCTTTTCGATGACGGTTGCCGACATCTTGCCGTGTGCGGGAACGGACCGCCATTGCGAGGCCGTCAGGTGCTGGGCACGCGCAACCTTTGACGACTGGAGCGCCACCACGATCATATCAACTCGCGGGTCCACTCCGATTGAGCACTTTGCCTCGCCTGGCCTCGGCACGAGAGAAAACCGCCAATGCTCTATGATGCCCTGTCTCCAGATGCCTATCTTGCCGCCCTCGAAGAGGATTGGCGCAAGGACACGCTGCTTCGGCTTCGCGCCCTCATCCGGAATGAGGCGCCGGATCTCGAAGAGCGCATGCACTACAAGATGCTGGGTTATGGCCTAGGCGACCGGTACGTTTTTCATCTCAATGCGCAAAAGGGCTGTGTGAGCCTCTATGCAAGACACGCGGCGAAGATCGATCCTCAAGGCACGCTTCTCCACGGGCTGAGCGTCGGCAAAGGCTGCATCAGGTTCTCAAAGACCAAGTCGGTCCCAGGCACGCGCATCGATGACTTCATCGCGCGCGCGATTGCGTTATGGCGGGCGGGCGGGGACACCGGTTGCTGAGCGCGACGCACGCTCAAGAACTACAGAAGTTTGCGGACTTTCAAGAACCGCAGGATGCCGTCCACCACCACTTCGAGCGGCGGGTCTGCGCGGGCGACGTCCGCGCGGTCGCGCGCAATCTGATAGTTGCTGCTCTCGTAGCGCTTGAACTCCATGCGCGAGATGTTGTCGACAGAGCCCACAAGAAAGTCGAGCAGCGGGTAAAGCGGATCGGCGCGCGTACAGCGCCGGATCACTTGCGGCACGAAGTTCGTAAGATCGTACATCTCGAACCGCGTCCCGAGCCGCTCGGCGATGAGATCGGTGATCATCGGCATGGTCTCGTGCTCGTCGCGCACCACGTGGAAAGTCTCACCCAGCGTTTCTTCCTGACGCGCGATTGCAATCATATTGTCGGCGGATATATCCGCGGGCATGAAGCTCACTTGATTGCCCGCGGTCACCCCAAGCCCATGCTTGACGATGAAGCTCAGGAGCCGGAGTGCAATGTCGAGATTGCCACCATTCCCATTCAGTGCGGGCGTAATCAGCGAGGGGCGGAAGACTCGCCCCTTCAAGCCCTGCGACATCGCCGATAGGACTTTTTGCTCGGCGGCCCATTTCGACTGGGCGTAGCCGAAGTCGAGCCGGTCCATGCCTTGGTTACTGTCCGTCTCGAAGAGGAAATCCTTCACCGCCCAACCGAAAATGAAGGTCGTCGAGATGTAGTTGAGGATCTTGTCCCGTCCTGCGAAGCACAGATCGAGCACCTCGGAGGTCCCCTGCACGTTGGCCGCACGCATGTGATCGTAGGTCAGGAGGTAATTTACCACCGCGCCGTTGTGGTAGACGGTCTGCGCCCCATCCGCGAGCTTCCTCCAGGTCTCGTCGTCGAGACCAAGACGCGGTGCTTCCAGGTCGCCGAGAATCACATGCACCCGGTTCTCATAAGCCTCACGGCTCTTGGGATCGGTGATGTCCTCGAAAAATGCCTTGTGGAGCCGCCCGCGAGCATGCGCGAGGCTATGGCCGCGCACAAGCACATGCAGATCGTCGTCGGACTGCTTGAGCAGCGCATCGAGAAGAAAGGGCCCGAGAAAGCCTGTGCCGCCGGTGACGAGCGTCCCGATTGACTGTCCGGCCGGCGTGGGCACGCGACGGTCGACCACGCTATAGGCGCTGTCCGCCAACATCTTTTCCTGCTCCGCCGCAAGTCGTGCCTCATAGGCGTCGGCGAAGAACGCAGCCATCGCGCGGGTGGCCGCCGCCGGGGCGGTAACGAACTGACGAACCATCGCGAAAAGATCGTGGATCGAGATCGACGACAGAAGCCGCGGATTGACCCGCTCAGCGAGCTCCGGCGCGTTGCGCTCCGTGAGCGAATCCTTGATCCAGTTCAAAAATACGACGAGGTCGAGCGAATCGATGCCCGCATCAAACAGGGTGTAATCTTCCTCGCCAGTAATGCCGTAGCGATCCTTCAGGAGCTCAAGCTCGTAGACGTCGGTCATGCCGTCACAATTGTTGGTGGAGATGGCATGACGTGTGTCCACGAGGACTGGCAGCTGACCGGTCTCTAGGAGCTCGCGGGTACGGGCCCGGCGAACCTTGCCCGAACTCGTGCGCGCTACCGAGCGCGGCCGAGCAAAGACAACGCGCGCGACCGGAACCTGCAACCCCTCGCGGATCGCCCGGACAATCTCGATTTCGTCAGGCATATCTTTTCCGCGCACCACCTCGGCGACAAGTGTGATGTCGGTCTCGCTCCCGTTTCCGGAGGAAAATGCAACAACGCCGTTGCGGCGTAGATCCGGGGATACTTGCAGCGCCAGGCTCTCGATATCTTCCGGATATATGTTCTGTCCACGGATGATAATCATATCCTTGAAACGACCGCAGACGAAGAGCTCGTCGTCGTGCATGAATCCGATATCGCCCGTCCGCAGGAACGGCTTGTGGGCATCGGGCGCGTTGACCAGGCGTGCCTCGAAAGTTTCTTGGTTCTCTTCGGGCTTGCGCCAATAGCCAAGCGCTCGGCCTGCACCTGCGCACCAGATCTCCCCGGTCCGCCCCTGCGCGACTTCTATGCCTGTATTGGGGTCAACAATACGGATATCGGTATCGCCAACCGCGCGGCCGCAGCTCATGAGCGGCAGCGCATGGCTCACGCCGCTCGCCTCGGTAATAAATGAGACTTGGCCTTGCGCGAGATGGCGGCGATCCACCGAGACCGAGCGACGCCCTTGATTGGAGACGGCAAGCGTGAACTCGGCAAGCCCATATGCGACGAACAGGGATTCTCGCCTCAATCCGCACATTGAGAATCGTTGCCCAAAGGCCTCCAGCGTTGCCGGCGAGACGGGCTCCGCCGCAACCATCAGTGTTTGGAGCGATGAGAGATCATAGTGGTCGAGATTGGCTCGCGGTACGCGGCGCTCGTTCAGGCAAAGTTCGAGGGCGAAGTTAGGGACCGATGTGGCGGTCGCCTTGTGCCGTGTCAGCAGGTCCAACCAGATTGATGGGTTTTGCATGAAAGACCGAGGCGAGAGCCCCCATGTCGTACCACCGGACAGCACCGCATAGATGTAATAGCCGATCAGCCCCATGTCGTGATGCTGCGGCAACCAGGACACAGTGACGTGCCGCTCGTCCATGACCGCCGCGCGGCAATTCGCAATCAAGTTCTGATGCGAGACGCAAACGCCCTTGGGATGATGAGTGGAGCCGGATGTGTATTGCAGGAACGCTATCGGGTGCGGCTGTTCAGGTGGTTTGGCATCCTGGTCGGTGTCGATCGCTGTTGTCTCGATGACCGGAAGCATCTCGAGCCGCTCCGCTGCCTCGAGCGGCACCGGGTCCGATTGACGCTGCCGGCCTTCGACGAACAGTTCGAGGGTGCGGGTACACGCGAGCCAGGCGGCCGCTTCGCTATCCTTGAGGATGTGGTCGATCCGACTAATCCAGGCCAGGAAATCGAACGGGCTGAGCGGGGGCGTGGGTATGGCGACAAGCCCAACCTTCGAACAGGCGAAGAGTGCCGTCACCAACTCGATGCCGGGCTGGTAGGATAGGATCACCCGGTCGCCTGGCTCAAGGCCATCGACGCCAGCCAGCACAGCCGCCAGCGTATCTACGCGCTGGGCAAAACTGGCATAGGTGTAATCCTCAAGGACCTCGCCCCGGGAGTTGACATAGGCAAATAGCCGGCGGTCCGGGTGCCGCTCGACCCAGCCTCTGAGGGTCGAGTTAATATTGATAGTCGGGGCAATATTGATGTTCACGATCTCTGTTATTCTTGCGTGAGAAGAACGGGAACACAGCCTTTCAGACTGAGTGTGACGCGCGCCTGCCTTGGGCCAAATTGAAGTAAGTCACTGATCCTGAAAGTATTTTTGTGCCCCTGGCCACTCTCAAAGCCCGGACGGACACGGGCTCGACCAACGCCTCTCACAGGGGCCCCAGGGCGCTCTCCCTGACGCGGCATTTGAGCTCGCGGCACCAAATCTGATGAAGCTGAGCCCAACATCCATTGAGAACTTTGGAAAGCCAATGCGCAGGCGCACCCCCTTGCCATCCCGAACCCCGGCACATAGGCGACGGGTGCTTCTTTTGCAAGCAAAACCGACCCGACCCTGCAGCCGCCCCTCGCAAGAGCTCTCCAGCAAGCCCAGCCAAGCCTTGGGAGGGCAGCGGCGGGCGGCAGCGAGGCCCCCCTCCTTAGAGCGAGCGGCTCTGAGGTGCGCTAGGATCGGTCCGCGACACCATACAAAGGATCAATTGAATGCGTCGAATCGGTGCTTTGATCTTTCCAGGCTTCGAGCTGTTGGACGTGTTTGGCCCCATGGAGATGTTCGGCAAACTCGAAGACGATTTCAGCCTTGAGCTTGTGGCCGAAACCGCAGGGGCAATCGGAAGCGGTCAAACCCTTTCGGCCCAGGCGGACAAGACGATCGACGACGCTGGCCCATATGACATTCTGTTCATCCCGGGCGGCATAGGGACACGCCGCGAAGTTGGCAATGCGGCACTGCTTCAGTGGATCGCAAAGATGTCCGAAACAGCCGATTTCACCTTGAGCGTCTGCACCGGCAGCGCTCTGCTGGCAAAGGCAGGGCTCCTTGATGGCCGCCGCGCAACAACGAACAAGGCTGCCTTTTCCTGGGTCTGCCAACAGGGGCTGAAGGTCCAGTGGGTGCCGAAAGCGCGATGGGTCGAAGACGGCCAGTTTCTGACATCCTCAGGCGTTTCGGCTGGGATGGATATGACGCTCCGGGCGATCGCGATCATGCATGGAACGGACACTGCCGAAACGGTTGCCGCTACATGCGAATATGATTGGCACCAGGACAGCGACTGGGACCCTTTCGCCAAACTGCATGGTCTTGCTTGAGCCGGCTGGCCGCCTATTTTCACCCACCGGGAAAGTCCATACACTCGCCGCGGTCGGGCGAAGTTCCAAGAAACATTCAAACCGGAGTTCGATTCCCATGGAACGCGTGGAGGGAATTGGCGGGTTTTTCTTCCGCGCGAAGAATCCCGTGGCGCTCGCGAAATAGTACGAGGCCCATCACGGCATCAGTCTCGCCCCAACCGGGCCGGACACCCCGCCTTGGGTCTCGACGGAGGGCGTCACAGTCTTTTCGCCATTTACCCAAGACAGCGACTATTTCGCACCCGACCGGGCCTTCATGCTCAACTTCAGGGTTCGGGATCTCGATGCGATGCTGACCCAGCTCCGCGACAGTAGCATTGATGTCAGCCACGAGCAGACCATGGACGGCATCGGACGCTTTGCCAGAATTCATGACCCGGACGGCAACCCGATCGAACTCTGGGAGCCCGCTTAGCGGGCCCTCATGCGAGACTTTGAGCAAGACCTGTCATAAGCCCCTTCAGTCCGATCGCCAGCATCGTGATCGCAATATCGAGCTGCCCAAAGCGCACGACCGTCGCATCGACAAAGGCCTTGATGTCCTCCTCCTTTGACACATCGGCGTGCTGGTAGAAGCCCTTCGCGCGAGCCGCCTCGACCAGGGCCAGTGTCTCCTTGCCACCCTCGTCATTGACATCGCACATGACGACATTGGCGCCCTGCTCCGCGAAGGCTTGTGCAATACCGCGCCCACACCCTTGCGCCGTGCCGGTGATGAGAACTGTCTTACCCTTGAAGTTGAACATCACATCCCCTCATTTGGACTCTGGCGCCGGTCTTATCGTGCGCAGTAAAAGCTATGCCCCGCGCAAACGTCGGATCAATGACGTTCCGTTGAGACACGGTGCCGCGACCGTGCGCGATCCCTCACAAGGCGTTTCCCGCCGATCTTCGCCGCGCGTGGTTTCTGGCCTTTCTGCCGGTTACGTGCGTATGCTGAGTTCCACGAAAAATGAAAACATCGCACGAGGGCGACAAACTCAGGAGGGCAATATGGGACGAAAAACAATCCAGCGCGCAGTATCCGAAGACTTCGAAATCCTGGATGACGGCGAGAAAATCGGCACGGTCCGGATCAGACCAAGCGGCATCCTCTGGAAAGGAAAAGGCCAGCGAAGCTGGTTTGGCCTCACCCTGGATAAATTCGCCATGCTGGCCGAAGAGCAGGGCAGACCTCACAAAAAGTAACGGGCCGTGCGCCCCTTCTGGCCCGCGCATGCGGTCTATCGCTTGCAGTTCTTTGGTTCGCTCCAAGTTGTGAGAACGCTTGACAATCTGGCGCAAGTAGCCCACTTGCATCACATCGCTGCGCTGCCGCGTGAAACAGCTGCGCCGAATTAACGGACGCAACAGCGCAAACCCCTCTTTCCAGTTCCCCCTCACGCAGGGTTCTCCATGTGAAGCCGCACAGGCCGCGAACCGTTCGCCTGTGTCGAGGTTTTGCAGCACCCTCGTGCGTCGCGCTCACGCGCGGCTCTCAACCACGCTCGCGTTCTGAAAGGCGCATGGGCGACAAAAAGGACTCCAATTGTTTGATTTTGACATGCTTGGCCTCGCGCCAGCTTTGAATGAAGCGCTGTCACGCGCCGGATTTACGAAACCAACGCCCATCCAGAACCAGGCGATCCCGCTTGCAATGGAAGGCCATGACATTCTCGGGCTCGCCCAGACAGGGACAGGCAAGACGCTTGCCTTTGGCCTGCCCCTCATCGACCATCTGCTCGCAGCACCAAGCAGGCCAGCCCCGAAAACCGCGAAGGCGCTTGTACTGGCTCCTACACGTGAACTCGTGAACCAGATTGCAGACAGCCTGCGCGTCCTGACTGGCAAGACAAAGCTCCATGTCGCGACCGTGGTCGGCGGTCAATCCATTGGTGCACAGATCAAGACGCTGAGCCGGGGGACCGACATCCTTGTGGCAACGCCAGGCCGGTTGATCGACTTGATGGATCGCCGCGCAGTTGAATTGGGGACCGTGAAGCACCTGGTGCTGGATGAGGCCGACCAAATGCTCGACCTCGGATTCATCCATGCGCTGCGCAGGATCGCGCCCCGGCTGGGCAAACCCCGCCAGACAATGCTGTTCTCGGCGACCATGTCAAAACAGATGGAAGAGCTGAGCTGCGCCTATCTGACCGATCCGCGCCGCGTCCAGGTCGCCCCTCCCGGCAAGATCGCAGACAAAATTACCCAGTCGGTCCACTTCCTGGAGAAGTCGGAGAAGCCGCGCAAGCTGCGGGACATCCTCTCCGCCGACCTTTCTGCGACGACGCTGGTCTTCGCCCGTACGAAGCATGGTGCCGAAAAGCTGTCGAAGAGCCTGATCGCTGACGGATACAATGCCGTCTCGATCCATGGCAACAAGACGCAAGGCCAGCGCGACCGCGCCATCAAGGCCTTTCGCGATGGGCGTGTCACCGTTCTCGTGGCAACGGACGTCGCCTCACGAGGTATCGACATCAAGGGCGTGACCTATGTGATCAACTACGACCTGCCTGAGGTGCCCGACAGCTACGTGCACCGGATCGGCCGCACCGCACGTGCGGGACGCGAGGGCGAGGCCATAGCTTTCTGTGCACCGGAAGAGGCCGGACTCTTGCGGCAGATCCAAAGGCTCATGAAGTTCGACATTCCGATCGCCAGCGGAACCCCGCCTGTTCCCGGGCGCGAAGGCAGAAACGGCGCCCGTCCGAGCCCTTACAGGCGCGAGGGCCAGAAATTCGGTGGCGCCAATCGGCCCGCAGGCAACAAGCGGCGCCGGCCACAGCGCCGCGCCGCTTAAGCGGCGAGGCGAACACGGCGCGCGAAGGCTAGAGCCCCCTTGGGGGCCACCCAAGCATACGCTTTGAGAGTGTGCGTTAACCGGCGGCAGCTATGCCCTCAGGGCTTTCGCAGCAATTCGGCCAGTGCCGCCTCAAGCGCCGATGTGAAGCCTAGGTCATTGCCTGGAATTGCGGCGCAATGGCCCCAAGGCGAGTCACAGGGTTGAAATCGCGCGCCGGGGATCAAACCCGCTTCGAGGGCATTGTCTTCAGGCGGAAAGTAGAGATCCTGCATACAGGGCATCAGAATGGCGCGGGCGCGAATGGCACCCAGGGCCTTGGCCAGATCACCGCCATAAAGCGGGTTGGCGCTGACATCGCCATCCTGCCACGTGGCTAGCTTCGCCAGCAGATTATTGGCGTCCCAATTGGCCACATGGTCTGCTTCCCAAGCGCAAAGCACGTCTTCGACCGTCTCGAACCTCAATGCCCGGTACAGACCCTCGCGATAGAACGTTTGGCTGTAAGCCCAGCCGGCATAGACGCGCGCAAAGGCCTTCAATCCGGCAACCGGGGGGGCTACATAGTCGCCGCCGTTCCAAGACTGGTCCACACATAACGCTGCCTTGACGCCTTCCAGAAAAACGAAATTGTGCGGCGAGGTCCTCGCCGATGCGCAGAAGGGCAAAATCGCATCGACCATATCGGGATACTGGACGGCCCACTGATAACTCTGGCAGCCGGCCATGGACCAACCGGTGACGAGCGCGATCTTCTTCACGCCGAGGCGTTCGGTTAGCAGGCGATGCTGACAGGCGACATTGTCCCAGAAACTGACCAACGGAAATCGTGGCCCGTCTTGCGGTGTGGGCGTGTTGGACGGTGAGGACGACAGACCGTTGCCGAAGAGATTGATCGATACGACGAAATGATGCGCAGGGTCGATCGCGCGTCCCTTGCCGAAGAAACCTTCATTGCGCCCATGCGTGCCGGTGTAGAAAGTGGGCAGCACGATGACATTGTCGCCTGCAGGGGACAGCGTGCCGTAGGTCTTGTAGGCTAGGCTTGCATTGCGAAGGGTCTCGCCCGATCGGAGCGCGACATCACCCAATTCGAATGTCTCGTAGTCTTTAGACATGACCTCTTCACTCGTCCGCATTTGCTGTGTGGCTAGGCGGCCGCGAGTGGCGGAGGAGGCAGTCATTTGCGAACTCGTCTCTGCCCGTTAGATCCCTGTTCTGTGGGAAAATACAGGGAATTTTGCCAAGTCTGGCGCCGAAAGTGAGCCCAGTCGCGGCTTTTCCGCAGCTAGATCAATGGGTAGGGCGCGTTTTCCCTAAACGGGGGAACAGGGAATTTTTCCCAACGAGCAGGGAATAATTCTGTTCGAATCAGGGAGCGCCCCCGCCAGGAACTGTGGTTCTACATTGCAGTGCACAAAAAGCCCTTGATGTTTATTGTGCACTGCACCATATTCCTCTCTATCAGGATGACGATCTATCCTCAGGAGGAACCCAAATGTTTGAACCGCTGAAGACAACCGAAGATTTCCAGAAGGCTGGTAAGGCCAACTATGACGCGGTAGTCCGCGCTTATGGCGAGGCATCCAAGAGCTTTCAGGCGATCGGCCAGGAATTGAACGACTACACTAAGAGCTCGTTCGAGAACGCGACCCGCGCTTGGGAGCAGTTGGTTGCGGCGAAGTCGCTCGAGCACGCCCTCGAAATCCAGACCAACTATGCCAAGTCGGCCTATGAAAATTGGACGGCTGAGGCTTCGAAGGTCGGTGAGATGTACCAGGCCGCTGCAAGTGATGCCTACAAGCCTCTCGAAAAGGCTGTGAAGACGCACGCTGCGTAAACAGCGCGTGACGAAGCACATCCAAAAGACCCGGGCGCCTAAGTCGCCCGGGTTTTTTCACGCCCATCGCCGATCACGCATCAGAGGCCGAAGAGTCTACATCGGACCGGATCACAAGCGGATCGATAGGAACGCGTTCCACTCGGCGCTCACGCAGCGTGACATTTTACATGCAGGCTAGATCACAGATAAGCTTTTTAGGGATGCGTCCAACGAGTGAAACTTGGTCGGTGTCAGCCAGGAACGCGACGGCGCGCCAGCCGTTTCATCGGTCGAGATAGCTGCCGGGGTAACGCCCGGCCATCCCCGCTCGGTTCCCACTTTGCATGAGAAGCTTTTTGCGAAGTGCGCTGCGGAGGCAGCGTCGAAGTACCGTCCACTCGCACAATCCACTCGTCCGCTTCTGAGGGTAAAGCGGACATCCCTTCTCGGCCGACTGATCTCCGCTAATGACCCAAAGCGGACAAGGGCCA